>Ga0265297_10003169_pt1 | contig 30566 bp, 39 predicted proteins | sample Munlanlwell13791_FD_192502 | JGI IMG/M metagenome (GOLD analysis project Ga0265297, IMG submission 192502) | Leachate microbial communities from a municipal landfill in Southern Ontario, Canada - Leachate well 137-91 | ecosystem: Engineered > Solid waste > Landfill > Unclassified | place...
CGTCTCACCTGCCCACAGCCCATTACTTATTACCTCCCTTTCTTCAAGGGTTAAACGATGATATTTGTTTTTCATAGCAAAACCTTAAATGATTTTAAAGTTTTGCGCTAGTCCTTTGAACCCAGTTTTTTTATTATTGACAATTTTCTAAAATTTTGTTTAGATAGTAAAAAAGGTTAGTACCTTAAAAAAGAAAGGAGAAAAAGAAATGGGATTGACAGTCGCTGATTTGGAAGGGCAAACAGTGGCCATGGCAGTTTCAGGCGGCTTAGATAGCTGTACTGTTACAAAATGGCTGACTGAGCATGATGTAAATGTGGTTTGTTTGACCGCTGATCTGGGGCAGCCGGATGAGAAAAATATCCTCAACGTAAAAAGAAGAATGCTGGCTTGCGGCGCCAAAGAAGCCATAATTGTAGACGCCAAAAAACAGCTGGTTTTTGCTGGCTTATATGCTGCTTTGGCACAGCTCAAATACGAAGGCGGTTACTGGAATACCACTGGCATTGGCCGTTTTGTAACGGTAACTGCACTTTTAGAGGAATTGGCAGGAAGGGAAATTGAAATTTTTTGCCATGGCGCCACCGGCAGAGGAAATGATCAGGTACGTTTTCAACTCGTGTCCAATATGCTTATGCCCGAGATTAAGGTTTATGCGCCATGGCGAGACAAGGCATTTCTTGAAGCTTTTGGCGGTAGAAAACAAATGATTAAATACTGCCAAGAACACAAGTTGCCAATCAAGGTAACCATAGAAAAGCCGTATTCAACTGACGCTAATATGCTCGGCTTAACTCATGAAGCAGGCAAACTTGAATTTCTGACTACGCCAGCTGATTTTGTTGAGCCGGAAATGGGTTTAAACCAAGAAATGGCTCCTGATAAACCCGAAATAGTAACTATTGAATTTGAGAATGGTTGCCCCCAGTCAATAAAAGTGAAGGGTCATAACAAAAAATCTGGCGACCTGGTAAGTATTTTTCAGCTCGCCAATAAGGTGGCTGGCAGAAATGGCGTTGGTATTCTTCTTCACACCGTTGAAAACCGTTTCGTGGGCATCAAAAGTCGCGGTGTGTATGAAGCGCCTGGTATGGAGCTTTTTGGCAAATGCTATGAATATCTGCTCCAGTTAATTTTGGACCGCCGGGCCATGAAATTATTCCAGTACCTTTCCACGCAGCTTGGTGAACAGATCTACCAAGGTTATTGGTATGATACTGCCAGTCAGATGATGAGGTCGGCAATTAATAAAATTGCCCAATTCCTGACCGGAACAATTACCGTAAAACTCTATAAAGGGAACGTAATTTTCCAGTCAGCCAAAATCATTCCCCATGGCTTATATTCAGAATCTACCTCTTCCATGGAAAAAGTCGGCTCTTTCAATCATGAGGATTCAGAAGGTTTCTTGAGAGTTCTTGGTGTCGGTGCCAAAGCATTAAATGCTGCTGGCCAAATTGACCCCGAAGAGTTTCTAGATCCTGAAGAGTTTTTTGTCTAATACACTATAGTCCCGTCGTTTAATTACGGCGGGATTTTTCTTGACAATTTTTTTTAGATCGGTTATGATTTATATCAAGATTTAGCCCAAATCTTTTTTTATTTAATAATCCGTGTAAATATGAGTAAAATTGCTATTATCAAAACCGGCGGCAAACAATATAAAGTCAAAGAAGGGGATAAAATTGATATTGAAAGGCTGGAAGGCAAAGAAGGCAAGAAAATTGATTTTAAAGATGTTTTATTAATTGCTGATGAAAAAGGCAAGGAAGTGGAAATCGGAAATCCTTTTCTTAAAGGTAAAAAGGTTTCCGGCTCTATTGAAAAACAATTCCGTGATGATAAAATTACAGTCATTAAATTTAAAGCAAAAGTTAAATACAGAAGAAAAAGAGGCCATCGCCAACTCAAGACTTTAGTAAAAATTGAAGCAATTGCATAATATAAAAAATCAGCATTGTTTTTAAAGAATTTATACCTGACTTTAGTCAGCCCACTAAAGTGGGGTATAAATTATTGGATGCTGATTTTTTATTTTCCAACAATTGACAACTTTAGAGATTTTTGTTAAGTTGAATTAAATCTAAAAAAGGAGGTTTTGTCTATGCGTAAGTGTGCGGAAAAAGAGGAAATTTTGAAGCAGATAGGCAAACCGTTTATAAAATTAACGGAAAAAGACTGGGACAGGCTTTTTGCTCATACGCAGAAATGCAAGATCTGCAAGATGAACAGAAACGAAGCTAGGAAGCTTTTAAACAGCCATCTACGCGACGCAATTAACAAATTTGTCATAAAACATGGCTTGCCTGAATTAGGGATTCTTCCGCTAAAAAAAGAACAGAAGAAAACGCAATAACCTGAACTGAAAAGGAGGTTGAAAATGCTGAATATTGAAATTTACGGGCTCGGTGTAATTGATGGTAATCTGACCATACCTGCTTCCTTAATATATCATAAAATATGCAAAGGATTCAGTGAAGAATCATTAGATTGCAATTTTGTGGTCACAACAGGCAGTTCTTTAGCCATGGATAGAAGAGGCCAAAATCAGCCTTTTGTCCGGATTTTCTCAAATGAGCCAAATTATACCGAAATGATTATCGAAATCTTGCAAAAGATCCAAAAGGAAGAAGGAATCAAATTCAATATCGTAGTTCTGCCACTTGAACGTTTTATCCCTTCGATTTAGCTCAAAGAGCTTAAGTGAGAAATTAAAACCCCGAGAATTGAATCCGGGGTTTTTATATTTCTTTTCTATTTTTTAAAGCATTGGAAAGCGTGATCTCATCAGTGTATTCCAGATCAGCGCCCACTGGCATGCCGCGAGCCAGGCGGGTAATGGTTATTTTTTTAAATGGTTGTAAAAGATTTTTTAAATAAATCATGGTTGCTTCGCCTTCCATGTCAGGATTAAAAGCAAGGATTATTTCTGAGATTTTATTTTTTTGGATTTTGGCAGCTAATTCATCGGTTTTTAATTTATCTGGGGTAATGCCGTGTAAAGGCTCCAAAACCCCGCCTAGGACATGATAATGGCCTTTAAACTCATTGGTATTTTCAATTGCAGCTAAATCATGTGATTCAGCCACCACGCAAATTTTTGATTTATCCCTGGTTAAGTCTGTACAAATAGGGCAGGGGTCTTTTTCAGAAATATTAAAACAAACAGAGCAATGCGTGATTGAGCCATTGATTTGAGCAAAAGCGCTGGCAAAGTCCTCTTTATCTTTTTGTGTCCATTTTAAAAACGAAAAAACCAGGCGTTCAGCTGTTTTGGGGCCAATGCCGGGCAATTTGCTGAATTGGTCTATGAGGTTTTGAATAGGTGGTGGAAATTTTAGCATAAAGGTAATAATTGACGTTTAAAAAGCACCAAGTATCAAATCACAAGCTCCAAATAAATAGCAATTTTCAAGCACCAAAATGTAAAATATTTTTGTGATTTGGTATTTGAGTTTTGATATTTATTTGTTTTTTGGTATTTGTGATTTGTAATTTAAAATTTACATTCCTGGTAAATTAAAGCCAGAGCTTTTCATTTTTTCAGCCATTATGCGCTGTACTTTTTTAATTGCATCATTAGTTGCCTCTTTAATGGCTGATTCTAACTTTTCTTTGTTATCTGCTGACAGCAATTCAGGATCAATTTCAACGCTTAAAATTTCCTGATTGCCATTTATTTTAATTTTAACCTTGCCCCAAAGAGCAGAGCCTTCAGTAGATTCTTGGGCCAAAACATTTTGCATTTGTTTGGCTTGATTTCGCAGGTCTTTGAATTGTTTGAGTTTGGAAAACATTGGTTGGTAATTAGTAATTAGAAATTGGAAAAAATATTATGAAATACGTAATACGAAATAGGTAATATGGATTGGCCTTCGCCAACCGAAGTTGGCTTCGGCCAACGAAGGTTGGAAGATTTATTATATTATTTTCCGTATTGCATATTACTTATTTTTTATTTCATATCATCTATTTTAGCGTAAATGAAACAATTTGACAATTCAGTGGCCAGTCGCTATATTATAATCAAATCTAAAACTTAGAGGAGGATGTTGTATGTTGCAGACTTTTGCCCAGATTGTGGCTGGCGGATTTTCAGTAATTGGCGTGATTACATTTATAGGCATGGCAACTCTGCCATTATACTACAGAAAGTAGCTTCAGAAGAAAGTAGCTTCAGACTTGAATGAGCTCCGCATTGCGGGGCTCTTCTTTTTTTTATTTTGCTCTGAATAGAAGGATTATTTATGGGAAAATGATAACTTTGGAGCTAATATTAGCAATAAATTATGTTTTTAGTATTGACAAAAATGTGATAATATGTTATATTGATTAATCAATAAGCTGAAAAGCATTAAATAAATTAGACAGCAGTGCTTTTCCTTCAACCACAAATATTCTAAGGAGGAATGAAAATGGAATTCGTATTTCTGTTCACAGTCATTTTTGCGGTTCTTGTGGCGGGGCTCGTAATCGCCAGCTCCATAAACAGTTCACGTAACAACGGCCAGGCCATCGCGGAAGATTCTTTCGGGAGCAAGGAGACGGCCAGAGAAAAGCTTCGCGCCCTGAGCATTGAGCGCAAGAGACTGAAAAAGTTGGCGAGGAGAGTGAACTGGGCTGAAAATCGGCTTATAAAGTACCCGTACTGTTGCAAATACGGGACAAAGCAGAGAGCTTTGCGGATAGTTTGGGGAGCCGGTAAGCTTGATGGAAAATTCGGGCTTAAACTCAAAAAAGATATTAGAGAAAAAGCCGTTATGATCCTCAAGGCCTATACCGAAGAAAATCCCCGAGCGACGGGCATCACAGCGTAGGCAGATTTAACGCAGCTCAAAAACAAAAAAGGACTCCCTGCGGAGCCCTTTTAAATTTGTGTAAAAATTTTTAGCCAAAACTTGGCAATTGCATGCCTGAACCTGCACTTGGCGGAGGTTCCTGATTGGAAAATTTAGCGCTGCCTTTATCCAAGTTCCTAAATGATACTTTTTGTTCATCAAAATAAAGTTTGACCAGGCCGGTCGGTCCATTTCTATGTTTGGCAATATGTATTTCCGCTAAATTACGGCGGTCAAATTCTAAATCCCTTTTATAGACTGATTCGCGATAAATAAACATCACAATGTCAGCATCTTGTTCAATTGAGCCTGATTCACGCAAATCAGCCAGCTTTGGAATCGGAGGCTGTCTGTTTTCAACACTGCGATTGAGCTGGGATAAAGCTAAAACCGGGATATTTAATTCCTTGGCTATTTGTTTTAAGCCCCTGGAGATTTCTGAAATTTCCTGGACACGGTTGTCTGTTCTATATTTAGCTTCCATTAATTGTAAATAGTCAATAACCAGTAAGCCTAAACCATGTTCCATTTGCAACCTGCGAGCTTTTGTTCTGATATCCATAATATTGGCTGCGGCAAAATCATCAATAAATATTGGCGCTTCTGATAAAACACCCAAGGCATGGCCGATTCTGGGAAAATCATCATCTTCTTCGCGATCAGAAAGCCGTCCTGTTCTCATTTTCCACAAATCCACATTGGCTTCAGCGCAAAGCATGCGGTCAACTAATTGTTCTTTGGACATTTCTAAGCTAAAAATGCCAACCGGCACTTTATGTTTAGTTGCAACATTACGGGCAATGTCCAGAGCCAAAGTAGTTTTACCGACTGATGGCCTGGCAGCTAAAATGATTAAATCAGATTTTTGCAGGCCAGCCAGTAAGTTATCCAAATCGGTATAGCCGGTAGGCACGCCGCGCAGTTTGCCTTTTTCTTTGTGCAGTTCATCTATTCTTTCAAAAGTATCGTTTAAAATATTATTGATAGGCACAAACATTTGCTTTTGGTGGCCTTGGGAAACTGAAAATAATCTTTGTTCTGCTCTGTCTAAAAGATCAACTACTTCTTCTTCCTGGTCATAGCCAATTTTGGTAATTTCAGAGGCAGCAGAAATAAGATTCCTCAATGTGGCTTTTTTCTGCACAATTTCAGCATAATTAACTACATGGCTTGAGGTTGGGACTGCATTGCTCAATGAAACCAAATAGGTGCGGCCGCCAATTTGTTCCAGCTGATTTTTTTCTATCAAACGGTTAGAAAGGGTTAATAGATCAATTGGCTCGCGTTTGCGGAATAAATCCAAGATCGCTTCAAAAATAATATTGTGCTTGTCATGATAAAAGTCCTCCGGATTGACTATATCAGCGATTCTGATAATTGCATCTTTATCAATTAAAAGAGAGCCCAAAAGAGATTGTTCGGCTTCAATGTTTTGGGGTGGAATTTTTTGGAGGATGTCTTGGTCTCTTTGTTTTGACATAAGGAGTGTGCTTAAACACTGATTTTATTTCACAGATTACACTGATTTTTAGAACGCATCAGTGTAATCAGTGATTAATATCTGTGGTTCAGGTTTCAGTTATTCTATCTTACAACATTCTACCTAAATCCTGCAAGAACCTAAATGTTTAGAAAGTGTTGACAATTCTGGGGATTTTAGTTAGGGTTAAAATGTTCCTTTACAATACAGCCCGCCTTCGCATCCATCTTCTGTCCCGGGTGCGGGACTGAGGAGGACGAGCAATGCTATGGCGGACGAAGGGAGGGAATATGCCTAGACGTAAAAAAAGGTGCAGGTACAATTTTTGGAAAGGAAAACACCACCCTACTGGGTTAATATGCCCGGTCTGTAAATGTGTGGTCAGTACCTTGGTCCCAAACAAATCAGCAAGTAATCCTAAAGCCGGGTTTTATTGCCTGGAATGTGAGAAAAAATTCGGTCAAAAAGGCACTAAGTCCCAAGGAGGAGAAAATGGTTCCACGTTATGCTAATGACAAAATTACTGAAATTTTCAGCGACATTAATAAGCTGAATATGTGGCAAAAGGTTGAACTGGCAGTTATTTTAGCCAGCGAAAATCTTGGGATTTTCCCGCAGGGCATTTTTGAAAAGATTAAAACCATCTTTGATGTGCATCCAATTAATGAAGAAGTAATCAAATGGTGGAAAGCTAGAGACAAAGAAATCACCCATGACCTAAATGCCTTTATTGATGAAAGAGTAAGGCATTTGCCGACTGGATTGCATCAGTATTCCCACAAAGGCATGACTTCTTATGATACAGAAGAGCCGGCTTTTGCCTTATTGCTTAAGGCAGCAGTTATAGAGCTTGATAGACCGTATCAGATAATTAAAGGAAATCTTATGGCCATGTCAGAAAAATATCGCTATACACCCATGCTGGGCAGATCTCATGGCCAAGAAGCAAAAATTCAGACTTTTGGTAAACGCTGTGAAACCTGGTTAAAGTCTTTCCTGATTGCTTATAATGAAATGCTCGGCGCTTACAAGTTATTATCACAGTCAAAGTTAAGTGGCGCCATAGGTAATTATCAGGGGTTGACACCAGCACAAGAAGCCAAGGCCTTGGAAATTCTCGGACTAAAGCCTTTTAAAGGGGCGACGCAAATTATGCCCCGAGTAATTTATCTGCCCTTGGCTAATTCTTTGGAGATGATAGTCATTACTCTGACCCAGATTGCCGAGGATATCCGTCTCGGTGCCAGAAGCGGTCTGCCTATTTTTCAAGAACCGTTTGGTAAAAAGCAAAAGGGCAGTTCAGCCATGCCGCATAAAAAAAATACCATAACCTGCGAACAGCAGGTTGGTATGCTGACAATGGCCAGGAATTTTGCCCAGATGCTGCGTGAAAGGGCAATTACCTGGGAAGAAAGAGCTATTGAGCAATCATGCGTTGAACGGGTTGCCTGGCCAGATCTTTTCCACGTGGTTATGCAGTCATTCAAGAATATGATCAAGGTCTTGAGTGGCTTGCAAGTTTTTCCTGACAACATGATGATTGAAATCAAAAATTCCCGCGGTTGTTATGCCTCTGAAGATGCCAAGGATTGGCTCAAAGAGCATGGCGCGGAATTTGAACTGCCACATGAAGACGCATACCGCATTGTGCAATTAGCTGCCTTTAATGCGCATAAAGTCAGTTTGTTTAGGCAAAATTTGCGCCAAGGAAAAATTGAGTCCTATGTTCAGGCAGAAGAAGTTTTTGCCAAACTCAGGGAGCAGGTGGCTCATGTCAATTCGTATGACCATTCCTATGACCATCTGGCAGTTATAATTGCTAATGGCAGTTTAAACTATAGCGATGAGCTTGACCTGTCCGAAGACGAGGTCAGCAAATGGAATGAAATCCTGCGCAAGATTTTCACGGTTAAAAAGAATGTTGAGAGTTTTAAAAACATTTTCAGCATTACTTATCAGTTGCGCGGTGAAGACGAGCTTTTTAAAAAATACGAATAGTTCTGAAAACAATAACCCCCTGTACTGCTATGCGGTATGGGGGTTTTTTCTTGACAAAAATTATATTTTTCGTTAAGGTTTTGACAAGTTAGTAAGTTTAAAACCCCAGTGCTGGGTTAAAAAATTTTTAAGGAGGTGGAAAAGGAGATGGATGAACAGCAGGTTGCCATAATTTTAGGCAGTCAGAGTGATGAGGAGATTGTAGAGGCAAGCGGCCTTTATGCACTGCTCGATGAGTTTGGGGTGACATGGACAATGTCAGTTTTGTCAGCCCATCGCCATGCAGGGGAACTTGATCAGTTTTGCTTTGACTTAAATCGCAGAAACATCAAGGTAATTATCTGTGTGGTCGGGTTGAAAGCTGATCTGCCTTCGGCAGTCAAAGCCAGGTTGCCACACGTGGCTGTGATTGGAGTTCCTTTACCGGATGCCTCGGACGGATTTTGCGATGTGGCTGGCTTGATTCACATGCCGCCGGGATTGCCGGTACTTGTGGTCGGAAGCGGTAAAATGGGAGTGACCAATGCCGGCTATGCAGCGTTGGCTGTTCTGAACGCTGATCCAGGCTCTAAGGTGAATCAGATGGCCCTCTCTACTCATTTTGATAAGAAAGCCAAGAAAAAACCTCGGCCAGCCGAGGTGGACAAGAAAAAATCGCTACCCAGCGAAGAGGAGGACTGAAAATGACCGAGTTTAACTTAGATTGGAAACGAGGTGACAAGCTGGCCCAGGGCAAGACCAAGATTGTCTGGTCAAATGCGGCTGACCCTGAAACCGAAATTTTGGAATTCAAGGACGACATTACGGCAGGCGACGGGCAGAAACACGATGTCATAAAGGGTAAAGCCTTGGTGGATTGGAAAACCAATCGTGACATCATGGAATTTCTCAAACGGCAAGGTATTTCCATGGCATATATCGGGTCGCCCGAAGAGCGAATCGTGATTGTGCGCAAGCTGACAAAGGTCCTTAAGCTTGAGGTCGTGATGCGACGCGTGGCAACCGGCTCAATCCTGGATCTCATGAGAGGAGCAGTAAAAGAGGGAGATGTCTTTGATCCGCCGCTTCTGCAATTTTTCTACAAAGACGACCTCCTGCATGATCCACTGCTTGACGCCAATTTCCTCTTGACCATTGAGTGGAAAAAAAAGCCGATGGATTTGTTTACCAAAATCGCCATGCTCAAACTTCGTCAGTTCCTGATTTTGGAGGCGGCTTTTGCCAAATATGGAATTCAGTACATGGATGACAAGATGGAGATCGGCGTTAACCTCAAGGATTATGATGCCCGTGGCGAATTGACCTGGGGTTCAGGCGGACAGATCATGTTGATTGACGAGATCACGGCTGGTTCATTCCGAGCCTGGCCATATGCCGAAGGTGTAAAAAAAATTAATCTAAGAGAGAGAAACGCCATTGATCAGCTCAATAAAGGCGGCATGCTGGATAAACAGCTTTACCGCGATGGCGCTTCAACCAAAGTGGTCAAGGAAAAATTTGAGCAGATTGCCGCAATCACTGCTGGTTTTAAAAACCTGGATATAAACGTGGCAATTCCCGATGTATCTTTGGCAGAGCTGCTAGGCAACTAATCTTTAAAATAAAAGCGCACTTATCGTGCCAACCCCGAACTATGTATGTTCGGGGTTTTTAAATTGGATGATGGACTGAAACGGTCGATTATTACATCGGCCGTTTTTTTATTTTTTTATAAAATAAAAGCGCCCAAAAGGATTTTATTCCCTTGGGCGCTAAATTTTTGACAATAAGTTTTTTTTAGCTTTGTGCTAGTCCAAAGCCCTCAAGTGTTGCTTGGGCAATGCGCATGCCTACATTTTCATCGCGAAAACGTTGTACACTGATGTGCGGGCCATTTCCGAATATGCCACCTGACATGGAAAAGCCGTGGGCAAGTCCACTCTTCACCGCCTCAAGAGCCTCTTCTTTTGTCCAGCTGTAGAGACCGTTTTTGGGATTACGAATGCTTTCAGTTTGACCGATCCTGTCGTGGAATGTGGCTTCTTCTTTGATGTCACTGAATGAGATTGGTTCGTTGTGGTAAAACTTCCAGACCGGTCCTCGTTCCACTAATTCCATCTCATCTTCGCTTGCCGCAGTATTCCACCCGGAGCTGAACTTGTCAGAGATTTTGTAAGCGGGAAATTTCGTGCCACTTGCTGTCTTCTCATTTAAATAATGGAAGTCAATCCCGATTATCAGAAAAACATCAGGATCTTTTTCGGGTGGCATTTCGCTGTAGACGCTTGTTACTCGGGAGCGACCATGTACGCGGACAAAATCGCCTTCCCAAAAAGGTGTTTCGGGAAGATCTCGGATAAATTCTTCATCCCGTTCGTCGTTATTTGTTTCAGCCTTTTTTGCAATGAATTCCTTTAGCCGACGTTCGTATTCTGCCTTGTCAACAAGTGATAGGCGCTGACTGAATTCAGTATGTTCCGTGCCGTTTTTAAGTTTCAATTGCACCCAGTGCCGGTTTACGTAGACGCCTGATTTTAAGCCAAAGTTTCCAAGGCGGCCGTAATGAATTTCTGAGAATCCGATGATTGTTGCTCTTGTTCCGTCAGGGAAGGGATTGTAGCCCCACTGTCGGTTTGCTTTCGGAATCGTAACAATAACTTCATCACCTACTCGCATCAATTGATCGTACATTGATTTTTCCTCCTTCTTTAAATGTACACCAAAAATAAGATCTTAAAATTATGATAGCTAATTAATTCAAAAAAGTCAATAGTTTACTGACGCGATCCATTGACATTTTTAAATAATTTTGCTAATTTTTAAACAATAAGTACGGGCAGGTACTTTGAAAAACAAAAGCGTAAAATCATAAGTCCATAGCTGATGGTTTATCCTAAGCAATTGGCTGATTTTGCAAAACATTAACTTATCATAGCCGATGCCAAAAGGCTAGGCGATTGGAGGAACAAAATGAAATATCAGCAAATAACTAGTGATCAAATTTTGAACTTGGCGTCAAAAGGCCTCTTTATTAGAGGTGAAATACATAAACATTCAAACAATCTTGATAAAGCAAGTATTTGTATTGTCTGCAGTACATGCCGGTCAAAAGATGTATTTCTAGACTATGTGACATTGAAATATACTTACGATCAAGTTTTGAATGGCAAAAGCTTTGATGCATATTTGGAATGCAAAAAGTTTCATTACCTAAATGCACGTCTTTACTTAAAAGATATTTTAGATAGTAACTTTTTCAAAGAAAAATTGTCCGATATTGTGATGTTAGAAAAATTGGGCGATAACGCAAATCTAACGAACAAATATATACAACTTCCACTTGCCACTCCCGCAGTAATTGCCCACCTTGCTCGCTTTCACGGCATGATCGGTCAGTCTCAGAGTCCTAAAGTTCAGAATGATGGACTGGAAGTAGTTTACATGCGCCTTGGCGCGCTCATTTCTCAACAACTCAAAAGATGGTCCCAAATGGTTGGTTAATTAAAATTCAAGCTCGCTGCTGCCCCAGCGAGTTTTTAAATTCCTACGAAAATACGAATCTTGTACGAATATACGAAAAGTAATTCTTGAAAATTTGTATATTTGTAGTTTATTCGTAATTCGTAGGAGTACCATTGACATTTTAAAAAAAATTTGCTATTCTATTTAATCACACTAAAAGGAGGGAAATAATGGTTGATTGTCCTGAAAAAAAGAAAATCTTTGAATTTTTACGCAAATCAGATGAAAGTGAATTGACCGAGGAAGAATTAACATTGGTTTTTAAGCACATGGATAGCTGTCCTATCTGTGAGGCCATCTTCCAAAAAGAATTGGCAGAACTCCCCGACGATTATTTTGAAAAATTGGGTCGGAAGATAATAAAAGGCATGCATGATTCGGTTAATAAACTGCCTTGGCGCAAAAAATATTCCATCAAGTTTCGGCTCTTTAAAAATGGCTTGAGAGCAAAGCTTGATAGGATTTTCAAAATGCGCTATACTGCTTAAACAAAGTACATTTATATTTTGATTACCTCCCGAGTTAATGAAAAAAAATCTAAAACGAGGAGGTACGTAATGATTAAGTATGACAATCTGTCAAAAAAAGAGCTCCGAGAGAAACTTTTAAGAATGTCTCCAGAAACCTTAAAGGAGTTTGCTGAGCTAGATAAAGCCGATTCATGGCTGCTTGAGCTCAATCTTCAAGAAATGAAACGCGAAGAAAGAGAATCAGAACTCGATTCAAAAATGGGCGAGTAGTTGCGACGGGGGTCTATTTTGACCCCCACTTTAAACCTCCTTGGTAGCCGTGAGAAAAAATTTATAAAGAAAATGTTTTGGGAACTAAGAAGGGAGATGTGTTTCCCAAAAGAACAGTAACGGCAACCAATAACATTGGCTAATAAGCCAAAGAGGAGGTAGAAAAATGAGAAACACAGATCATCTAACCGATGAACAATTGAGAGAGTCGATGAATAAGCCGCTCTCATCAAGTGCGGCTGCACGTCGGAAAAAAGCAATAGAAGATAGTCGTTGGCTTCTTGCGCTCAATCTTGAAGAGATGAAAAAGCGGGAGTCCGATCCCAATTACGATCCTGCTGATGATCCAACTTGTGTATTAATTTCTACTGAAAGCGATGAGGAATAAACTCGTCGCGAACCGGGACCTGCATAAATGTAGGTCCTTTTTTATTTTTGAAATGCGAATCAACGAATAATGCCTGCCTGCCGGCAGGCAGGCGAATGCTACGAATTTTGCCTTACGAAATACGAATTTGTAGGAAAATACGAAAAGGAACTTTCGTACATTTCGTAATTTTTTCGTAATTTCGTAAGAGTATGTTAAAATAATTCCATGCAAACATATAAATTACACAAAGAAACATTTTGCCCTGAAAAATTTAAAATAGATTACCCGGCAGAATTAAACAAAGAACAATTAGACGTGGTCACAAGTGGCGAAGGACCTTGTTTAGTTTTGGCTGGGGCTGGATCTGGCAAAACCAGGACTTTGGTTTATCGCGTGGCATATTTGATTGAAAAGGGCGTAAATCCCAAAAATATCCTTTTAGTTACTTTTACTAATAAAGCAGCCAAAGAAATGTTAAATAGGGTAGAAGTGCTTTTAAAGTGCCAGCCAAAAGGACTCTGGGGCGGTACTTTTCACCATATTGGCAATATGATTCTGCGCCGTTATGCCAAGGTTTTGGGCTATGAAAGTAATTTTAATATTTTAGACCAGGAGGATTCTAAAACCTTGTTAAAAGCAGTCATGGGTGAATTAAATTTAAATTATAAGGATAAATATTTTCCTAAACCAGATGTAATCCAGGCCATTATCAGTTTTAGTTCCAATAGCCAAAAGCCAATTGAGCAGGTTGTGCAGGATAAATACAGTTATTTAGACCCAAAATTAATTCCGGTTATTGAGACGGTTAACAAAGAATATCAGGAGAAAAAGTTTAAAACCAATGTGATGGATTTTGATGATCTTTTGACTAATTGGCTGAAACTTTTGCAAAAGGATAAAACTGTCAAAGAAAAATTAGCCACTCAATTTAAATATATTTTGGTTGATGAATATCAGGACACAAATAAAATCCAAAGCGAGATTATTTATGAATTAGGTTCAGTGCATAAAAATATTTTAGTAGTAGGGGATGACTGCCAATCAATTTATTCTTTCCGAGCCGCTGACATTAATAACATTCTTTCATTGCCAGACAGATTAATAGGTACCAAAATTTTCAAACTAGAAACTAATTACCGTTCGTCGCCAGAAATATTAAAACTGGCCAATCAAAGCATTACTTATAATTTAAATCAATACCAGAAAATTTTACAGCCAGTTTTGGAAAGCAAACAAAGACCTGCACTTGTGCCGCTTAAAGATGGGGAACAGCAGGCTGAATTTATTTGCCAGCGCATCTTAGAACTTCAAGAGGAAGGTTCAAGCTTAAATGATATGGCTGTTTTATTCCGTTCTGCTTTCCAAGCCATGGAAATGGAATTGGAATTAAATAAAAGAAATATCCCGTACCAGATGCGCGGGGGAATTAAGTTTTTTGAACAGGCGCATATTAAAGATGTGATTGCGTTTCTTAAAATCCTGTCTAATTATCAGGATGAGCTGGCCTGGAAAAGAGTTTTACTTTTAAATGATGGCGTGGGTCCGGCAAATGCAGAAAGAGTCTGGCAAGAAATCAAGCCAACTGAAAATTTAAAAAATGCTATTTCCAGTTTGGTCAAAATTTCGGTTTCAGAAAAGGTGACTCGCAGTTTAGAAAAACTCAATTCTTTACTGAATACATTAGTTGCTCAGGAAAAAGATTTTATTGCCACAGCCATAAAACTGATTATCAAGAGTGAATACGAAATTTATTTAAAAGCCAATTTTGAAAATGCCAAAGACAGGATTGAGGATTTGAACCAGCTGGCCAACTTTGCCTTGCAATATGAAAAGCTGGAAAACTTTTTGTCTGACGTAACTTTGTCCCAAAGCTTTAAAGGCGAACAAATTGAAGGCTATCAGGAAGGACCAGATGAGTCCTTGGTTTTAAGCACAATTCACCAGGCCAAGGGTTTGGAATGGAAATGTGTTTTTGTGCTGGGCTTAGTTGAAGGCCAGTTCCCGCATTATAAAATCTATGACCATCCAGAGGAAATTGAAGAAGAAAGGCGCTTATTTTATGTGGCTGTAACCCGCGCCAAAGATGAGCTTTATTTAACTTATCCAATTATTTCTTTTTCTTTTACTACGGGTGAAAATATAAATAAACCGTCCAGTTTTATTTCTGAATTGGATGACAATTTATTTGAACCATGGCAGGTCAATGAAAATGGGGAAAGTTATGTGGGTGAAAATGAGGATGAGGTGATTGATTATGACAAGCCGGAGAAGAAATTAAGGAAGCATGAATTTTTAAGATCGGTTACGTACGATGATCTAGAAGATTGAGGCGAAACTACAGATTACAGATATTTACAGATTTACAAATAAATTCGCATTCATTCGCATCAAATATTCGCATTAAATAAAAAAGCCGAGGGTTTTATTCCTCGGCAAGGTTTGAGCAAGAGCTCTCTTCGCAGATATTACACGTTGCGATGAATATTTTTTTTTGCAATTCGCGGATTATTTTTCGACCAAGTTTTGAATTAGGTGAGATGGCAATCATAGTGTTTGGATCTATAATTTCATGATATACGCTTTGGATTTCTGGAATTGTAACGCAGATTTCCCCATCATTATTGGAGATTCTTCTGCATATATAACATGGCTCATCTGTCTGTATAAGTCTATCTTCAAAGCGTACTTCATATCTTTTTTCGTTTACAATAATCTCAGCTTGGCCATCACAGACTTCAATTTTATCGGTAATTTCTATGCCTAAAACTTTCATCTTAACCTCCTTATTTGATTTGTTTTAAACTTAGTACAAGAAGGGCTTTTTGTCAAGGTTCATTGATTTTATGGTATAATGAATTTAGGAGCTGGGTAAGCTGGGTAAGTAAAATAAGGTGGCTAAGCTTACACAGCTTAATTTACTTACCCAGCTTAATTCTTAATAACAAAATATGCTAGACATCCAAATCCAACACGGCGACATAACCAAAGTTACAGCTGATGCCATTGTTAATCCAGCTAATTCTTTCGGTTGGATGGGCGGGGGATCAGCCGGCGCAATTAAACGCGCTGGCGGTGAAGAAATAGAAAAAGAAGTAGTGGCCAAAGCACCTTTGGAAATTGGCATGGCTGTCGCTACTACTGCCGGCAAATTGCCCTACAAAGCAGTTATCCATGCGCCAACCATGGTAAGTCCCGCAGAAAAAGCCCAGGGCTATAATGTGGAAATGGCAGTGAGGGGTGCGTTGCATTTGGCTGATGATTTTAAATTCAAATCAATAGCCATGCCAGGCATTGGGACTGGGATTGGCAATTTTCCCAAGAAAGATGCAGCCAAGGTAATGATTGATGAGATCCGTAAGTTTGAGCCGATTAATTTGGAGAAGGTGATTTTAATTGATTTGGATGAGGAATTGGTTAAAGATTGGGAAGCTCAACTAAAGAAAAAATAAAGATATAAAATTTATATTTTAAAAGCGGGCTTATTTAAGTCCCGCTTTTATGGTAGGTTGATAATTCCTGAATTGTAGGCTTTATCTTCAAAGAAATTTTTCAAGTCAGTAATGTTGTCTGGTTTGCCAGCGACAATTACATTGAAACAAATTTTCCCTTTTTGATCTTTGCCCTCTAGTTGGGCAATTGGCGTGCAATTTGTTCTGATCCTGTCAAAAATGACAGGCATGTCTGTTCCAAAATTGCCTTCATCCAGAGCAAAATTGACTTGAATAAATTCATAACCAGATTCCTGAAATCGGGTTAAACAAAGTAGCTCAATTTCTGAAAGCAGTTCCAGCATATCTTGATCAAAACCTACATCAATTAGTTTCAAAGCAAGATCATTTGCCTTTGAAGCTTGTGTCATTTTTTCCTCCTTTTAAGATTTGCTATTAGGCTATCATTTAAGATTATTGATTGTCAATTAAATAAAGTGTAAGTAAATTTTTTAAAAGCATGGCTACTGTCATGGGCCCGACTCCGCCAGGCACAGGTGAACGGAAACCAGCAACTTTATCAACCTTTGGATCAACATCGCCCACAGTTTTTTTACCTACTTTATTAATGCCAACGTCAATTATAATCGCGTCTTTTTTAACCATGTCTGGTTTAATGAATTTTGGTTGGCCAATAGCGGTGATTAGAACATCTGCTTTGGAAGTCTGAGATATGAGATATGAGATATGAGATTTGGGATTTAAGTATTCTACTTTAGATTTAGGTAGTAATTTTTTAAACGGTTGGCTGAATATTTTTGAATTAGACAAAATAATAACTTTTTTATTTTTTAAATCAACTTTGGTTTGTTTAATTAATTCTATAATGCCCAATACATTGGGTGAAATTACTTTAGATCGGGGATGAAAGCCATCTACGTCCTTGCCAGGATTTATGGCTTTAATTAATTTATCTGGATTAAATTTCTCTGGCAAAGGCAGCTGGATAATAATGCCATTAATGGTCGGATCATTATTCAGAAAATTAATAACTTCCAAGATTTTTTCTTCTGGGCAATTTTTGTCCAAAAAATAAGTATAGAAATCAAGGCCTACTTTATGGCAGGCCTTTTCTTTTATTTTAAGATACATCTTTGAAGCAGGATCATCGCCAACTAAAATAGCAGCCAAACCAGGCTTTGTGTCCAGTTTAATAACTTGTTTCCTGATGTCTAAGAGAATTTCATCAGCGAATTTTTGGCCATCAATAATTTGAGCTTGACTCATATATTTATTTTCTTTGGTCAACCAGACCACCTGCGTATTTTGCTTGGTAAATTTGTTTATTGTTTTGAAAAATTTTTTCTTCGCCGGAAAAATTATCTATTTCACCAATAAATTCATTGAGATATTTAAAATCATTTGCTTGATATTCTTTAGGACCGCGGAAGGGCTTATCTTCGGGAATTTGCTTTAATGCTTGTTGTAAAAATCCATAAAGGCCTTTTAAGTCAGTTATGTCTTTATTTACTGATCCATAATAGGTCATGATATAAACTGGTTTATTTTCATAAAATACAACTTCACGTCCGCCATATGGCTCTCCGCCAAAATAATTATCATGATATTTCCAGTCATCATCAATAAAAATCATGGTTGTTGATTTGTCATTTTCAATAACTTTAGGCGCAGATTCACCAGCTGCGTAAGTTGATTTTTTGGCTTTGACTAAAAATTTACAAAGTTGTTTCAAATCTGGCATATATTGGTTGGGCGAAAACGCCCCTTTGTCCTCGTGTCATTCAGAGCCTGTCTCGGCCAAGGCTGGGCAAAGCGTGGAATCCTGGATTACTAGATTCTTCACTTCCTGCCTGCCGGCAGGCAGGCGTTCTGAATGACAAAGGGGCGTTTTCGCCCTCGTCCTTTAATATTTTAAGTCCTTATAAATAGGGAATTGAGAAGTTAACTTTTTTACTAATTCTTTGGCTTTATCTTTAATACTGTTATCATTTGGATTCTTTAATAAATCAGAAATAATCTGGCCGATTAGCTTCATTTCATTTTCTTTCATGCCTTGGGTGGTTAAAGCAGGCGTGCCTAAGCGCAGGCCAGAAGGATTTGCCGGCGGATTTTCATCATAAGGAATAACATTGGCATTCGTATAAATCCCAACTTCAGCTAAAAGATTGGCCGCTTGTTTGCCGGAAATTTTTAAAGGCCGGCAATCAATTAAAATTAAATGGGTATCTGTTCCGCCAGTTATTAAAGTTAAGTCATTATCAATTAAAGTTTGGGCCAAAGCCTTAGCATTTTTTACTGTTTGTTTTTGGTCTATTTTAAATTTTTCAGTCATTGCCTCCTCAAAACAAACTGCTTTGGCCGCAATAATATGTTCAAATGGACCGCCTTGAGTGCCAGGGAAAATAGCTTTATCAATTTTTCCTGCTAATTCTTTTTTGCATAAAATAATTGCGCCTCTGGGTCCGCGCAAGGTTTTATGCGTGGTTGTCATGACCACATCTGCATGTGGAAAGGGATTTTCGTGTTCATTGGCAATAATTAAACCAGCAGTATGAGAAATATCAGCCAGATGGTAAGCGCCAACTTCTTTGGCAATGTCGCCAAAAAATTTAAAGTCAACTTTTCTGGGATAAGAAGAATAACCGCTAATAATCAGTTGGGGCTTTTCATTTAAAGCAATCTCTCTGATTTCATCATAATCAATCAGATTTGTCAGGGGATCAACATTATAATGCACAATTTTGTAAATCTGGCTGACCAAACTAACTTTACTGCCATGTGATAAGTGTCCGCCATGCGCTAAATTTAAAGATAAAATTTTATCTCCTGGTTTTAGCAAGGCAAAATAAATAGCTAAATTAGCAGTTGTGCCAGAGTGTGGCTGGACATTAGCGTGCTCAGCATTAAATAGTTTTTTTGCTCTCTCTATCGCTAAATTTTCAATTTCATCAATAAATTGGTTGCCAGTATAATAACGCGCTTCTGGATAACCTTCAGCATATTTATTATTTAAAACCGAAGACATGGCCTCTAAAACAGCAGGTGAGGTAAAATTTTCCGAAGGAATCATAACCAGGCCGCTTTGCTGGCGGTGGAGTTCATTTTTAATGTTTTGGTAAATTTGCTGATCTTGTTTGGATAGATGTTTCATAGGTAATGAAATATGTAATAAAAAATAGGAAATACGGATTGGAATGTTTTAAAATAGTAATACGAAATAGGTAATAAGAAATAAGGATTGGTAATATTATTTAAAATTAAATCTTCCTTTCCATATTCCATATTACATATTTCTTGTTTCCAATATTATTCTAATTTTACAAAAATAATCATCTTTGGTCAATTTTAAAGAGGGGCGAAATTACCCCTCTTAGGAATGGAAAGCGCCAAGCCAGCTGTTCGACATAACAGTCGCTTGGCTTCTTTCTAGTTGTTTTTAGCTTACAGAATTTTTCAGAATTGTCAACCCAGTTCTTCGCGAAAGTCTAGGTCAAGTGTTAAGGACATTCCAGAATTTCATAGTCAGAAAAAATATTGGTATCCAAACAATAGGTTTTTATTTTGCCGTTTTCCACAACGGCAATTTTTGAATAATCCCAGACATGACGTTCTGATTTGGTTATCAGTAATTCGCTCGCTGCGGGATGTTCTTTCTGCAGTTGGACGAAAACTTTGTTGGATGTCCAAAAACAGTTTGCCCTAATTATGGTTATTCCGCCGATTAATATGCTGGCCATGATAGCCAGAATGACAATGGCGATCAGCAATTCAATTGAGGTATACCCCTTTTCATTGCGTCTCATTTTTCAATCTCCTCCTTTTGAAATTTAGTTCATTGGATTTTGTTGTTTGGTTTACTAATTGGCAAATTGCTGTTGAAATGTTGGTGCTAAAGTATATTTGATTTCCCCACCCTTATTTGGATTCTTCATCGACAAATCAAGTTGAGAATAATTATGCGGATCTGTAGGTGGCAGTGGAATCAAAAGCTGTTTGAGCCGGTAGAAAATATATTTTACTATTGACTCTATTGGGATACCATCTGGCCTTCGAAAAGAAAGCAATTTTTTGTCGTTGAACTCAATTGCTATATATTCCGAAGGTCGTCTTTGTATTTTGATGATCCCTCCGATGGAATTTGTGGCATAGCGTTCAGCCACGATTTTTTCCAGCAGAGACGCTATAACTTCTTCAATCTTCACTGCCTCCTCGATACTTACTGTCACAATTGACATCCTCATTTTCCGTTCCTCCTTTGATTTGCCCTCAAAATTTGAGGGGATAGCCCCCGCGGCGCGGGGGGAATGAAAGTAATTAGAACTTATATTATTTTAAAGATTTTGTCAACCCAGTGTATGTTATAGTACGCCAACTAAACTCAATTTAAGTGGTTAATTTTTTCACCAAAGCGCCGAGAAAATATTCGCAGTATTCGCATACAACATTCGCATATAATAAAAAGAGGCAGCTGGGGTGTGGCAGCTGCCTTGTAAAATTGGTGGAATTCTGGAAGAGGGGGACGAGGATATAATTATCTAGGCATTGCCTAGTAATTGGCGCCCTGAGCCGCGTTCGGTTCAGGGTGGAGAATGAAAGGACTATATGTGATCAGTTAATAATGTTTTATTAACTGGAATTTTCGCCCTGACTTATGTCAGGGCTGGAGAAAAGGTAGCGAAATTTCCTCCGGCCAAAAAGAATTATATTCCTTAATCAGTTAATCAATGATTAACTGTTATTTTCGCGGAACCCGCAATAAACAGGTTCCGGAAATTGCTATGCACTAACGCTCTCTAATGCGTTTTGCACATAGGTTGTCGATAAGGACTCAGATAGTAAACTTTCGCTCTCTTATGCTAAGTTCCCCTGTCCTTAGTTTTGCACATAGGTTGTCGATAAGGACCCAAGATAGTAAACTTTCGCTCTCTTATGCTAAGTTCCCCTGTCCTTAGTATTAATTTTATAGTATTACAGAGAAATTACAAGTTTTTTACCATGTATGTTTTCCACAGCTTGTAGCCCAGTTTTTTATAATATTCCCTGACCCCAATTCCAGATATGACGGCGATTTTTTTAAATCCTTGCCCTTTTGCGATTTTTTCAGCTTCTAAGATTAATCGTTTACCCAGGCCAGCGTGCTGAACTTCATGCTTTTTTGAATTCAAAGGAATTAAAATGCCGTAAGTGTGAAGCTCGCGGATTAAGGCCGCATCTTTTAATTCAGGTAATTCTTTTAATAAATTTTGATCGGGTTTTTGGGCAAGCCTTAATCTTAAGAAAGCAAAAAGAGTTTTTCCATCTTTTGATTCATAACCTAAAAAGTATTCCAAACCATCTGAAGCTTTATATTTTCTAATTTTTAATTTTAATCCTTTTAAACTAAAAGTTGTGTTTCTGGCTTCACGGCAGCGGATGCACTGGCAAATTTGCCCAGTTTTTTTAAATTCCTCCTGAATAAGCTGGCGTAAATTGGAAATTTTATTGCCAGCTAAAATGCTTTCTCGGGGTATGTCGCGTATTAATCTGCTGATTCTGACATAAGGCGGAATGATTTCTTTTATTTTAATAATTAAATTTAATAATTGTTTGTCAGTATATGGCTTGTATTTGCCTTGTTTAAACCATTTGTAAAGTTCAGAAGTTTTTGTGACCACGCATGGATAAATTTTTAGCATGTCTGGCTGAAAATTTTGGTCAGAAAATATTTTTTTAAACATTGCTAAATCACGGCTAGGAGTTGAACCTGGCAGATTTGGCATCATGTGATAAGAAATTTTAAACCCAGCGTCTTTGAGCAGTTTTGTAGCATTAATAGTTTGTTTAACTAAATGTCCGCGTTTATTTAATTTTAAAATTTTATCATCAATTGTTTGCACGCCAATTTCTACACGCGTGGCCCCAAGTTCGCGCATGCGTTTGATTTCAGCCGCATTAATATAGTCAGGCCGAGTTTCTAAAGTTAACCCAATAACTCTGTATTTAGCTTTTTCATTTAATTTTTGCGCCAGGGCCAGGTTTTTAGAGATCTTACCATTAAACCCGTCAAAACAGCGTTTAATAAACCAGTCTTGGTATTTTTTCGGTAAATAGCTCCAGGTTCCGCCCATGACAATTAATTCGCATTTATCAGTATCATGGCCAGTCATTTTAAGCGCATTAAGACGCAGTTTGACTTGTTTAAATGGATCAAACTTACATAAAATAGCGCGCATAACAGCTGGTTCATTGGATAAATATGATTTTGGCATTTTGCTTTCAGATGGGCAAAACAAACAATGGCCTGGGCATTTATACGGCTTGGTTAAAACAGCAATCGGCGCTACGCCGGACAAGGTGCGTATGGCTCTTTTTTTCAGTAATTTCTCCAGTTTTTCCTGCCTTTTAATGCTTCCATGTTTAAGCAAAATATGATAAGCTGAAAGCAGTTTGATTTTCTCTGGAGGAGGAATATGAAAAGCTCCTGCGAAAATACGAATATCACGATTTAAAGCCAACTGGCTTGTAATTTTCGTTTTTAGCAGTTTAATTACGATATTTTGATAAATTTTATTCATAAAAGGATACTAATCTACGAATGGGCTACTAATCTACTAATGGTAATGGATTATTTAACTTATTAGTAGATTCGTAACAGATTAGTAAATTAGTAACATAATCACATGAAAACTGCAGTGGCCATGAAAATCCTGGCCAAGAACAAAGAAATATACGACCAAATCGCAGCAGACTTTGCTGAGACCAGAAACAAAATCTGGCCTGAGTTTGAGTATTTTAAAGGTTATTTGGCAAATGGTCAAGATATTCTGGATTTGGGCTGCGGCAATGCCAGGCTTTTGGAATTACTAAAAGATTATAAAATTAATTATCTGGGAATTGATTTTAGTTCTAAATTAATTGATGAAGCAAAAGCTAATTGGCCGAATTTTAATTTTATGGTTGGTGATATTCTGGATCTGAATTTAAAAGAAAAATACGACTTGGTTTTTTTAGTTGCTACCTTGCATCATATTCCTTCGCAAAAATTGCGGGAAAAAGTTTTGCTAAATGTTAAATCTGTTTTAAAGCCCAATGGCAAACTTTTAATGACCAACTGGAACCTGTGGCAAAAGCGCTATCTTAAATATATCATCAAGTACACGCTTTTAAAAATTTCTGAATCAGAAAATGGCATTGAAGATATTTTGCCAAAGGATTTAGACTTGCAGGATGTTTTTATTCCCTGGCAAAAAAAGCATCAACGATATATTCACGCTTTTACTGAAAATAATATTGCCAGCTTGCTGAAAAAAACAGGCTTTGAAATTATTAAAAATGTTTCCAATTCCAGAAATATAATTACAGTGGCGAAAATCAAAGAACAAACTGAAAAGGAAAAAAAGAAAATGGCGAAATTATTAACTAAAATTTAATAGTTGTATGTCTTGCCAAAATTTTGATATTATAGTAAAATATTCAATATAATTAAATAAAATAAACAAAATGGCGAAATTAGATATTAAAAATTTTAATATTACAGGCCTATATGATAATGAGTTGGAAGGCATTACTCAAGAGAAGGTAATCGAATTATTATCGATTACTGGCGATGAAGCAAAAAATTTATTTTTCTTGGGCATTGGATCTAATAGGGTTTTTGTAATACCAGATAGAAATTTAGAAATTAAGTTTGAGAGTAATAGGCTAATAGTAAATAATAAAACCGAAGGTAATGATAACCCAGAATTTATTATTGAAACATTTATTAAATTACAAGGCTTAATAGAGGAGTCTGAATTAAAAGCCTATGGGTTTAATCTAGATATAAACGCAACGGCTGATAATGAAATTGATTGGAATAAATTTTTAAATAATGATTTTTTGAAAAATATTAATGCCACAGATACTTTAATAAATGCGTCGATAAAAATAAAAAAACATTTACCCGATGATGTGATATCTGTACTAGAATTGATTCCCTCTGAAGAGAAGAATGTTATTGGCGTACATTTAAATAGGCATTTTAACTTGTCAGAATTAAAAAAAATGGAAATAATTGTAAGTGATTTTTTAAGCTTTATAAAAGAATCTATGGTTGATACAGACAAGCTTTTAACATTAAAATAATATGCAAGATAGAATAAAATACTTACAGATGTATACGTTTAATGAAAAATCTACATTATCATCCGTGGAGAGTCTTTTTGATAATGGTACTGAAAGTTATACTGATAAGAAAATTGCATCGGCAATTAGAATGTATACGGGTGAATATATACAGGATTTATCTTTAGATATAAGCATTTTGAAGCAAAGAATAAATAGTATGGAAAATTCTCTTTTGTCTCAAAAGAATATTTTTATTCAAAACTTACCTCTCGAAAGGATCACATTAATTCAAGCAATCCCACTATTGCTTGAGGAAAAAGACAGCCATTTTGTAATATCTAGTAGTGATTTGGATCTTTATGGTGAGGGTGATACTGAATTCGATGCAATTAAAGATTTTTCTCTGTGTATGGAGGAACTATATTTCGATTTAAAGGGGGAACGAGTTGAAGATTTGGGCACATTTCCTAAATTTATTTTAGATTTCTTAAATAAGATAGTAACCGAAAAATAATGAGATTAAAGGCGGCAAAAATACAGAAAGCTTTTAGTAAATTAGATCTTTTTATTAAAGAAGGAGATCATAAAATGGCTTGGTTTATTTATAATGGTAAAAAAGTACTTTATACAAAATTATCTCATGGCTCTGGTGAAGTATCCGCAACAGATAAAATAAGATGTCAATTAAAATTAAACGAGACTCAATTCCAAGACTTGATAAATTGTCCATTGAAGAAGGAAAATTATATTGAGATACTAAAATCTAGAAATTTAATAACTTAAAACAGGATAAAACATTAAAACTCCTTAGCCTAATCGGGTAGGGGTTTTTTGATTTTATTTATATTTTTTGCTAAAATTACCTTATGGATCTATCTAAACTCAAAAAAATTCACATCATTGGCATAGGCGGGATTGGGATTTCAGCTGTGGCCAAGCTTTTGTTAAGCCAGAATAAAATCGTGACTGGTTCTGATTTGCATGATTCAGAGATTATTGAAACCCTGAGAAATTTCGGGGCCAAGATTTTTATTGGTGAACATAAGGCCATGAATATTGGCAAGGATATTAATCTGGTAATTTATTCTGATGCTGTGCCAGAAGACAACCCCGAACGAGTACAAAGTAAAAAGTATAAAGTAGAAAGTATGAGTTACTTCCAGTTTTTGGGCCAATTCAGCAAAAACAAATACACGATTGCCATTTCTGGCTGTCATGGCAAAACAACTACAACTGCCATGGCTGGTTTGCTTTTAGAAGCAGGTAATTTTGATCCCACAGTGATTGTTGGTTCTAAAGTCAAAGATTGGGATGGGAATTTAAGAATTGGCGATAGCGAGTATTTTGTGGTTGAAGGCGATGAATACAAGGCCCACATGATGGAATTAAATCCCAAAGTGATTATTTTAAATAATATAGAATTTGACCATCCTGATTTTTACCGTGATTTAACCCAGTACATTGATACATTTCAGGATTTTGTTAATAAACTGCCTGAAGACGGCTATTTGATTTACAATCGGGATGATAAAAATATTACTGAACGTTTGGAAATGCCAAATTGCAATATCGCGACTTTTGCTTTGGAAGACCAGTCAGCTGATTTAATTGTCAAAAATATTAAAATAGAACATGGTCGCCAGATATTTAAACCAGTTTATAAAGGCCAGGAACTGCGCGACTTTAATCTGCAAGTGCCTGGCAAATTTAATATCTTAAATGCTTTAGGCGCCAGTTTAATGGCTTTGGAACTGGGTGTTAATGCTGATGTGGTGAAAAGCACTTTGGCTCAATACACAGGCGCCTGGCGCAGGTTTGAGATTATTGGTAAAATGTCTGGTTTAACGCCTGATAAAAATGGGGCTTTGGTGATTTCTGATTACGCGCACCATCCGACAGAAGTAGCTAAAACAATCCAGGCAGCCAAGGAATTTTATCCTGATAAAAGATTACTGGTTGTTTTTCAGCCGCACCAGATTCAGAGAACAAAATCTTTATTTGATGACTTTGTAAAAACCTTTGCTCAAAGCCCGGCTGATGTGGTGATTTTGTCTGAAATTTATGATGTGGCTGGCAGGGAAGAGAAAGATGTGACTAAAAGAATTAGTTCCAATGATTTACTTGATAAAATTATCTTAACTGAAAGCAAGAAATTAATTGCTGGAGTTAAGCCATCTTTATATTATTATGCTAGTGACTTAACTGAAACTAAGGCCAAAATTTTATCTGAAGTGCAGAGTAATGATGTGGTGTTGATACTGGGGGCGGGGGATATAGACAAAGTAGCGAGGGAATTAGTGTAAATTCAATTTTTAATTAATTATGATTGCTAAAGAAATAAAAAAAATTGCAAAGAATAGACTAAAAGATGCAGAAACCTTACTTCGTGCTAAACGATATGATGGTGCAGTATATATTTGCGGTTATGCAATAGAACTTTGTTTGAAAAAGCAAATATGTAAAAAATTACAATGGACTGAATTCCCACCCGGTCATAATTTTAATGATTATAAATCTTTAAAAACACATAATTTAGAAATATTATTAAGTTTTACAGGAAAAGAAAGTAAGGTTAAAAAACAATTATTCGCGGAATGGTCCATTGTATCACAATGGGATCCAGAATCAAGATATAATCCAATTGGTAATATTAAGAATAAAGAAGCAAAACAAATGATAAATTCAGCCAAAAAAATATTAAAAGAACTATGAAAGAATTAATAAAAAAATTTCAAAAAATTGAACAAGAACTTTCACAAGAAAAGGGTGAATTTGAGTTATTTGCTCTTTTTCAGACTGATTTTTCAATAAATAAATGGGATGTGGTTATTGCTGCTCCATGGATTATTAAAAATAAAAATATTGCTCTTTATTTAATTGTCGAAAAGATAAAGAAAGAATTAAAGGAAAATCTTATAAAATTATCAAAAGTAGTCCTAATTGATGAAAACAATCTAGCCTTAAAAGCGGTACAACAAGCAGTGCATACCGAACATAATTCTGTAGAGATTTTAAATAGCAATTTTTTTGGATTACAAATAAAACATGCCTTTATAATTACATCAAAAAAGATAAAACAATAAATTGAATTATGCAAAAACCATATTTCAAAGATAAAGATTTTACGCCATGGATTTAGATTTAAACACAAAAATAGCAGAAAGATATAAAAATTTATCGCAAAAGATTAGAGTTTTAACAGAGGATTGGGTAGATAGGAAAGTTTTTTGTCCCAACTGTGGCCATTTAGACATTGATAGGTATGGTAACAATACACCTGTTGCAGATTTTTTCTGCTCAAATTGTCGCGAGGATTATGAATTGAAAAGTAAGAAAGATTCTATTGGATCAAAAATTGTCGATGGTGCGTATCGAACAATGATTGAGCGATTGCGAAGTGCAGACAATCCCAATTTTTTTCTACTAAATTATGATTTACTAACCTTTTCTGTTTTGAATTTCCTTGTTATCCCCAAGCATTATTTTACTCCAGATATTATCGAAAAGCGTAAGGCTTTATCTCAAACAGCAAGGCGTGTCGGTTGGGTTGGATGTAATATTTTATTGCAAAGTATCCCCGAATCAGGGAAAATTTTCTTTGTAAAAAATCGTAAAATTGAGCCAAGACAAAATGTTATAGCAAATTGGCAAAAAACTTTATTTTTAAGGGAAGAGAAAGAAATTGACGCAAAGGGTTGGTTATTGGATGTTATGAATTGTATTGATAAATTAGCGATTAAAGAATTTTCCCTAGATGAAATTTATGCATTTGAAGATATCTTGAGTAAAAAACATCCAGAGAATAAACATATTAAAGATAAAATTCGTCAGCAATTACAAATATTAAGGGATAAAGGATACTTAAAATTTATAGGGCGTGGCCATTATGTATTGTCTTAAATAATATGGAAATTACTATTAGTCCATTATTGGCAAAAATATTTCTAAGAATTAATCGATTCGGAAAAGTTTTAATTGTGTGCAGGGGATATAACGAAGATTACAAGAATTTTACCGAACTCGTATGGGAAGATGATAAGGATTTGGATTTTTACGACCGGAAAACTTATCCTGAGTTTCAGCTCTGGGTTATATAAGAAAATAATTAGTAAAAAAAATATTTGAGATTGCTAAATAGAATTATTTTTTATGTTTTTTGATATATTAATTGCCATTGCGGATAAAATACTGCCTGAAGTAATTAAAAAGTTTATCCCCTTGGTTAAAATTCAACCTAGAAAAATAAAATTTACTGCCAGCGAATGGACATCTAATTTTTCTTTTTTTCTTTATAGTAGGTCTAAACAGGTTTTGTTTGACATTTACGTTTTGATTGAAATCGGAGATGCAAAATCCGAGGATTTTGAAATATCGAAAACGGATTCGCCAAAAGAATTAAAAATATCTATTGGAAACATCGAATTTAATTACGAAGTCCTTAGACTTAATTGTAAATATGAAAATAACGGAGAGTTTATTTTGCTTAAAATAGCACAAATAGATCCAGGGTATTTTATGCCATTTAATATATTAGCTAATATAGATAATAATATTAAGTTAAGAATCCTCAAATACTCAAAGAAGCAAGTTGGAGTATTGCAAAAATCACAAGCTGGAGCAGTTACATTTGAAATTCCTTTGAAGACAAAAGAAAAGATCAATTTAAAGAGTGTTAGTATATTAATGAAAAAAAATATCACATCACAGTTTACTAAATAAAATTATTTATTAAAAATAAACACTATGCCATCTCTTGAAGAATTAACAAATGAAATTGAAATAATTAAAAAACGCAATCAGCGGGTAGAAGCTGATAAGGCCTGGGAAACAAGTTGGACCAGAAAAATTATTATTTTGATTTTGACCTACATTGTTATTGTCGTATTTTTCTATTTCGCCCAACTACCCAAACCATTTATCAATGCTATTGTCCCTGCGCTGGCTTTTGTCTTGTCCACCTTAACTGTTCCGCTTTTTAAAAAGTGGTGGTTGAAAAAATATAATAAACATTCGTAGATTAGAATTTAATTTATTCGCATTATAATTAACTTAAACCTATGAAAAAACTTAGAAAAAATTGGGCACTGGGATTTTTAGGATTGCTTGCATTATATGGTTTCACCTATTTCCAAACCCATGAATTAATCAGCTTAATTTGGTTTGTCTGGATCGTCTGGTTTATTTGGTTTATACCAGTAGATAATAATTAATAAAACTATTTAAAATATTCGTAGATTCGCATTTATTCGTTAATTAGCATTATATAAATTATGAAAGAAGTTAACATTAAAGAAGCATTTGAGGCCTTAAAGCCGGAAATAATTTAACAAAAACATGTCTGATGAACTAATTGATATTTGTGATAAGGAGAATAATCTCACTGGCGAACAGAAAATGAAAAGTGAGGCGCATGAAAAGGGGCTCTGGCATAGAGCTGCTCATATTTGGATTTATAATTCTCAGGGCGAGGTTTTATTGCAATTAAGAGCCAAAGAAAAATTGCTTTTCCCTAATCTCTGGGATGTTTCAGTCGGAGGTCATGTGATAGCAGGTGAAGATCCAATTGATACAGGGATAAGAGAATTAGAGGAAGAAATTGGACTAAATGTTCAAAAAGATGATTTATATTTTTTCAAAATTATTAAAGACCAAGTAGTTTCTCAAGGCTTAAAGAATAATGAGTTTTATTATGTTTACTTTTTGAAATACGATGGTGATCCCCATAAATTAAAATTACAAGTTGAAGAAGTACAAGAAATTAAATTTTTCCCAATTGAAAAAATCACAAAAGAATTAAAAACAAAGCCTGAAAAGTTTGTCGCGCCGTATAGGGATTATTGGTCAGAAGTATTAAATGAAATTAAAAAAATAAATCCAAGGATATAATCCTCGGACTTATGTGTATCTCAACGAATAAATTCATTGAGCGTGATTAACTTAAATATAGCATAAAGTTTTAAAAAAATCAATAGGCTACTGTTAGGTAGCGTCCCCTTTTGCGACTGCTATTTTACAACTTTAAGCAATCGATTCCTGTAATGTCTGCGCCGGCAATTTCTATCGGCGCCTTGCCGTTTCTGTGTCTTCTTTTTTTACGGCAATCAG
>Ga0265297_10003170_pt1 | contig 30560 bp, 29 predicted proteins | sample Munlanlwell13791_FD_192502 | JGI IMG/M metagenome (GOLD analysis project Ga0265297, IMG submission 192502) | Leachate microbial communities from a municipal landfill in Southern Ontario, Canada - Leachate well 137-91 | ecosystem: Engineered > Solid waste > Landfill > Unclassified | place...
TTAATGTACGATTCAGCGATATCCCGCGAAGTGAAACGAAGCGGGGTGAGCGACTTAATGTACGATTCAGCGATATCCCGCGAAGTGAAACGAAGCGGGGTGAGCGACTTAATGTACGATTCAGCGATATCCCGCGAAGTGAAACGAAGCGGGGTGAGCGACTTAATGTACGATTCAGCGAAATCTTAGCGAAGTGAAACGAAGCGGGGTGAGCACCATAATGCGCCGACGCAGCCGGCATCCAGCGAAACCCCACGAGCAGAAGCGAAGCGGGGTGAGCGACTTAATGTAGGATTCAGCGAAACCCCACGAGCAGAAGCGAAATGGGGTCAGGTTTCCTTCGGAAAATCCCGCGATGCGAATAACCTCCTTAAAGTTCGACGGATCAGGAAAGCTTTTCGACGGAATGAGGGACTTTGGTTTATTCCCGCCGGAAGGCCCCCTGGGCTTTTCTCCCCATCGTGGTGAGCTCGTCGGTTTTCCCTTGACGCGGCCTTGTTTTTAACGTAACATATTTAACAACATTTTCTTATGACTCGGCGAGAAAATTCATTTCTCTCGCGTTGAACAAAAAGAGGTTTTATGCTTAGAGTGGGTATTGTTGGGGCCAGGGGATTTACAGGTGAAGAGCTGATCAAGATCCTTATCAAGCACCCCGGCGTCCGTCTGACTTATCTGGCCGCGACATTGGAGAGACCTGAGGATATCGGCGATATATTCCCGTCATTGCGGTCTGTCGTGGCTCTTAAATGCGAGCCTTTTTCCATCGCAAAAGCGGCTGAGAAATGCGATCTTTTGTTCCTGGCCCTGCCGCATACGGTTTCCATGCAGGTCGCTCCGAAATTGATCAAGAAGGGAAAAAAGATCGTGGATTTGAGCGCGGATTACCGGTTGAAGAATCCGGCGGTTTATGAGCAGTGGTATCACAAAACGCACAAGGATCCGGTCAATCTCAAAAAATTCATTTACGGTCTCCCCGAACTTAACCGCGAGCGGATCCGGGGCGCTTCCTTAGTCGCCAATCCCGGGTGTTATCCGACCGCCGCCATCATCGCCTGCGCGCCGGCCCTGGCCACGGGGATCGCCGAAAAAGAGGGAATTATCATTGACGCCAAATCAGGCGTTTCAGGGGCCGGTAAGAAGCTGTCCAAGGACTATCTTTACCTCTCTGTTAATGAGAATTTCCGGGGATATAAGTTTAATGTTCATCAGCATTCTCCTGAGATCAATCAGGAGCTTTCGCGCCTGAGTCTGGCCCGTGTGGATGTGGTTTTTTGTCCCCATCTCCTGCCGGTCAACAGGGGGATCCTTGAGACGATTTATATCCGCCTCAAGAAGGCCACATCCGGAGAGAAGGTCGAGGAGATCTACCGGAAATTCTACAAGACGGAGCCTTTTGTCCGTGTCCGGGGCCTGAACAAACTGCCGGAACTGGCGGATGTGACAGGCACGAATTTCTGCGACATCGGCCTTGTGGTGGATGAGCGCAAGAAGCTTCTGATCGTGACATCCGTCATCGACAATCTGCTTAAGGGGGCTTCAGGGCAGGCTGTCGAGAACATGAATCTTATGTGCGGCTTCGACGAAAAAACGGCTCTCGTATGACCCTTAAAAAACATCAGGATATCCTTCCTCCGGGTTTCCGGGCGTCGGGTATCTCCAGCGGCATCAAAAAAAGCGGCAGGAAAGACCTCTCCTTATTCATCTCTGATACTCCCTGTATAACCGCGGCTATGATGACGGCCAATGACTTCAAGGCCGCGCCTCTTTTTGTCAGCGCCCGCCATTTGTCTCAAGGCGGTATCCGCGCTTTGATCGCCAACAGCGGGAACGCCAACTGCATGACAGGACAGAAAGGGCTGTCGGACGCCTTTGCCATGGCCGGCCTGGCGGCTGCGTCTGTGGGGTTGAAAACCGAAGAGGTCCTTGTGGCCTCTACCGGCATTATCGGCAAGCCGCTTCCCTTAGCGAAGATCAGGGCCGCGATGCCGGATTTGGTCCGGGGATTGAGCGGCCGGGGGCTTAAGGACGCCTCCGCCGCGATCATGACGACGGATACTTTTTCCAAGGAAGTTGTCTGGCGCGGCCGGCTCGCGGGCAAGGCTGTCACGATCAGCGGGACGGCAAAGGGCGCCGGCATGATCGCTCCGCGGATGAAAATGGGGACAATGCTGGCTTTTTGTTTTACGGACGCGCGCATTGAAAAGGCCGCGTTGCGGGAAGCTTTGTTTCAGGCGGTCGAGGCTTCTTTTAATTCGATCACCATCGATGGCTGTATGAGCACCAATGACATGGCGCTTGTCATGGCCAACGGTCACGCCGCCGGCGCGGTCATCAAAAGAGGCAGTCGGCAGGCCCGCGAGTTTGCGCGCAGGCTTGAGGAGGTCTGTCTGGCCTTGGCGAAAATGATCGTCGAGGACGCCGAAGGCGCGACGAAGTTTATTGAAGTGCGGGTGAAAGGCGCGCGTCATCGCGAACAGGCCAGACAATACGCCTTCTCCGTGGCCAACTCCAATTTATTCAAATGCGCGATGTTCGGCAGCGACCCTAACTGGGGCCGTATCGCCTCAGCCATCGGCTCGGTGGCCGGCGGTTTGGGTGTCAGGGATTTGAGCATCGCCCTTAACGGCGTGACTGTTCTTAAATCCGGAGAGCCATTGGCTGTCAGACAAAAAGGTCTTTTGAAAGGCAGGCAGGTCGTGGTGGATATCCGCCTTGGCCGGGGGGCTGGGGAGAGCGTCGTTTACACCTCGGACTTATCTTATGATTACGTCAGGATCAACGCGGATTACAGCTAGTTTCATCTTTCCATAAACATTGGAGTTGTGTCATGGACGAAGCCATCAAGAAAGCGGATGTTTTGATCGAGGCCCTGCCGTACATCAAGGAGTTTCGCAAAAAGGTTTTTGTGATCAAATACGGCGGCAGCATCCTGGGAGAAGAAACCATTCGCAAGGGGGTCCTCCAGGATATCGTTTTCTTGAGTTTTATGGGCATCAAGACGGTGCTGGTCCATGGCGGCGGCCCGAACATTTCGGACAAAATGCGCAAGCTCGGCAAGAAGAGCGAGTTTGTCGACGGTATGCGCGTCACGGATGAGGAGACGCTCTCGGTTGTCGAAGAGGAGCTCGCGGAACTCCGGACCCTGATTGTGGATGAGATCCATCATATCGGCGGGACGGCGGTGGGCCTGAGCGGCAAGGATGAAGGCCTTTTTTATACGGAGAAGATCAAGGCCAGGCTGGACATGGGGTTTGTCGGCGTCATCAAATCCGTCAAGACGGATATCATCGAGAAGGATTTGAAGAGCAGCGCCGTCGTCGTGATTTCGCCCATGGGCAGAGATCACAGCGGGACGGTCTATAACATCAACGCGGATGAGGCGGCCTCCAAGACCGCGGCCGCCCTGGCGGCGGAAAAATTCGTCCTGTTGACGAATGTGCGCGGCGTCATGCGCAATCCGGAAGAAGCGGAGTCGCTGATCACGAGCCTTTCCTTAAAGCAGATCAAGAGCCTGATCACGCAGAAGGTGATCCAGGCCGGCATGATCCCCAAGGTCAACGCCTGTATCGACGCCTTGAAGGGGGATGTCAAAAAGACGCATATTATCGACGCGCGCCTTCCGCACGCGCTTCTTCTGGAGATCTTTACCGATAAGGGCGTGGGGACAGAGATCGTAAAATAAGGGAAAATCGGACGGACATGACAAAAGACGAGATCTTCAAAAATTATAACGATTACATCATGCCGACCTACACAAAGATGCCTTACATCTTCGTGAAGGGCAAGGGCATGAATCTTTATGATATTGACGGTCGGCAGTATCTGGATTTTTTTCCCGGTTGGGGCGTGGGCAACGTGGGGCATTGTCATTCCCATGTCCTCTCGGCAGTCCGTTATCAGCTCGGCAAATTGATCCATCTGCCCAATAATTTCTATCACCCGACCCAGGCCAGGCTGGCCCGCGAGATCATCGGGGCTTCTTTCGACGGGAAGGTTTTTTTCTCCAATTCCGGCGCCGAGGCCAACGAAGCGGCGATCAAGTTGTGCCGGGCGTATGGGTCGCGCAATGGCGGGCATCGCTATGAGATCATTACGTTTGAGAACGCCTTCCACGGCCGCACCCTGGCCACGGTCACGGCGACAGGCCAGAAAAAATACCAGAAAGGTTTTGAGCCCCTGGTGGAAGGTTTTCGCACCAATGTGCCCTGGAATGATCTGGCTGCTTTTTCAGCCGCGTTGTCCGAAAAGACCGTGGCTGTCCTGATGGAAGTCGTTCAGGGAGAGGGAGGTATCCATATCGCGGAGCCTGATTTTGTGCGCGCCATCCGCAGGATTTGCGATGAGCGCAAGATGCTTTTGGTCATCGATGAGGTTCAGACAGGCATAGGCCGGACCGGAAAAATGTTCGGTTATCAGCATTACGGCATTACCCCGGATGTCATGACCCTGGCCAAGTCTTTGGGAGGCGGTTTGCCGATCGGCTGCATGGTGGCATCCCGCCCGGTTGCCGATCTCCTGACCCCCGGGACGCATGCGTCCACTTTCGGCGGCAGTCCTGTTGTCTGCCGGGCCGCTTTGGGCGTTTTCAAAGCGATCCAGAAGGATAAAATGCTTCAGAACGCCGCGCAGATGGGAGGCTACCTGCTGGAAAAACTCAATATCCTGAAAAAGGAATGTCCTGTCGTACAGGAAGTCAGGGGGCTGGGGTTGATGATCGGAGTGGAACTTTCAGTCAAAGGCCAGCCTGTTGTTGAACGCTGCCTGCAGAAAGGCCTTCTGATCAATTGCACGCATGAGCGTGTGCTTCGGCTGATGCCTGCTTTGAACGTAGGCAAGAAACAGGCCGACCTGGCATTAAAGATTTTGAGAGAAGTGTTGCAGGAAGAGAGGACTTGATGAACGCGGACAAGCGGGATTTTCTTTCCATTTCTGATTTCAGCAAAGAAGAGGCGCTGGAGGTTTTCAAGAAAACCGAAGAGCTCAAGAGGAATAAATTCCAGGAATGTTTCAAAAATAAGGCCGTGGGCCTGATTTTTCAGAAGCCTTCCTTGAGGACGCGCGTGTCTTTTCAGGTGGGCGTCTGGCAGTTGGGCGGCCAGTGCATGTCCCTGAGCCCGGCGGAAGTCAATATCGGAGTCAGGGAATCGGTCAAAGACGCGGCCTTGACCCTTTCGAGATATCTGGATATGGTCGTGGCGCGTGTCTTCAAGCATAGAGACGTCGTGGAACTGGCGCAATACGCGCAAATTCCCGTCATCAACGGACTCAGTGATCTCTTTCATCCCTGCCAGGCCCTCGCGGATATTTTTACCGTGAAGGAAAAACGCGGCAACCTCAAAGGTCTGACGTTCGTTTATGTGGGCGATGGCAATAATGTCTGTCATTCTCTTATGCAGATCACCAGCCTTATGGGCATGAATATGAGGGTGGCTTCGCCTAAAGGCTACGGCCCTCAAAAGGACGTTTTGAATTATGTCAAACTCCAGGCGCAGAAAACCGGCGCCAGCGTTGAGGTCATCTGTGACCCCAGGGAGGCCGCGCGCTCGGCCGACGTTCTCTATACGGATGTCTGGGCGAGCATGGGACAGGAGAAAGAGGCCAAGCGCAGGGCGAAGATTTTCAAAAAATATCAGATCAACAGGGAATTGCTCGGCCTGGCAAAAAAAGACGCTCTGGTCATGCATTGCCTGCCCGCGCACAGGGGTTCGGAGATCACGGACCAGGTCTTAGACAGCCCGAATTCGGTCGTGTTCGATGAAGCCGAGAACCGCTTGCACGTGCAAAAGGCGATCATGATGAAATTGTCGGGAAAATAACCATGAAGCCCGAAGCCGGAAACCGCAAGCCGGCAGGAGTTGTGATCGGACCCCCGGCATCGGCCTTCAAACCTCGAAACTTACGGAGGATGTTGTGAAGAAAATTGTTTTGGCTTATTCCGGCGGATTGGATACCTCGTGCGCCATCAAATGGCTTAAGGACCGCGGATGGGATGTTGTCGCTTATATGGGCGATGTGGGGCAGGGGGAGGATTTCGCGGAAGCGGAGAAGCGCGCTCTTCAAACCGGGGCCTCCCGGGTTTATGTCGGCGATTTGAAGCAGGAGTTTATCACGGATTTCATCGTGCCGTCCCTGCAGGCGAACGCCGCTTACGAAGGCAAGTATCTTCTGGCCACAGCCCTGACACGGCCGCTGATCGCCAAACATCTTGTTCAGGTCGCGCACAGGGAAAAGGCCCACGCCATCGGGCACGGCTGCACAGGCAAGGGTAATGACCAGGTGCGTTTTGAAGTGACGGCGCGTATCCTTGATCCTTCGCTTGAGATCGTCGCCCCTGTGCGGGAATGGGAATTCAAGTCCAGGGAAGAGGAGATCGATTACGCCAAGGCCCAGGGGATCCCTTGTCATGTCAGCAAGAAAAAAGTCTACAGCATCGACAAGAACCTTTGGGGTATCAGCATTGAGTGCGGGGTCCTGGAGGATCCCTGGATCGCGCCACCCAACGATGCTTATCAGATGACGGTCGCTCCCGAAGACGCTCCTGTCAAGCCGCTTACGGTTGAGATCGGGTTCGAAAAAGGCGTTCCCGTCAAGATCGACGGCAAGGCTTACGGGCTTCAGGAGTTGATCGCTGTTTTGAACAGGATCGCAGGAAAACACGGCGTTGGCCGGGTGGACATGGTCGAAAACCGCCTTGTGGGGATCAAGTCACGCGAGATCTACGAGTTTCCGGCGGCCACCTGTCTTTACACGGCGCACAAAGAGCTTGAGGCCCTTGTTTTGGACAGGGAATTGCTCCATTTCAAGGAAACACTCGCCGCTAAATACGGCGAGCTGACGTATTACGGTTTGTGGTATTCTCCGCTGAAGGCAAGCCTGGACGCGTTCATCAAAGAGTCGCAAAAGCGCGTGAGCGGCGAAGTGCGGCTGAAACTTCACAAAGGCAGTTGTTCCGTCACGGGCCGGAAATCTCCGAATTCGCTCTATAAGGAGGCCCTGGCCACCTATACGGAAAAAGACAAGTTTGACCAGAAGCTGGCGGACGGGTTTATCCGGTTATGGGGTCTGCCGTTTCAAAAATAGCGCGTGGAAGAGCGTTGCGGCAGCTCTAAAATGGAGAGGGTATGAAGAAAAAACTTTGGGGAGGACGGTTCGCCAAAACAATGGATCCTTATTTTGAAAATTTCAGTTCATCCATTCAAACGGATTGGCGGCTGGTTTCCTGTGATTTGATCGGTTCTTTTTTACACGTGCATGTGCTCAAGGGCGCCGGCCTTTTGAAACCTGAGGACTTTTCCAGGCTCACGAAAGCGATCCTTGAACTTTTGCGCCTGGCCGAGGGCGAACGTTTTCCTTTTGATTTCAAGAGCGAAGATATTCATACGAATATCCAGAATCTGCTCAACCGGAAAGCGGGCGAAGCGGGCTTGAAGCTTCAGACGTGCCGGTCGCGCAACGATCAGGTCGTTTTTGCCACAAAGCTTTACTGTCTGTTGAGCGCCGAAAGGATCCAGGACCTTTTGTTCCATTTGCAGAAAGGCTTTCTGGCTCTGGGAGGGCTTCATTCTTCCCTGGTTATTCCGGGGTATACCCATATGCAGCACGCGCAACCCGTGTATTTCAAAGATTATCTGTCGGCGTATGCGGACATGTTCGGGCGGGACGCCCATCGGCTGGAAGATGCCATGATGCGGCTGGATATTTCCATGGGTTCAGGCGCTTTGGCCGGAACGCCTATTCCGGCGTCCGTGTATAAAGCCGGGATCAATTCGGCCCTGAAGGCGCTGAAGATGCCGGGTTTGCTGAAACTCATCTCTTCTCCAAAAAACGCCATGAGCGTCGTCAGCGACCGGGATTTCATCATCGAATTTTTGAATGTCCTGGCGATCGCCGGCATGCATATTTCACGGCTGGCTGAGGATCTGATCCTTTGGTCCACCCTGGAGTTTGGTTTTATGGAAATCGGCGATGAATACTGTACGGGGAGCTCGCTAATGCCGCAAAAGAAGAATCCCGACGCCTTGGAGCTTATGCGGGGCGCCGCGGGCCTTCTCAACGGCAACCTGGTTTCTGTCTTAAGCCTGATGAAAGGCCTCCCCCTAAGCTACAACCGCGATATGCAATGGGATAAGGGGCCTTTATTTGAATCCCTGGAACTGGTGGAGGATGAACTTATCCTTTTGATCGGCCTGGTTCCTACGTTAAAGGTCAAAAAAGAAAACATCGAGAGCCAGCTGCAGGATGAATCTCTCTGCGCTACGGAATTGGCGGATTATCTCGTGTCGCAGGGAACGGCTTTCGCGCAGGCGCATCAGATTATCGGAAGGCTTGTCAGCTACGCGGCCGGAAAGTCCAAAAAGATAGCGCGGATGAGCCAGGAAGAGCTTGACCGTTTTTCTCCAAAGTTGAAACGGCCCGAGGTGTTGAAGCGGCTGAATCCCGTTTTTGCGGCCGCGGCCAAAAAATCCGTCCGCGGATAAGGATAGAGGACAGACTTTATGCACGAATTTAGATACGTTAAGGATGAATTGTTCTGCGAGGATGTCCGGCTTTCGGAGCTGGCCGAAAAATACGGCACGCCCCTGTATGTTTATAGTCACGGAACGCTCCTGGATCACTACCGGAAGCTGAAAAAGGCCTTTGCCGGGGTCTCGCCTTTGATCTGTTTTTCAGTGAAGTCGAATTCCAGCCTTTCGCTGCTGAAAACCCTCGTCCGGGAGGGCGCGGGGCTCGACATTGTCTCCGGCGGGGAGTTGTTTCGCGCGCAAAAGATCAAAGCTGATCCGTCAAAGATCGTTTACGCGAGCGTGGGCAAGACCAGGCAAGAGGTGCTGGCGGCCATTCGCTGCGGCATCCTGTATTTTAATGTGGAATCCATCCAGGAGCTGGGCGTCATCAGCGACGCGGCCCAGGAGCTTGGAAAAGACGCCCGGGTGTGCGTCAGGGTCAATCCCAATATCGACCCCCACACGCACGCTTATATCACGACAGGCACGGTGGAGAGCAAGTTCGGGGTGGATCTGGAAACAGCGCGCATTATTTTTTTGAACAGTTCCCGTTTCAAAAGAGTACGGGTTGAGGGGATTCACGTCCACATCGGTTCGCAGATCACGCAGTCGGCCCCGTTTGTCGCCGCCCTCAAAAGGATCCTGCGGTTCATGGATGACTTGAAAAGGATCGGTGTTCCGGTCAGGACGCTCAACATCGGCGGGGGCCTGGGCATTATCTACAAGGAAGAGAAACCGCAGACGGCCAGGGAATACGCCGACCAGATCCTTCCTTTGCTCAAAGGCCGAAAATTGAAACTGATCCTGGAACCGGGCCGCTTTATCGTAGGGAACGCGGGCGTCCTGTTGACACGGGTTCTCTATCTTAAGGAAACCGACAAGAAAAGATTTATTATCGTGGATGCGGGCATGAATGATTTGGCCAGACCTTCTTTGTACGGCGCTTATCATCAGATCCATCCTGTTGTGGGCTCGCCCGCGGCCGCCGCGTCCGGCTCGAAAAATTCGGACATTGTCGGCCCGATCTGCGAAAGCGGGGATTTTTTGGCCAAGGACAGGCCGATGCCGGTGGTCAATCCCGGGGATTGCCTGGCTGTGCTGGGCGCCGGGGCCTATGGTTTTTCCATGGCTTCCAATTATAATTCCCGCCGCAGGCCGGCGGAAGTCCTTGTCAAAGGCAAGAACGCTTATTTGATCCGCGAGAGGGAAACCTACGATGACCTTTTGCGGAATGAAAAGGTCGTTGTGTTATGAAAACCCTTGGTTTCACGAAAATGGAAGGTTCGGGCAACGATTTTGTCCTGATAAAGGCAAGGTCTTCACAAGCCCCGGGCCCTGAATTCGTCCGCGTCCTCTGCGACCGGAAATTCGGCGTGGGGGCCGACGGGGTTCTTTTTCTTTCTTCATCGAAAAAGGCCGATATCCGCATGAGGATCTTTAACGCGGATGGGACCGAAGCGCAGATGTGCGGCAACGGGGCCCGATGCGCGGCGCTCTGGACCGCAAAGATGTCCGCAGGGTCAACGGCCAAAGGCCTGACGCTGGAAACGCAGGCCGGCCTTATCCGCGCCGAACTCAAAGGTGATGTTGTGAGGCTGAAGATGACCGATCCGAAGGATATCCGCCTGGACCTGCATGTCAAAGCCTGCGGACGGGACTATGAGGCGGATTATGTCGATACCGGAGTGCCGCACGCGGTCATTGAAGTGAGTTCGATCGAAGAAGCCCCTGTCCGCCTGTTGGGACGCGCGATCCGTCACCATAAGATTTTTTCTCCCGCAGGGACAAACGTGGATTTTATCCAGAGGCTGGGCGACCGCAGCGTTTTGATCAGGACTTATGAGAGGGGTGTGGAGGACGAAACGCTGGCGTGCGGCACAGGTTCTGTCGCCGCGGCCATCATCAGCGTTCTAAACCACGAAGGATGCGGGACAAAGGTTCGCATGAAACATCGCGTCCCTGTCAAGACAAGGAGCGGGGAAACTTTGCGCGTGGAGTTCATGCTGTCGAAGAAAAAAGTTTTTGACGTCTGGCTTGAGGGCACGGCACGCGTCGTTTTTGAAGGAAAATATCCCATAAACGGGTAAGAGATAAACCTTATCCCTTGCGGCAAACGCCTTAAGGTTTTTATCTCACGAGTCATTCCAAGGAGAATAGACCTCCTCATGTCATGAGAAGGAGGGTCTCATCCGGCCAAAAGCCGGGTTAAGGAGCTTTCATGTTTAAAGGTTCTATTGTCGCTCTTGTCACGCCTTTTAAAAAAGACGGTTCCGTTGATGAGCAGGGGCTTCGCGGCCTTGTGGAATTCCATATCAAGAACGGGACGGATGGCATTGTTCCTTGCGGCACGACCGGAGAATCGGCGACCCTGAATTACGAGGAACACGAACGGGTGATCGAAGTCTGCATTGAGGCCAGCCGCGGCAGGATTCCGGTGATCGCCGGGACGGGTTCCAATTCGACGCAGGAAGCCATCGATATGAGCCTTCCGGCGAAAAAAGCCGGCGCGGACGGCCTTCTTCTGGTTTCTCCTTATTACAACAAACCGACGCAGAAAGGCCTGTATCTGCATTTTAAGGCGATCGCCGAAAGCGTCGGGCTTCCGATTATTCTTTACAATATCGCTTCCAGAACGGCCGTGAATATCGAACCTGAGACCGTGGCGCGCCTGAGTCGCGACTGCAAGAATATCGTGGCCGTAAAAGAGGCGAGCGGATCCCTGGATCAGATGTCGAAGATCAGGTCTTTGTGCGCCCCTGAATTCACTCTGCTTTCGGGCGACGATTCCCTGACTCTTCCCGTCATGGCCATCGGGGGGGAGGGGGTTATTTCCGTGGCGGCCAATATCGTGCCGGCGGATGTCAAGGCCCTTGTTTCCGCTTTCGCCGCCGGCGACACGGCCGGGGCGCGGCAATATCATTACAAGCTGCTGGGGCTGATCAAAGCGTTGTTTATCGAGACCAATCCTATTCCCGTCAAGACGGCCATGGGGCTGTTGGGAATGTGCGAGCCTTCGCTCAGGCTTCCGATGTGCCCTATAACGGAGGAGAACCTGGGCAAGCTGAAAGCCGGCTTGAAGGATTACGGGCTTTTGAAATAGTTTTTAGAGTTTTTGAGTTTATTGATCACGAGCAACTCAATAACTCAACAAACTCAATAAACTCAACAAACTCGATGAACTCAACAAACTCAATGAACTCAATAAAACTTGGCGTATGCGGCGCGTTGGGAAAAATGGGTTCGCGCATCCTGGAACTCGCGGCTCTTGATCCCGAATTGCGGGTGGTCCTGGCCCTGGAAAGGACGGCGCATCCGGGGGTGGGAACAAAAGCGGGAGGCATGGAAGTGACTTGCGACCGAGAGGCGATCAAGAATGTGGACGGGTTGATCGATTTTTCTTCGGTGGAGGGCACCTTGGAACATCTGGCCAGTTGCGTTAAGCACAAAAAGGCCCTGGTCATCGGCACCACGGGTTTCAACGAAGGCCAGAAAAAAGAGATCTTTGAGGCGGCCAAAAGGGTCCCCGTTGTTTTTTCGCCCAACATGTCCATCGGCGTCAATCTTCTTTTTGAACTTGTACGGCAGGCGGCGTCCAGCCTTCCGCCGGATTATCAGGTATCGATGCGCGAAGCGCATCACGCGCACAAGAAAGACGCGCCCTCGGGCACGGCGAAGTTCCTGGCGGATATCGTCAGGGATGAGCGCAAGCTGGCGGATGTGCCCGTCCAATCCATCCGTGAGGGCGAGATTATCGGAGACCATGAGGTTGTGTTTGAAAGTCCGCAGGATACGATCAGGATCTCTCATAGCGCCAAGACGCGCGATATCTTCGTCCTGGGGGCGTTGAAGGCTTTGAAATTCGCCGTCCGGAAAAAGCAGGGATTGTTCTCTATGGCGGATGTTTTGAGGGATATGTCGGACAGAAAAAACAACGAGCAGAGAAGTTCAACTCCGATTCAAGACAGGGAGACAGAATGAATATTTCCTTATCCAGAAAGCTGGAAAGCCTGCCGCCGTACCTCTTTGCCGAGATAGACGCGGCCAAGAGAAAGGCCAGGGCCGAGGGCAGAAATATCATCGACCTGGGCGTGGGGGATCCCGATATCCCGACGCCCGCTTTTATCATTGAAAAACTCCACGAAGCGGCGCAGGATCCCCGGAATCATCGCTATGCTCTTGACCAGGGTATGCCTGAGCTGAAAGAAGCCATTGCCGCCTGGTACAAACAAAGATTTCAGGTTGATCTGGACCCGCAGACCGAGATCCTGCCGCTGATCGGTTCCAAGGAAGGAATTGCCCATTTACCGCTGGCTTTCGTGGACAAAGGGGACATCACGCTCGTTCCCGACCCCGGCTATCCGCCCTATCGCAACGCCACGATCCTGGCTGATGGAAAACCTTACAACATGCCTTTGCGCGCCAGCCATGCTTTTCTGCCTGACCTGGAATCTATTTCTGAAAAGATCGCCCAGAAGGCCAAGCTTATGTTCCTGAATTATCCGAACAATCCGACTTCCGCCGTGGCTGACCCTGCTTTTTTTGAACAGGCCGCCGCTTTCGGAGAGAAGCATCAGGTGATCATTTGCCATGACGCGGCATATTCTGAAGTGGCCTTTGACGGGTTTAAACCCGTCAGTTTCCTGCAGGCGCCTGGCGCTAAAGCCGCGGGCGTGGAGTTTCATTCCCTTTCCAAAACATTCAATATGACCGGTTGGAGGCTTGGCTGGGTCTGCGGAAACGCCTCTGTCGTAGCCGCGCTCGCCAAGGTCAAATCCAATATCGATTCCGGCATATTCCAGGCGATACAGGTTGCCGGTATCGCCGCCTTAGAGCGGGGGGCGGCGGTTATCGAACAGAACAATAAGATATACTCCGAGCGCTGCCAGATTTTTACGGACGGCCTCAAAAACCTGGGATGGAAAGTGGAGAAGCCCAAAGCGAGTTTTTATATCTGGGCCAAGCTTCCTAAAAAAGCCAAATCATCCGTGGAATTCGCCAAGATCCTTTTGGAGAGGGCCAATATTGTCGCCACGCCCGGGGTGGGGTTCGGTAAGTCCGGCGAGGGATATGTGAGGTTTGCCATGACCCTGGATAAAGAAAAGCTGAAGGAAGCTGTCGAACGCATGAAGGTCTATTTAGTTGATTTGTTATAGGGTTATAGAGTTGTAGGGTTCTGCCCCGTGGAATAAAGGCCAAAACGCAATAACTCTACAACTCAAAAACCTGTAATTTTATGATCTGTTATATCGGTATCGGTTCCAACCTGGGCGACAGGGAGCAGAACATCACGCGCGCCCTGGAGCTTTTAAAAGCTTCATCCGGCCTGGACCTTGAGAGGTTGTCTCCGGTTTATGAAACAGAACCCTGGGGCCCGGTGAAGGATCAGGGAGATTATCTGAACCTTGTGGCACAGGTCCGCTGGGAAAGAGGCCCGGGGGATCTCCTGCGGGCCATCAAAGGGATCGAGCGTGACATGGGGCGCTCATCCGGGCAGGTTTGGGGGCCGCGTTCCATTGATCTGGATCTTTTGTATTTCGGCGTTCAGGTGGTCCAAGAGGACGGCTTGAGTATTCCGCATCCTCGTATTCCGGAGCGGTTTTTCGTGCTCAAGCCCATGTCTGACCTTGCCCCGGGATGGAAAGACCCCCGGACGAATGAGACGATAGATGAGATGCTCAAGGCGCTTGCGGGAGAAGGCCGGTGGAAAAAATATGGCGGCGCTTTCCTAAAAAAGGCTTGGGCTCGGTATCAATCGTAGGAGAAGTTTCCATGAAACGTCTGTACAGAAAGACCGATGAGAAGAAGATCGCCGGAGTTTGTTCCGGCCTGGGGGAATATTTCAATATTGATCCGACTTTGATCCGGATCGTTTTTCTCCTGGGGATTTTTGTCTGGGGTTTTACCCTGATCCTTTATCTGGTCTGCTGGTTTGCCATGCCGACCAAGGAAGAGATATCAGGGAAATAAAGCAAAAGATAAGGGCATGAAGCTTATCACAAAACTTCCTGACCTGCGTCGGGAGCTTTCCCGGAACCGCAAAGGCAAGCGCGTGGGTTTTGTCCCTACGATGGGGGCCCTGCATGCAGGCCACCTTTCGCTGGCGCGACGCGCGGCCAAAGACAACGATCTTGTCGTCTTGAGCATCTTCGTCAATCCCCTCCAGTTCGGCCCTCAGGAAGATTTTTCTGTTTATCCCAGAGATCTCAAAAAAGACATGCGGCTCGTCAAGGGCTGCGTCCAGATTGTCTTCGCCCCGCAGGCGCGTGATTTTTACCCGTTTGATTTTTGCACCTTTGTTGAAGTCAGGGGGCTGTCGGGAGAATTTTGCGGCCGGTCCAGGCCGGGTCATTTCACGGGCGTGGCCACTGTTGTCGCCAAGCTTTTCAACGCCATCCAGCCGGACACGGCTTATTTCGGACAAAAAGACGCCCAGCAGGCCGTTGTGATCCAGAAGATGGTCAAAGACCTGGACATGCCTGTTCGCGTTCAGGTGATGCCGACTGTGCGTGAAAAAGACGGACTGGCCATGAGCTCACGCAACGCCTATCTTTCTCTCCAGGAAAGACGGGACGCCCTCGTGCTGTATCAGTCGTTGAAGTCCGCGCAACGCATGGTTTTTTCCGGCCTCAGGGAGACACAGAAGATCCTGGGGGCGCTGGAAGATTTCATTGCCCACACATCCGGCGCGAGAATCGATTATATGTCCATTGTGGATAAAAAAACCCTGCAGCCGTTGAAGGTGATCGAGAAGGAAGGACTTTTGCTTTTGGCTGTTTTCATCGGAAAAACAAGACTGATCGATAATGCTGTTTTAAAAATCGCGAGGAGCCGGTGATGGCACGATTGAAGAAGATCAAGGTCGGTATTGTCGGATGCGGGGCCATCGGGGGGAGCCTGGCGAGGATGATCAAAAAAGATCTTTCCCCTTTTTTTAAACTTGCCGCTTTTTGCGACCCGCGGGAAGACAGGGCGAGAAATCTCCTGAAGCTTTGGCCCCAGGCAAAAGTCCTGCCTGTTTCCGCCCTTATCCGTTCCTGCGACCTGGTGATTGAGTCGGCTTCCGCGGCTGTTTCCGGCGAGATTGCCGAACTGACCCTCCGGGCCGGAAAAAGCATTCTGGCCATGAGCATTGGAGGGATCCTGGGAAAAGAAAAAGAGCTCGCCCGGATCGCCGAAAAAAAAGGCGGCCGCTTCCTTTTGCCCAGCGGAGCGATTTGCGGGCTTGACGGGATCAGGGCCTTGTCTTTAGCCGGCATCTCTTCTTTGACGCTGAATACCTACAAGCCTCCTGCGGCACTCGTCGGCGCGCCTTATCTTAAAGAGCGGGGGATAGACCTTTCCGGTATTACGCAGGAGACCCTGGTCTTTAGCGGAAACGCAAAAGAGGCCGTGAAGGCCTTCCCGCAGAATATCAACGTCGTGGCCCTTCTTCAGATTGCCTCCGGCGTCTGTGTCCAGGTCAAGATCTGGGCCAGGCCCGGTCTTCAAAAAAATATCCATGAGATCCAGGTCCTGTCTGCGGCGGCCAATCTCAAGATCCAGTGCGAAAACTCGGCAAGCCCGGATAATCCGAAAACAAGCTATCTGGCGATCCTTTCGGCGGCTGCTGCGTTAAAGGGATTTTCGCAAGCTGTACGAGTAGGTGCATAAACGGACAGAAACTTAAAACGATGAAAGGGGGTGATTGGAATGGCACAGAAAGTCGCTAAGGTCGGAGTGAAGAGGCAGAAGGGTTATCTTTACTTCATTGACAAGGATGGTGACGTCTCTTGCGCCGTCATGGCCAGAGGCAAGAAGAAGGGCGGCAAGCCCAAAAAGGTCGCCAAGGTCGGCGTGGACAAGAAAGACGGTTATCTGTATTTTCTTGATAAGCAGGGGGACGTGGCCTGCGCCAAGCTGGTTCGCGGCGGTAAAAAGAAGAAAAAAGGAAAAAGATAGTTTTTCCTGTTTTTCCAGGCCGGGGCCCGTCGCAGCTCGAGCGGTCCCTGGTCTGGAAAATTTTAATCATTCACAAATCCGCTTTGTATCTCCATGCATCCCGGCCACCGGTTCGCCATCATATATTTCCTGGATCAGACAGTGGGCGCCTTGCTGTGCGGTTTTCTGGGGCTGCTTCATTTCCCCTTAAAGCTCATCGCGCGGCGTTCCGCTGCGCAGGCCCCTGCGCGCACGGTCCTTGTCTTGAAATGGTTCGGGATCGGCAGCCTTGTTTTCCTGCAGCCGCTTTTGAAAAACATCAAAAAGACATATCCCGGATGCCGGATCATTTTCCTGACCTTCGAAGGGAATAGAACGCTCCTGGAGGCGTTCGGGAACTGCGACGAGATCTGCGGGATCCGCCTGAACGCGCTTTTCCCCTGGAATGTGTTGCGCGCCGTTTTTCATCTCAGAAGGGCCCGGGTGGACGCCGGAATAGACCTGGAATTTTATTCCGCCTTTTCCACCTTTATGCTTTTTTTGAGCGGGGCGCGCAGGCGCATCGGATTCAACCTGCCGTATTTCTGGCGGCGATCGCTTCTGACGGACCCGGTTTTTTTCAATTATTTTCGCCATGTGACAGAAGTCTACAGGTCCGCCGGAAGGCTTCTGGGTGTTGACTACCAGGACTTAAGACCGGGGCCCTTGCCTGTCAGGCAGGAGGCGCGCGATAACGTTTCGGCTTATTTGAGAGAGAACGGATGGCCGGGAAACACCCCCCTGGTCGGGATTAATGTCAATGCCGGGGAAATGGCGTATTCCCGGAGATGGCCCAAGTCTTATTTTTTGCGTTTGATGCGTGGCATCCTGGCCCAAAAGCCGGACGCCTGTCTCGTATTAACGGGGTCGCGGGAAGAGAAAACGTATGTGGACGAGGTGTTCGCGGGCCTGGAAACCGGAGAGCGCTCCAGGGTCATTAATTCAGCGGGCGCGTTGTCTCTTCTGGAATTTATCGCCTTGATCAGCCGCCTTTCGCTTTTTATCACCAATGACAGCGGACCGCTCCATCTGGCCTACGCGCAGGATATCCCGACCGTATCGTTCTGGGGACCCGGGAGCCCCGCGTTTTATGGTTTAGAGGGGCAGAGGCATATGATGTTTTACGAGAGGCTTGATTGCAGTCCCTGCCTTTATATCTACCGCACAGAGCCGGGCTATCTCTGCGGCAGTCAGGCGCGCTGTTTGAGAGAAATCACTCCGGAAAAAGTCCTTCCGTCGGTTTTGAGAATGCTTTAACAAAGATGAGGAGAGAAAAGTGACGGGCCTTCTTCGGAACCTTTTGCTGATTTTCTTTGTTTCCACGCTGATCAAGCTGATCCCGGCGTTGACCCTGCCTGTTTATTCTTCGGATGCCGGCACATATCTGGATATGGCCAGGAACCTCCTGGAGGGCAGGGGGCTGGTGTGCTCTTATAATGTTTATCAGTTCTGGCCCGGCCCTTATTATCCCGGCTGGCCGTTCATGCAGCCTTTGTTTCCCTTGTTGATCGCCGTGATCTGGTTTTTTACGCCTTCGCTCCATGCTGTTTCTCTGGCCAATGTTTTTTTATCCGGCATCAATGTGTTGTTGCTGTACGCGATTGTCATGCGGTTGTATGATGACTCCAAGGTCGCGTTTTGGAGCGCGCTTTTGGCGTCCGTGATGTGGCCTATGCGCCTGACGTCTGTCCAGCCCTGGACGGAGCAGATGCATTTGTTATTTTTGCTGCTGGCCATCCTTGTCCTTATGAGGGCGGCCGGATCCTCATCGCCGCCGGGAAAAATTCAAAAGTGGCATTTTTTCGCGGCCGGGGTCCTGATCGCTTCCAGCGTTCTCGTCAGGGTCTCAGGTGTTTTTGTCCTGTTCCTGTGGCCTGTCGCCTGGTTTTTTTGCGAAGGGGCGGGACGGCAAACCTGGAAAAAGACCCTGTGGTTCCTGGCGGGTTTTTCGGCCGTTTTTATTCCTTACGAAATTTTCTGTTTCTGGAGATTTCATCTTTTTTATCCCGAATATCCCCAGGCTGCGAAGGATTTTACGATCGCGGCCCAATCGGGCTGTTTCTATGATTTTCTGAAACCCGTTCTCAGGGTGCCTTCGGTTTTTGCGCCGCATTTTTCCTGGAGGTCTTTGTCCGTGATGGCCGGGCACGTGCTCAAATTCGGCGAAACCCTCCGGCAGGACTGGCCTTTGCTGTTGATCGTGGTCCTGGCTTTTAAAAGCGTCAAAGTCCTCAGAGAACGAAAGGGCGGGGAGGTTCTGCTTTGGTTGACGGCTGTCGGGCACGTTCTGTTTTTTTCCCTGTCATTCTGGTGGCTGGACCCGCGGCGGCTCGAGGCGCACCGTTATCTTCTGGTCCCTTTGACCTTGCTGATGCCTCTGGCCGTCAAAGGGCTCTGGGATGTCAGGGACATTCTGAAGGAGCCTTTTTCCCGAAAGTACGCGAAGCTCTATTTTCCGGCCGCGGTTGTTTCTCTTTTTGCTTTTTTTGTTATTCCCGCCTGGCATGGCAGCCGTCCCTGGGCGGAATTTCTCTTTCGAAAGAATCCCAGGGTCGTCGTGCTGCAGCAGACCGCCGATTGGTTAAAGAGCAGGACCACGAAAGAGGACCTTGTGGCGACGACGCAATATCAGGAAGCGTATGTCCTGGAAAGGCCCATTGTGTCCCTTCCCGAAGGCCAGGCGCTGACTCATGAAAATCTCAAGCGTTTCTTTGAAGTTTATAAGCCGGCCTATATCTGGATCTCTTTGAAGCGTTGTTCCCATTATCTGGAGCCCTTGAAAGACCACGCCAGACGGGTGGAATTGCCCGCGGCCCTGGCCGCCCATTACGCGGTATTTCGTTTGTCCGATAAACCCTGATTTCTCAGACACCGCAAATCCCATGAACGACTCATACATTTCCCTGAAAGGGGCCAGAGAACATAACCTTAAGAATCTCGACCTCCTCATTCCGCGCAACAAGCTGGTTGTCGTGACCGGGCTGTCGGGATCGGGAAAGTCTTCCCTTGTTTTTGATACCCTTTATGCCGAAGGCCAGAGGCGCTATGTGGAAAGCCTTTCGAGTTACGCCCGCCAGTTTTTGGAACAGCTTCAGAAGCCGAGCATCGATTCCATAGAGGGACTTTCACCGACCATCGCGATCGAGCAGAGGAGCGCGGGGGGAAATCCCCGTTCCACGGTCGGCACGCAAACAGAGATTTATGATTATCTGAGGATATTGTTCGCGCGGATCGGCGTGCCGCATTGCCCGCAGTGCGGCCGGCTTGTGCGCAGGCAAAGCGCCCAGGAGATCGTTTCTCAGCTCATGGAACTTGCGGCCGGCACAAAGATCGAGATCCTTTCCCCGGTTGTGCGCGGCCGCAAAGGCGAATACCGCAAGATCCTCTCCCGGTTGCAGAAGCAGGGATTCGTCCGGGCGCGCGTAGATGGAAAGGTCTATTCCCTGGATGAGAAAATGACGCTGGAGAAATACAAGGTCCATCACATTGAAGCCGTCGTGGACCGGATCGTTGTTGGTTCCGGGATCAAACAGCGGCTGACGGATTCCGTTGAAACGGGCCTCAAGTACGGCGGAGGCCTTGTCATTGTTGTCGAATCGGGAAATTCGGGAACGCCGAAAGAACGCGTTTTCAGCGAACTCTACGCCTGTCCGGTCTGCGGCATCAACATCCCCGAGATTGAACCAAGGATTTTTTCGTTCAATTCCCCGTACGGCGCCTGCAGTGCCTGCAACGGACTGGGAATGAAAATGGAGTTTGATATCAATCTCATCATTCCCGACAAAGGCAAATCGATTCTCGAAGGGGCGCTGGAGCCGTGGAAGCGGGGAGGCAAGGGATATCTGTTGTATTACAGGAGCCTTTTGCGGGAATTGGCGCGCCGGCTGGGTTTTGATCTCCAGACGCCTTTCAACCGATTGAGCAAAGAGGCGCGCGAATCGATTCTGTTCGGCTGCGATACCGTGATCTGGAACCGGCCGTTTGAAGGATTGATCCCCCATCTCGAGCGCCTGTTCCATCAGACCGACAGCATGTTCCTTAAGGAAGAAATTTCAAAATTCATGTCGCAGATGCCGTGCCCGGTCTGCGGAGGGTCAAGGCTTAAAAAAGAAACCCTGGCCGTGACCATCCAGGACCGTTCCATATGGGATGTCACGCGCATGACCATCGCCCAGGCGCATTTGTTTTTTGGGAGCCTGCCGTTGAACGATCAGGAGAAGCTGATCGCGGCGCAGGCCTTAAAAGACGTGCGGGAGAAGCTGTTGTTTTGTGTGAACGTGGGTTTGGGGTATTTGACGCTTGACCGCAAAAGCTCCACGTTGTCCGGAGGGGAATTCCAGAGGATCCGCCTGGCCACCCAGGTCGGCTCAGGCCTGGTCGGAGTCTTGTATTGTCTGGATGAACCCAGCATCGGCCTTCACGCCCGTGATAATGACAAGCTTCTGGATACGTTAAAATCCCTAAGGGACCTCGGCAATACCCTTTTGGTCGTTGAGCATGATGAGGCCACGATGCGTAACGCGGACCATATCATCGACCTGGGACCCGGGGCCGGAAAATTCGGCGGGCAAGTCCTTTTTAGCGGAACGTTCCCGGAGTTGATGCGTTCGGAGCGCTCCCTGACCGCTCAATTCCTCTCCGGCAAGATGGGGATCCGCGCGCCGAAAAAACGCCGGGATTACAGGGCTCAGCCGCGGCTTGAGATCAAAGGCGCAACGACCCACAATCTGAAAAACATCGACGTTGTCTTTCCGCTGGGCGTTTTGATCTGCGTCAGCGGCGTTTCCGGGTCCGGGAAATCCACGCTCATCGATGAGACCCTTTACAGGGGCCTTTCTCAAAGGCTCTACGGTTCCAAGACTCCCGGGGGGGACTTTCGAAGCTTGAAGGGAACGGATCTTATCGATAAGGTCATCGTTGTCGACCAATCGCCCATCGGCCGCACGCCGCGTTCCAATCCCGCGACTTATGTGGGAATGTTTTCTCCCATCCGCGACCTGTTTTCGCGCCTGCCGGAGAGTCGCGCCAGGGGATACAAACCGGGGCGTTTCAGTTTTAACGTCAAGGGAGGCCGGTGTGAAGCCTGCGGCGGAGACGGGATCAAGAAGATAGAAATGCATTTTCTCCCCGATGTCTATGTGAAATGCGAAATCTGCAAGGGCGAACGTTTTAACGAAGCGACGCTGGAAGTCAAGTACAAGGGATATTCCATCGCGGATGTCCTGGATATGTCGGTGGAGGAGGCCCTGCCGCTTTTTGAGAACATCCCCCCGGTCAAAAACACCCTTCAGACGCTTTTTGACGTGGGCCTGGGTTATATTCAGCTTGGCCAGCCCGCCACGACCCTTTCCGGAGGCGAAGCCCAAAGAGTCAAGCTGGCCAGCGAATTGTGCAAAAGATCGACGGGAAGGACTTTTTATATCCTGGATGAGCCGACGACAGGGCTTCATTTTGCCGATGTCGAAAAACTTTTGAGTGTTTTGCAGAAGCTCGTAGACCTGGGCAATACGGTTTTGGTTGTGGAGCATAACCTGGATGTGATAAAATGCGCGGACTATTGCATAGACCTGGGGCCGGAAGGCGGGGACCAGGGCGGCCAGATCGTCGCGGCCGGAAGTCCGGAAGAGGTCGCCGGCCAGAAACGCTCCTACACAGGCCAGTATCTCAGGGAGATATTAAACAAAGAGAACCGATGACGGAAAGAATGAATCAGGAACGCCTTGAAAAGGGCCGGCACATGCAAAAACAGATGAGCGATCGGAAAGACGGGAACATTTTTTCGGGTTTTCGATTGTTGGGTTTTTTATTTTTGTTGTTTTTCGTCTTTTCCCTCTGGCCTTGTGTCATTTGCCGCTCAAACACCGCGGCCTCAGCCGCGGAATTCAATAAAAAAGAAGAAGACGCTTTTTATGTGGCGGCCAAGGCCTATCAGGACGGGTTTTACGATCTCTCGCTTGTCCTGTTCGACCGTTTTTTGAACACCTACGTTCAGACGGATAAACGGGTGGAGGCCATGATTTATATAGGCCAGAATTATTTTCAGCAGGAAAAATATCTGAAGGCTTTAGACCAGTTTGACGCCTTGCTGAAGATGCCCGAGGCCTCGTCTTCGCGCGATGAGATCATTTTCTGGCTGGCGCAGATCCACGCCCGCGGAAGGGATTACCGGCAGGCCGCGGAATATCTTCTGGAACTCGTGGATAATTTCCCGGAATCCATCCATTACCGCAGGGCCCATACCCTTTTGGCCCAGGCCCAGATGAATGACGGAAAGTTTAAGGATGGTCAGAAAACTTTTCAACAGATGCAGGAACGCTTCAAGGACGATTTGTCCGCCGAAGAAGCCTCTTTCGGGATGGCCGAGGCTTTTTACAGGATGAAGGATTTTCCCGGCCTCAAAAAGGCCCTGGAAGCTTTTATTTCCCGCTTTCCGTCTTCGGCGCTCCTGGGCCAGGCTTATTTTTACCTGGGGGAGTCCAACTATTATCTGGAGCAATACGCCGAAGCCATCCAGGCGTATCAGAAATGCCTGCGGAGCTCATCGGCTCCGGAGCAGACTATCGCGGCCCAAGTGGGGATCGGATGGTCTTATTTGCGGCAGAAGCGGTTCGAGGACGCCGAACGCCTGTTTTCCAATTTTTCCGATGATGAGCAGGCGCCCGGCATCGTTCTGGGCAAGGCTGTCGCCGCCTCAGGCCTGGGGCGTTACGAGGCTTCCCTGGCCTTGTTTGACCGCGTGGTCTCTTTGGACAAGAACGAGGAGTATTCACCTCTGGCCTATTTTGGAAAAGGCGAAGCCCTGTATAACCTCGGCCGTTTTGACGAAGCCATCATCTCCTATAAAATTTCCCTGGATAAGCTCAGGCTTCTCTCGCGATGGCTCGGGGAGCCCCGGGAGCTGCGGGACAGGATTTTTTACGGATTGGCCTGGGCGTATCTGAGGGTCGGCGATTTTCAATCCGCCCAGCAGGAATTCCAGAAGGTGGCTTCTTCCTCATCGGACAAGATCTTTAAGCTTAGCGCCCTTTGCCAGCTGGGGGACGTGTATCAGGATTCAGGGGAATACAACAAGGCCATCGAGACCTACCGAGGCATCCTCAGGGATTACCCGGACAATATCTATAATGATTATATCCAGTATCAGATCGGCCTGACATGGCTGAAATCCGGCAATCTGGATTCCGCGGTCCTGGCTTTAAGGAAGCTGATCAAGGAATTTCCGAATTCAAAAATGATCGATGACGCCAATTATTATTTGGGCGTTATCTATTTCCAGAAGGGCGATTTTGCTTCCGCCCGACAGGAGCTGGAGCTTTTCCGCCTCCATCACAAGGAGTCTTCATTCCGTCATCAGGCCGTTTTTCTTCTGGGAGAGACCCTTCTGAACCTCGAGGAATTCAAGGCCGCCGTTGAAACTTTTCAGCAGCTTTTGCGCGAACCGGGGCTGGGGGATTCCCTGCGGCAGAAGGCGGAGTACGAGATCGCCAATTCTTACGCGCAGATGGGCCAGCAGAATGAAGCGAACCGCAGGCTTTCGGATTTCGTCACGCGGTATCCGGATTCCCCGTTGACGCCGAATGTTCTGCTGGAAATGGGAGAGTATTACAGGGGCGTCCAGGACCAGGTCTCTGCCCGCAAGTCCTTCGAACGCCTGATCCGCAACTATCCGGAAAACGAATTCGTGGGGGACGCCTATATCGCCATCGGCGAAACGTTCCTGGTCGAGGGCAATATTTCTTCGGCCCTCAAAAGCTTCCGGCAGGCCCGCTCGAACGGACGCCTGGAATCGGCTGCCAAGGCCTCCCTTGCTTCGGGGGATATCTATTTCCGGCAAAAAGATTACGAGCAGGCGCGCAGGCATTATGAGGACGCCCTTTCGCTCCAGACCTCCTGGAACAAGAGCGTCTATGTGCGGCTGGCGCGTGTCCTTAAGGAGGAAAAGAAATTCGAGCAGGCCATCGGCGTTCTCGAAAAGGCTTATCAGAGTGAGGGGGCTGAAAAGGACGCCCAGATCCAGTTTTTGATCGCGGAATATTGGGAAGAGGCGGGCCTGGCTGACCGCGCGGTGGAGGCGTATATGAACGCCCACTATTTGTTCCCTCAGGATAAAGAGATATCCGCCAAGGCCCTTTTGAGGGTCGCCCGGATCTATGAAGGCAGGGAGGACTGGCCGGAAACACGCAAGGTTTTGGAAAAGATCGCCGGTCTTGATGTGGCGGAGGCAAAATACGCCAGAGAAAAACTGAAGGAGATCGAGAAGGCCATGAAAGGACTCCCCCATGAAAAAAGATAATTTTCTCTACGTTCTGGCCCTGCTGGTATGCCTGGCCGCATCCGTTGTCATGTATGCGCGCAATGATTTTTTCAGAAGCGGCGGGTGGGTCATGGTCCTGATCCTTTTTTCTTCGATCCTGGGTTTTGGGCTGATTTTCGCAAAAGCCAGGCAGCTGCTTATCAGCCGTATCCCGGCGGCCCCTTTTGTTAAGGATATTTTTGAAAAGCTGGAACGTCAAAGGATCAAGGAAGCGATCGATCTGTGCGACAAGGCGAATGCGCCCTTGTCCCGCGTTCTGAGGGCCGGCATCATGAAATACGACTTGAGCCGCGATGAGATCAGGGAATCCATGGACAATACCCTGGCTTGCGAACAGCCGGCCCTGGAAGAGCATCTGCCCGTGCTCGCGGCCTTGGTTGAGGTTCTGCCTCTTTTGGGGTTTTTGGGGACTTTCCTTGGATTGGCTGAAATTTTCCAGGCCATTCAATTCCGGGAAGCCGCGTCCCTGTCCCCGGGGCTCAGGGACATTTCCGCAGGCCTGTGGCAGATGCTGGTTCCGCCGATTGTCGGGATGACGGTCTTGATCCCGCTTCTTCTGGGATATTATTTTTTGTCATCCAAATTGAAGGCCCTTTTGGAGGATATCCGCCTTTCATCAAAAGAATTGCTGGCGTTTCTGCTGGAAAGGAGGGCTTGAAATCATGCCCTCGCCGGGACTCCCTGTTCCGCGTTTTCCTTTTCTGGTTTTTTTGAATCTTCTGTTTGTCCTTGTGGTCCTGCAGAATCTTATGCCGCGGCTTTTGCCGTCTTCGGGGTTAGACGTCGATCTTCCCAGGGTTATCTCCAGCGAACCCGTGAACAAGAACAGCCCCGGTCTTATTCTTGAAAGAAACGGCGGGATCTATCTCGACGGAGTCGAAGGCCCGGCCTCTTCTGAAACCCTTGAGATTTTTCTAGACGGATTGAAGTCTCGCGACGCTTCTGTTTTGATCAAGGCGGACCGCCGCGCCACCATCGGACAATTGACCCGCATCTGGGATGCCGCGCGGGAAAAAGGCATCAGGCAAATCAGCATTGCGACCAATGATTAGAGAAGGCCGGTTGGACCTGACGATTTTGTTCGGGCTGGGAGCTTCCCTGGCCTGGCATTTTTTCTGGTCCTTAGGGATTCAGCCGGTGCCGCGGACGCCGTCGTTTTCCTCCATCGGCGGCCGCGCGGTTTACGCGGGTTCCATCCTTGGCGATAACGATCTCCTGCCTTTTTCCGCCGGAAAAAAGAAAGCCCGGAGCCTGTTCGGCATTCAGGAACGGAAAAAAGATGTTCTTCGGCCGCTGGAAAAAGTGGGAGACCGCACGCCGAAGCCGGAAGTTTTCGTTTCCGATACCTGGCCCCTATCCCGGGCTTTCCAAGAGGACGCAGGCGCCCAGAGAAGAGAATTTTCGGGCAGGCCCAGGGATGTCGTTTTCGGGATGTCGGATTACGGCCGCTTTTTGTATCAGGCGGATTTTTCTGATCTCAAGAGGGCCGCGGACAGGCAGGAGCTCAGGGACACCATCGTCTTTGACGTTTTTCTGGCCGCGGACGGGAGGGTCAAAAAGATCAGGAAGATCGCCGGCAGCGGAGATCCTTCCCTGGATCTTTTTATCCAAAGCAAAATCAACAACGCGGTTTTCCGGCCCGACGCCTCGGCCAGGGAGTGTTGGATCACGGTCCGTTTTCAACTGCGGTAAAAACTCGCTATGCTGAAAATTGATTTTTTTCTCTATATCTGCTATTATTTAGGTGCTTGCCTTTTCCTGTTTTTTTGGATCTGGTTCTCCGGGAAAAAGGCTGCGCGGCCGAAAGAGACGAAGGCCGCAGAGCAGGTTTGGCAATGCGGGGTTTGCCTGTATGTTTATTTTGTTTCGAAGGCTTCCCCCATAAGCGCGTGCCCTCAGTGTGGCAGCTTGAACCGAAAGACAAAAAGAATTTAATCCCGTTGGCCAGGAGGGCGCGTATGGTCAAAGCGGGGCCGAGCAAAAAAGCCGAACGGGTTATGCCGCCGGCTCTTACCGGGGGTGGGAATGATTACTGAAATAGGGATTGTAGCAGGGGAGATATGGCATTATCTGGACGCGCACGGCGAGTCGCTGCTTTCTGTTATGGCCAGGCACATCGATAAACCCAGGGACCTGATCCTTATGAGTGTCGGCTGGCTCGCACGCGAAGGTCACGTTGTCCTCGTTTCTCAAAACGGAGACCACAAGATTTCCTTAAGGAAGTAATCATGGACCGAGCGGTCAGGACCGGGTTAGCCATGGTGAACATGCTGATCTTTATGATCGTATTCACCATTCTTTCGGGGATCGTGATGACGATCGCCTCCTCCAGTACCCGTTCTTTAGAAAGCCACATCCGCAGAAATAAGGCCTATTTCGCCAGCGAGGGCGCGATCGTTCTTGTGATCGATGGAGCCCGCCGGAGTATCAGCAACATAACCGGCCTGGCGGCTCCGTTGTCGTCCAATGTGCCTATTCCATGGTCTTTTACGACCGCCGGAACGCTTGCCGCTTCAAAAAACGTGTTTGTGACGCGGGCCAACGCCACAGCCCCCATGCCGACAACGATCTATCGTGTTAACGGGTCTATGAATTATTCCCAGAATTGGTAGATTTTTTTTGAAATATTCCGCAGTGAAATTCGGGCTCTCCGCCGCAAGCAGCTTTCCTACCAAGTAAATCCGTTATAATGCAAGTAAATCTAGTTAAACATGGTTATATCTATATGATAAAATCATTGACAAAGTAAAAATTTTGTGCTTTAATTGTTAATCATACCAGTAACATACGTTCAACGTGCTTCTACATTCAGCCAAACTATGAATTTTTTCAAGAGGCCCTTTGCCGGATCGACCCGCGGCTCTTTTTTAGCCGCCGGATTCTTATCCTCGGCAGAGGGCTTTGTTTATCATTCCCTTGGGGAGACGGCGCGAACGTCGTCTTGTGGATGATGGGGACGTCGCCGCAGCGGCATGCCTTAAAGGCAAGCTGTTTGGGCGCGCGAAAAAGGGCCCGCGGGGAATTCTTCCGGGTTCTTAGTAAGGAGCGGATTTAAGCTTATGTATAGCCTGATGGACGTAGAGGAACTGGCAAGTTACCTTCGGCTCAAAAGACAGACGATCTACAATTGGCTCCATGAGAACAAGATCTCAGGGATCAAGGTGGGGGGCGTCTGGCGCTTTGACAAGAAAGAAGTCGACAAATGGCTGAAGGCGAACCATCGCAACGCGAAAGTCAGATAGACACGGAGACCCATGCTGGGAAATATTTTTAAAAACGATTACGCGGGGATTTATTTCGGGGCGAAATCCGCGGCTTTCATCCAGGTTTCTTCCGGAAAGATCAAGAGTTGGCTTGTCCAGCCTTATCCGGTCGCCGAAGAAGTTTCCGGCCATGCCTCAGACGATATTTTTGAGGTTTTCAAGGGCCGCGAGATGGAACAGATCGCCTTTCTCCAGAAGGGCATCCGCGAAAGCAAGCTTGAGGTCACGGGCAATATCGTTGTTTCTCTGCCGCCCAAGGACCTGATCATCCGCTTTTTTGAAATGCCCAATATTCCACATAACGAAATTTCCGCGGGGATCAATTTTGAGATCAAAAAATACATTCCTTTCAAGATCGAGGAATTGGCCTATGATTATCAGTACAAGATCAAGTCCAGGGCCAATATCATAGAAGTTATTCTTTGCGGCATGAAACAGGCGCCGCTGGACGGTTACACCAAGCTGCTCCAGCAGGCCAGCCTGACGGCGCAGGCCTATGAACCCGGGTTATTCAGCCTTTTCCGTCTTTTGGTCGCCAAAAACAAGATCTCCAGCCAGAAATCTTATGTCATCCTCGAGTTCAACAAGGACGGGGCCAACATCCTGATCTCCGAAAGAGGATTTCCCTATTTTACGCGCGATATCCGTCTGGTTCCCGGGCCTGGGGCGGGCGCCGATGAAATGGATAATCAGGCTTTCAGGCTTGTCAATGAAGTCCGCGTGTCCCTGGATTATTACCGCAGACAATTCCTGAAAAAGGAAGTCGATGAAATGATCCTGATTTCTCATTTATCGACAGGCGGCCTGATCGATCATTTCAGCAAGGAACTGGGATTGAAGGTGAGTTCCCTGAGTCTTGAAGAACTTGTTCCGGTGCCGGAGGCGGGTAAGGAAATGCTTCCGGAACTGGCCAAGGCGTACGGGGCGGCCCTGAGGGTTGAAAAACCGTCTTTGATCACTCTGAATCTGGCGGGCCAGAAGGACAGGCAGAAGCTGGGAGGGAAATCTATTATGACCTCCGAAGGCCTGCAACAACTGGTCCTTGAGTTCGCTGCGGAAAACAAACCGGCCCTCGTCAAGGGGGTGGGGCTGGGATTTGTCATCCTTTTGATCGGCTACGGCATGGGTTTTTCCAAACTTTTTCCGCTGGAAAAAGAAAAGGCCATGGCGAGTGTTCAGATGCTGCCCCTTTTGCCCGGCGTGGATCTTTCCAGCCTGGAAGGGATCCAGGCAAGCGAAACATCGCTGATCGGCAAAGAGAAGACGTTGCGGGATCTGGTCGAGAAAAAACCCGTCCTCTATAAAAGATTGTTGTCCTTGTCGCGCCTGATCCCCCGGGGTGTCTGGATCACAAGACTGACGTTCCTGGAAGACAAGATCCTGTCCCTGTCGTGCTATTCCTACGATCCTTCGGATAAGATGCGCGCCGAGAACATGAACGTTTTTGTCGACAATTTAAAAAATGATCCGGAATTCGGCAAGAGTTTTGACAGTATAGAATTGAAGGCCTGGCATGAAGAGCGTCAAGGCCAGTTTACCTCCATCATGTTTGAGGTGGTTTGTTCCAGCAAAACCAGGGTGTCGTAAATATGGGAAGCCAGGCAGGGGAAATTAATATCGCAGAATTGCTGACCAAGCACAAGTCGCAGGTGGTCATGGGCGCCGTCGTGGTGCTGTCCTTGTTCTTGGCCAAATATCTTTACAGTCAGCAGATCCAGCAGTATGACCGGCTCAAAGGGGAAATTACCGTGGAACAGGACAAGTCCGCGGCCCTGGAGAGGATCGTCCTTATCGACAGCAGGGTCAAAGAGATCCGGAAGCAGGGATGGGATTCCTCGGATTTCAACACGATCAGCAGCCGTATCGGGGAGATGGCCATTGATTCCGGCGTGAGGATCCAGAATGTCGAGCCTACGGATAAGGATAACCAGGAATACTACATCATGATCCCCTTTCGCATCCGCGCGGAAGGTGAAACAAAAAATTTGATCCAGTTCATTAAGAAGGTGGAAACTTATCCCATGCTCACGAAGATCAGGCATCTGGAGCTGCTTCGAAGGTCGGAAGACAATACCGCCGGCAGCGACAGGACATTGAACGCCGATATTCAGCTGGAGGCTTATTATTTTAAATAACAAGGCGAAAAGATTTCCGCTGACCGGAGCGCTTGTTGGAGCGGCCCTGTTTTTTGGGATGGGTAACTTTTCTGCTTTTTCCCAGGAGGCCGAGGAAGCTCCTGAGGATTCCCAGCAGGAAGCGCCTGAGCAGGAACCGGAATTCCTGAATTTTTCGGATCCTTTTGAACCGTCTCTGCCCGCCCTCCAGCCGGAAATGCCGCAGGAGGTGTTCGAGGAGGGGCCGGATGAACCGCAGGGAGAGATCGTCCCTCCGGCCTTGACGGTCAAGGGGACCGTCTGGGGGACAAAGCAGCCGCGGGCCATCATCAACGACGGGATTTATGGGGAAGGGGACATGATTGCGGGTACGGATGCCAGGGTTTTAAGGATCAATGAGACCGGT
>Ga0265297_10003171_pt1 | contig 30559 bp, 35 predicted proteins | sample Munlanlwell13791_FD_192502 | JGI IMG/M metagenome (GOLD analysis project Ga0265297, IMG submission 192502) | Leachate microbial communities from a municipal landfill in Southern Ontario, Canada - Leachate well 137-91 | ecosystem: Engineered > Solid waste > Landfill > Unclassified | place...
TACCACTCTCCTTTGATTTCCTTTAGAATTTCACTTGTTCTTTTAATATTGGCTTCAATATTACTAATAATCTCTTCTTTTGAAAGTTCTTTTTCTTCTTCAGGTTTTGTTGGATTATTTATATCTAAATTATAATTTTTCTTTTGAATGTCTGCCAATGAGACCTTCCAGCAATATTGTTTAAACTTTTTGTCTTCTCTATTATTCCACCACTCTTTTTCTAATTGGAACTCTTCATGCCTTATGGGTTTTGTTTTATTATAAGTTTTAACTCCTTCAGGTAAAGGATGTTCAAAATACCAAACATCTTTAGTTCCTTTAGAGTTTTTTTCAAAAAATAAAAGATTTGTTCTTATTCCAGTATATGGGCTGAATACACCATTAGGTAACCTTACAATAGTATGTAAATTAAACTCAGTTAGAAGTTTTTCTTTTATTCTTGTTTTTATACCTTCACCAAACAGAAATCCATCTGGTAAAACTAAACCACACTTTCCTCCATCTCTTAAAAGTTTAGTAATCAAAACTAAGAAAAGATCTGCTGTTTCTCTCGTCCTAAATTCTGCTGGAAAATTATTTTCTATTCCATCTTCTTCTGCTCCACCAAAAGGAGGATTAGTTACAACCACATTGACCTTATCTTTATCAGTGTAATCAATTAATGGCCGAGATAGTGAATTATCTCTCTTAATACTAGGAACTTCTATATCATGCAGAATAAGATTAGTCATACAAAGAAGATGTGGAAGAGGCTTCTTTTCAATTCCCCTTAATGTTTTTTCTAACACCTTTTGATCTTCGGTTGTCTTAACATTCTTTTTTAAGTGGTTTAATGTAGAAATTAAAAAGCCTCCGGTTCCACAAGCAGGGTCTAAAACAATATCTCCTAACTTTGGATTAACCATATCAACTATAAACTGAGTTACAGGACGAGGAGTATAAAATTCTCCAGCACTACCTGCATTCTGTAATTCTTTTAAAATTGTTTCATAAATGTCATTAAATTGATGCCTATCTTCAGCAGTTGTAAAATCAAGCTCATTTATCTTATTAACTACCTGTCTTACCAAGATTCCATTTTTCATATAATTATATGCATCTTCAAAAACCTGCTTTATAATGTAACCTCTCTGATCACTTTTCTCATCCAGTTTTAAACTTTTTAGAGTCTTAAACAAATTATTATTAACAAAATCAAGTAATTCTTCTCCAGTCATTCCTTCAGGATTTACTGCCCAGTTTCTCCATCTTATTTTTTCAGGCAAAGGAGATTTATAATTATCATCTTCTGCTTCTCTTTCTTCTTCCATTGCATCAAAAACTTTTAAGAAGATCATCCAGACCATTTGAGAAATCCTTTGAGCATCTCCGTCTACTCCTGCATCTTTTCTCATTATGTCTCTTACAGATTTGATTATATTACTTAAAGTCATCTTTTTATCTCAAGTTTCATAATAATCTTGGATATAAAAAGCCTGTCCTTCATATATTTTATGAATACTGCCACCTGCCCTTAGCTAGTCTAATATGAGAGCTGGCACTTTTGAGTTTTAGAAAAATATGATCGTCGATAAATTCTTAAAAAAGGGCATTTACACCCGAAATTTGCACTGGCACTTTTCAGCTATTTTTATGAACTTTAATCATTTTAGAAAGTTTATGTTTTAAACATCTTAGGTCAAAAGTTTCTCCAAGTTTTTTATAACTTGGAGCAAGATTTTTATCCGTAACAGCAAAAAACCAGTTGTCTCCATATTCTTCTTTTAGAATCTTTACTTTTTTTTCTAATCTTTTTCTATCATGCATTACTTTACCTGTTTCAACTTCAATCGCATATTTTTTCTTGTTTACTTCAAAAACTAAATCCGGTTTTACCGTTTGATAAATCTGAACTGGAATTTTATTCTTTTCTAAAAATCTTTTTATGTCCTGAACCAAAAAGAAATGAGGAATTCCTTCATTTGATCTCGGTCTTAATAGATATTTTTCTTTTTTGTTTGTGATTATACTCTTATTTGAAGAAACTTTATATCCTGATTTTAATAAATAATCTTTTTCATCTTTACTTACATTATTGTATTTGAAAAATCCTAAACTAGAATCAACATTTATTGTAATATTTCTTCCGTTCTTAACAATTGTAGGTTTTGATTCTTCTTTATCTTCATTTAATTCATCAGCATTTGTTGTAATTAACTTATGTTCTTCTGGAGATGCAATGACTTTTATTTTACTGTGATCATCTTCCATTATCAAAAGACCTTCTCCAACAGCAGATGTTAAAAGATGTTGTTTTTCAGATTGGCTTAAATTAAATGTATGGCAAATATTGTCAATTACAGCAGGCTTTTGCCTCATTAACATTGTGTATGCTGAATTTGCTAAAATTGATTTTCCTGCTTGAGTTGTAAACAATCCTTCAACCTCTTGATTAATTAATAGTAAACCCATGTTGAATTTTCTACAGGTCTTAACAATTTCAAAGATATAACCTGCATCTTCTGTTCTTGAAAGTAATGACCATGACTCATCAATAAGAAGTAATTTTCTATCTAAATTAGATCTCATTTTCATATAAACATAATCCAAAACTAAAAACATAATTGCAGGTTTTACCTGTTTTGGCAGATTTCCAATATCAAAACAAACAAACTTATTATTAAAATCAATATTTGTGTGCTTGTTCATAAAACTAAATACTCCCTCAACATACATCTCTAGCCTATTAGTCAGGCTCTGGAGAGTTGGTTTTTCTATTTGAACTGCCTTTTTTTCCATTTGCTTTAAGACTTTTAGCAGATCTTCTAAAATTGGAGGGGTATTATTCCATGTGCTAGAGTCTTTATTTATACCTTTATTTTTATAGGTTTGAGAAATTGCCTTATCAATTATAGATTTCTGGGGATCTGTTAATTTTCCTAGCATTATTTGCATTAAATCCATTAAAGCAAGCCTTTTTTCAGCATAGTCATGTCCCATTAAATCTAATGGATTAATCATTGTATCAGAATCTCTAGAAAGATTGATTCGTTGCCCTTCAAATCGCTTTACAAGCCCTTTGTATTCTCCTTGAGGGTCAATTACCATGACCTTTGTTCCGTTAAGTAAATATCTAGTAATAAGCAACTTGCAAAAATAAGACTTTCCTCCTCCTGATTGAGCTAAAACCAAGCCATTCGGATTTGGAAGCTTAAAGATATCTTTTATTATTGGAATATTATTTTTATTTAAACCAAGCCATATTCCGCTATTATCTACCTGTAAAAACTGGCTTGTAAAAGGAAAAAACGCAGATAAAGCGTCAGTTGTTATATTTCTGTTTGCATTTAATTCATCAATTCCAATAGGTGCGGTTGATTTAAATCCCTGCAACATTCGGAGTCTTGCTATTCTTGGAAGAATCATCAAACTGTTTAACTCAGATTCAATTTTTTTAGTAAGTAAATCAAGTTCTTTTATTGAATCTGCCCTGCAATTAATATATAAACTAACATTAAACAATCTTTCCTCCCCCTTTTGTAAATTTTCTAATGTTCCTCTTGTGTCTTGATATTGAATCTCTAAAGAAGGATTAAATATTCCTTTCATTTTCATTGCATATAAGTCTGCCTGTTGCTTTTGAAGTTCTCTCGTTAAATCTACAAGCATATTTTCTATGGGATATGGTTTTATATGAATGCTTAAATCAAAATCAGCTAAAGAACTAACAATTTTGTCTAAAAATCCCGGCTCAACATTCCTAGGATAGCCATTTGCATAGATGGTTCTATAAAATTTCTGATCAACCTTTATTTTTCTCCCTTCTTTTGACTTTTTATCCTCTTCTAACCTATAAATTTCTAAATGATCTGAGTTATTTTCTATATTCTCTGGAGATATTGCCTCCCTTATATCTTTTCCTTTACCATCTCCTGAAAAATGATTTATTAAAAGTTTCTTTAATTCAATTGAATTAAGCCTGTCAACTTTTATATTTAATGCATGTAATCTTTCGATACAAATTTCAGTTTGAATTTCAATATCACCCGATTCAGGGATAATAATATAGAAAACTCGGTTCATTATCTTTTTAGTTGAAATCACATTTTCTAGATGTTTTTTATAGCTCTCAAAAATATTCATAAAATTTTCATCTTGTATCTTTAATTTAAGAGTATCTAGATAACTATCTAGCTTTATGCTTTCTGTTTTCATTAAAATCTGAGTTGGAAAATCCAGAGAGTTAAGAAACCTTTGAAATGAAAACATAATAGCTTCTCTTTCATTCTTTGGCTTTATGCTAAAATTAATAGGCTGAATTTTTAAAACAGAGACTTTTTTATTGCTTGATAAAATTATAAGATCTTTGTCTACATCTTTAACTCCTATGAATTTTTTAAGTTTATAATCTCCTTTGGATAATTTTCTATATTTTAAATAAATCCTATAATTTTTAATTAATGTGTCAAGATTTAGAAACATAAAACTTATTCCAAGACCTGATGATAAAAACATAAAAGTAAATTTTATGTAACTATTAGATATGCTTTTAAAAAATAATATAGCTAGAATTCCAAATACAAATCCATAGGATAATTGTTTAAAGGTCAAACCAAACATTATTTTTTCTTTATACTCTAATTGTTGTGGAATTTGGTAACTCATATAAAATATTTTCCAACTGCCATGGCTATTCCTGCTGTATGTTCTCCTGTTTTAACTGCAGATTTTAAAGCTGAAAATATAATAAAATAAAACATAAGAAAATTAACAATAGCAAATGCAGTGATCATTACTAAAATCTTAAAGTTTTGAAATATAGGAATATCAATCAACTTTGAACATACTAAAAGGATTAATGAATCAAAGAATGTTATAAAAATGCAAGTTCCAAGAAAATTAAGAATAAGTTTCCCATAATTATTAACAGGAGGTATAAAATAAAGAAAGATTCCTATTGGGACAAAAACAACTCCGCCTGCAACTATAATATACCTAAAAGTAAGCATTATTACCGTAAGTATTAAAGTTATAACATAGAGAAAAGCAAAAAAGAACTGCAAGCCTATGTTTACAATATTATCTGCGGTTATTAGAAAGAATTTTTGATCAACTAGACTAATAACTCCTGCAGTGAGTAAACTATTCACATCAATGACTGCTGAATAGATAAAATATGAAGCCTGGACTAAAACAATCATAATGAAAATGTTTCTAAAATATTCTTTTGCCTTTGTTCTTTTTACAACATCATAGCCAGATATCATAAAATTAAACCCTGAATAAAGCATTAACAAGCCATAAAATATGGATAAAACATAAAGTATAATTGCCCATAAAGAAACAAAAGCCTCTAGTTTTATCGGCTCAGTCATTAGAGCTTTTGTTAATGTAAGCAGGGGTTGAATGGGCGAATTAAGAATATTTATGAAAAAGTCATATAACTTTTGAGGAATGCAAGCAGATAAATTCAAAAGTCCACATTCTTCTTCTGCACTTACTAAAGGAATAAGAAGCAAAGGCAATCCAAACAAAGCTTTCTTCATATTATACCTCCAAAACACTTTTTTAATGCAAAATAAAAGAAATAATTCAGTATCCCAAATATTGAAAGACTAAATATTGTATTTGTTTTTTCTTTATCTTCTACAAAGATTATCTTTTCAGAATGATAATCACTTATATCAGCAGAAACTTTATTATTCTGCAAATTAGCAATAAAACTAGAATTTCCCTTTGCTATCTTGCTTTGATTTCCATAGCTTAAATTTACTGAAACACTGCTAGGATAAATATAAACTTGTATAGTTTCATTTGGATCATAGGTTAATTTATCAGTTTCAACATTAAAAGAAATATTTGAGTTTTGGGAAGTGCAATTTTTATCAATTACCTTAAAAAAATCAAATGCTTTTATTTTACAGCTATTTGTATTCTTAACAATTAAATCATTTCCATTTTTTAACAGATTATTAGATGTTTCTTGATTATAATCATAAGCTCTTAAAGTATAAACATAATAAGGCTCTTTTGAATAATTAACATCATAAGTAAATTTATTGTACTTAAAATAAGAATCATTAAAATTAAGATAAAATGAGTCTGAATAATTAGTCCTGATCCTATTATTTCCAGAATAAGAGTCTATTGTTTTAATCTCTCCAATTAAATTATTCGAATAATGCTTTACTTTAAGAGTATCTTCTATGCTTATGCTATCTTGCTGAATTTCATTATAATTATAACTGCATCTATAAGAATAAACACATTTTCCATTTCTTCTGTAAGCACAATATTTTTCCCATCTGTAATGATCTATATTGTATCCTACATTTATTTGATATTGTGCCTTTATTTCAGAGTCAGAATTAACATTTACCTCAACTAACCTTCCGCTTCCTTGATAAATATTATTAACATAAATTCTTTTTTCAGAATAATTTTGAATTAAAGTATAAATTCTTTTACAATCCCCTTGGTTATTTTGAGGATAATAAGATGAATAATAATTTTGAGGAATAGTTGTTTTGTAATTAAATGCTGAAAGAACCTTTGTTTTATCAGGAACATATAAACTATCCTTATAAATAATAGAAGGCATTGTTGTAAAAATAGAAAGCCAAGCATCTTTCACAAACTGCCCATTATAAGTTTTAACTCCTGTTGGAGGATTTATTATTTTAATATTAGTATTTCTTTGAAAAATATAATCATGATCTGGGAAGAATTTATTTTTATAGTCTAAGTTTGAAATTAATACTTCTTTTTCCTGCGAAGTCAGATTTGAATTTAATATATTTATGCAAGTATTATAATTAGCAGAAGAAACAAAATTACAATCTAAAGAAAAAATAAAAGGGGTTTGCACTAAGAATATCAGTGCAAACACCCAAAATAAAAAATATTTTGCCATGCTAACCTACGATAAAGTTAACTACCAAAGGAGCTGCCCAAATTATGACAAGTCCTATGATAACATACATAGCGATGTTCTTTGCCTGTTCTCTCTTTCCAGGATTTCCAGCAGAAGTTATAAAGCCGATTCCTGCAAATAATAGAACCACTACTGCAATAGCTGTTGAAATATACTTAGCCATATTATAGATCTTCATTACAGGCGTAAGTATCTGGTCGAATGTTGCCTTATCCTGCGTAGAGATTGGCTGATTAAAGTCAACAGCTAAAACAAATTGTACAGCTATTACTGTTACAAAGAACACTAAACCAAGCAGTGCTAGATGTTTTTGTTTCATTTTTTCCTCCTGAATTTAATTGAACCTGAGTCTTTGCTTTCCAATTTCCTAAATTCTTTTATCTTCTCAAAATACTTTTTCTTGTGTTTCCATTTAAGAAACTCCAAACAAGACTCGCAAACTTCACCTTCGTCTGCTATTTCTTTTCTGCATACAATACAATTTTTCATGTTTGTGTTCAAAAGGAAGTACTATAAAAGAAATCGGAAAGGAATTTTATATAAAAAACAATATAAAAAGTTATATAAAAAATACTATAATTTTCATTTCCGATTTTTTATAAATATAAATTTAATCAAAAGTGAATGGAAAAAAACTTTACACAGGACATTGGAGAAGAGATTATTTCTAAATTAAAGGAATTGATTCATATCATTGAAGAATCAAAAGATAATCATGGGAAAAAATTCACAACTACATCTATTCCTGGAAACTGAGCTTTTAGATGAACTAAGAAAACAATCAGAAAGATTGAACTTATCTGTTTCAGAAGTATGTAGACAAAAGATAAGACAAAGTGATAGATTAGACAAGATTCAGTTTATTTTAGAAATGATATTAAGGAGACTAGATAAAAATGAAAACTAATGAAATAATAAAAGGTGATTGTTTACAAGTTATGAAAAGTATTCCTAAAAATAGCATTGACCTAATTTTAACAGATCCGCCCTATGGGGATAATGTAGCCTATGGAACTACAAATAAAAGTATATTAAATAATGAAAACCCTCTAATTAATTGTTCAGCTTTAATAGAATTCTATAGAGTATTAAAAAAGAACAGATCAGTTTATATTTTTACAAATTGGAAACATTATCCTTTTCTTACAGAATTTATTATAAGATATACAAAATTCAGGATAAGACATTTAATCATATGGAAAAAGCATAATTTTGGACTTGGTTGGGCATTTAGGCATCAATATGAAATGATTTTAGTCCTTGAAAAAGGAAAACCTAAGTATAATCTAAAAGATTTTTCAGATGTCCAAATAGCCAGTCATATTAATCATAATCAATTAACACATCCTCATGAAAAGCCAATTGATCTTATAATTAAAATTATTGACCATAGTTCTAAAGAAGGAGATCTTATCCTTGATCCTTTCTGTGGAAGTGGTGCTATTTGCAAAGCTTCTCAAATCAAAAATAGAAGGTTTATTGGAATTGAATTGGATGAAAAGTATGTAGGAATGGCAAAAAATAAATTAAATTATCTTAAATAAACAGAAAAATTATTCTTATTTCTTTGTATACGTCTTATAATCACAAGGATTTTATTACAAAACTTTCCTAATTCTATTTTTTTATTTGATTCGTATTTAAAAAATAGTGGAACATTTGAATTATCTGGTAAAAAGATATTTTTATGATTGCTTATATTCTCTTCGATACTTTGATATATTTCCATCAATTCAGAATTATGGGCTATTGAATTTCTGTATTCTACTAACCTCTTAAGGCTATATGAATCTTCTTGTTTTTTAGATAAACCATAATCAAACAGTTTTTTTAATTTATAATATTGTTTATTCCTTCTTAAAGAGCTAAAAGTTCTTTCACTAAAATACATATGTTTTATTTTATTATAATCACTAGAACCATAACCTTTAATTGCTTCCCTCCTAAAACTATTACTATTGATAAACAAGTATCTTAGAAATATATCAAAAAAACTAGTTGCCTCAAATAGAAAATACTCAAAATTTTTTATAGTTTCAAGTATGTCCCCTTTGCAAATAGAGGAATTAATACTTTTTACTAATTCTTCTACTCTTTCTTCCTTAAAGAATAAACTATTTCCATAATGTGTACGAATATTTCTCCAATCATTGAAAGTCATAAGAAAAATTAATCTCAAATGTTTAACTATTTTGCTATATCTTCATCCCTAACTGATTCGTCAATTCTAGAACCTGCTTCATCTGCATCTCCATAGTTTCTAATCTTGAAATAAGAATTTCCTTATCTCTTTCAGATTTTTCTAACTTCTTTTCTATCTCTGTCTTTGTAATATCAATAAGCATATCATCTTCTTGGATAGTATCTCTCATTCCTAAAAGTTCAGAATAATAATGGATTTCCTCAGATTTTTTCCAACCAAATCTATATTTTAATGCAGATTCTGATTTATATCTGGGAAGCCAATAACAACAGCTGTTATGCCTAAGATCATACATTGTCAATTCAGAATACTTGGCACCTGCAGGACTTGGATTATCTCCAAAAACTCTAAGTGCAACCCTTTTTAGATATCTATTAGTAACCGAATGATTTATTTCAAATAAGAAATCATCTTTATCAAGATTATTCAAAGTTACATATTCTTTTAATAACTCTGGAGAAATCATTAATTTTATTCTCCTTCCAAAAGTTTTGCTTATTTCCTGTCTAACATTTAATTCTTTAAAATCACTAGAAAAATCAGATATCTTAATATTAAAAAGTTCTGTAGGAGATCTTACTCCTGAATCAAATAAAAACATTATTAATACCTTATAATTATATTGAACATTGTTGCATAATTTTTTTATATCCTCTTCTGTTAAATAAACCCATGCAGGTTTGTCCTTTTTAGTGTCTATATCTTGTGCAATATCGTAAACTTCTTGTCCTTTCTTTTTACTTATTTTAATATACCAATGCCAGAAAGATCTAAAGTCTTTTGCAAAGTCACCTGCAGATTTATATTTTTGACCATCCTTCTTTCTTATAGTTCCATTTCTTAAATCAAAGAAGAATTTATGAAGGTTTTGTTCAGTTATTCCTCTCAAATCTGAATTAAACCTAGTCTCAAACTGTTTTGCAAGGAATAATAACCTTTCTTTTAAAGAATTGAGCCTAATATAACTTCTTCCGCCTTTTTTTGTTCCTAGAGCTATATTTAACCCTAGTTCCATATCACTAAGATATTCAATAATAATATCAGAATTAGCCTTTCTTATACCTGGAATTCCGGTTTTAACCTTCTCTGTCCATTTTTTATATTTCTCTAAACTTTTATAGGGATCATTTTTCATTATATTACCTCGACAAATTACTTTTAAATTGCTTGTATATTTGTTGTATAATATTTTAAAAAATCTCTGCAAAATGCCAAAAGGGTAAGATGCGCCACCCGGGAATTGAACCCGGTTCACCTCGTTGGCAACGAGATATTCTACCGGTAAACTAGCGGCGCATGATTATGCTCATTTATACTATAAATTCATGGTTTAAAAGAGTTTAGATATTAAATTATTTAGATTATACTTGACATAACCCCTAAGTGGTTCTATAAAGCTTATTAATCCAGTTTTAAATCCAGTAGCAAGCTTTAAATTCATAATTTAACTAGTCTAATCATGGAAAAACCAACAATAGTAAAATGCAAGGATTGCGGAAAGGATTTCGAAGTAATAAAGAAAACTCGATATCCTAGAAAATACTGCGATGCATGCAGTAAACAAAGAAAGAAAGATTACGATAATCTTTATTCTGTAAAGTTTGAAGATTGCGACGATGATTCTTAAGTATATTTAAAACAATATAGCCTTATTTTTTAGGGACTTTTCTTTTTTTAAGACTTTTCTTTTTCCTTTTATCAAGGCAATTATCACAATATCTAGAATACTTTCCTAGAGGAACAAACATTTTTTCACACTCTTTACACATTCTCCTGAGCCGTTTGTTTTCTTTACTTTTATTCATTTTACAAATAGTATGTTAAATTTAACAACTATTAATAGCAACCTTGCTTTTTAAATTATTTCATATGAAGTTTTAATGATTTTAAATAAGAAATTAAACAAACTTCATGCTAGTTCGAAATAGAACTCTTAGATTATTTTATCAACATTAGAGCCCAAGGGACTTTAACATACCATATACTAAAAATGCTGGCCAGACAATTGCTTTGAGTACTCCAAGCACTCCCATCCAAAAACCTGCTGCAGTAGAGATATAGTAAACTGCTGCGCCAATAAATCCCAGACCATAGACAGCCCCATTTGATCCACATCCTTTATGCCAATGATGGCTTTCACAACAAGCATCCTCATGACCTCGCTTAAATAAATATTTTTTCTTCATTTTTTTTACACCTCCTTTTGATATATTTTCCAAGTGTTATTTTTCTTATTTAACTTTTGCAAAAAGAATCATATAATTATTTCCGTATTTTTTTGCACATTTGGGACAATATGCATAATGAATATAATAATCAGAATTTTTAGCAGTCTTACCTTTTTTTGAGAGATATTCATTCATTTGCTTTATGAACTTTGGAATATCTTTGTAAGCACCATCAAAAACTCTTGCAACAAATGTTCCAGAAATATTTTTATTATTTGCATGTGCAACATTTCCAGTTACAGAAAAGTATATTTCAGATTTAAATGCACTAGGGTCGCGAAATAGTATTAAAACCTCATCTTTTTTAGAAGACATTTTTTTTGCTTCATTTGCAAGATTCCACATTCGAGTTATTTTTTTCCCAATAATTGGAAAAAAAGGCACATGAAATAATGTGGGCATAGATTCTTTAATAAATGGTTTATTCTTCCAAATAAAAGTTTTATTATTCCACTTTTTAGGATTAAACTTTGGACAACACACTTTTTCCATTATCTTATATAATAACCTAATTTTTTAAAGCTTTCTTTGTTTGAACAATTTTTAAAAAATCTTCAGTAGGCAAATTATGGATATATTTTTTCTTGCTTAACTCCTTAATAAAATTTTTTCGAACAATCTCATTTTCATGAATTCTTCCATTTAGCCATTCAGGCTGTTTCCAATCTTTCCCCCAATCCCAATTTATATAACAAAATGCCTTAATGATTGGATTCTTCTCAATCAGTTTAAAATAAACCTTAAACCAATCATCCCAACTTTCTTCTCCTTTATCTACCCCTATTCTTGCAGGACTAGACTCTCCAATCATGACCGGCTTTTTATGTTTCTCTGCCAATTTTAAAAAATCTTGAGTAGGCTTATAGGACTCATTGATATAATCTTTAGAAAAAACATCAATTCCAAACCAATCAACATAATTATCTCCTGGATAATATGGTTCAACTAGTGATGTTCCAGGATAAGGACAAGAACACCAAACTGTTGCTATGTTTTGAATATTATCCAACCGAAATTTATCTACAATATGTCTCCAGGCTAAAACAAATGTCTCTGGGTTGTATTTGTCTTTCTTATCAAATTCATATCCAATCCTAAGAAATACCGGATTTGAAAATTCCTCTATTAACCTAAATAATATCTCAAATTCTTTATCATATTTTCCTTCAGAGATTTCCTTGGTTTTATCTTTTCCATCCAAACGAAGGTTTAATCCAATTTGAAGCATAACATTTGGAAATTGTTTAATTTCTTCTTTAATATTTTTAATCCAATTATCTAAATTTTGAATTTTAACATAGGTCATATAAAGGGCAGGTTTGTGATTTTCTACTGCATTCCAGTATTCTTTAAACATTTCTAAACTCTGTCCAGCTCCATGAATTATTTTGTTCCCCTTAGGTTCATATTTCTGTCCAAAATCCATAGTCTAATCAAACAAATCCAACTTTAAAAATTGTCTTAAAAAATAATCAAACCCTTTATTCAAAGCATTTATTAATCCAAATTAACTTTAATTAAAAAGAAAAATGGCAAAAACTAAATCAAATAAATCTGTTCAAGCAGCTATAACTGGAGTTGCAATAGGTTCTTTTATGTTTGGAGCCGGAATAATACCGACTGTAAAAAGAATAGTTCAAGATGGAAACTTAGGTTCAGAGTCTATTTTATCAATTATTGGATTAGTTGTTTTATGTATCTCTTGGTCTTATTATTCTAAACTAAAAAATAAGAATTAATTTTTTAAATAAATTTTATTTGCACTTAAAACTTAGGATTAATATAAGTGCAAACAAAATATTTAATCTTAACAAACCCTGCTGATAAGAGGATAAGTTACTCTACTTTTTTTCAAAAACAAAACATTTAAATAGTAATAGTTATATATTTCTAACATAAAGTTAGTTAAATATAACAAAATGTTAGAAAAAACATACTAGATAAGAAAAATGAAAACGAAAACATACTGTAAGGAGGAAAAATGAAAACAAAAACATTCAAATGGATTAGTTCAGTAAGTTCAGGAATACTCGGATTTGTCACAGCTATATGTATAATTAATGGTAATTTTATAATCCCATTAACTGCTATGGCTTTATTTACAGTCTTAATCGCAACTTTAAAAATGAAAGTAAAGGATAAAGAAGTATTGACTGATGAAAGAATGGATAGGGTTGCTGGAAAAGCAGCGAGACTTGTCTATATTATAACAACCTATATTCTTGCAATAGCAACAGTAATTTTTGCAGCATTAAGTAAGACTCATGATGTATTCTTTGGATACTCTGCTATAACCTCTGCTACTTGTATAGGCATGTTATTAATATATATAGCTGCATTAAGTTATTATAACCATAAAAAAGACTAATATGAAAACAAGAATAAAAGAATTTAGGGCAAAGTTAAATCTAACTCAGGAAGATTTAGCAAATAAAGTAAAAGTTAGAAGGGAAACAATTGTATTTTTAGAACAAGGAAAATATAATCCCTCGCTAAAACTTGCTCATGATGTTGCAGCTGTCCTTAAAACAAGTATAGATGAATTATTTATTTTTTAATTTTAAATCTATACTAATCCTTAATAAACTTGTTTAGAATTTTGATCTCTTTATCTAATTATCTTTCTTAAAGTTGCTATCTCTTTTGTAGAATTCTTTTTTCTCTTTTTACTAATTCTATAAAGCAAAAATCCAACTAGTGCAAGTATTATCAAGGTTACAATTCCTATTATTTTAAGATAGTCACTTGCAGTTTTTTCATATTCATAAATTCTAATGCTCATTGATTCTTCACTAACAAGAACACTTCCATCGCTGACAGTTCTTATCTGCGTATTAACAATATAAGTGTTTGCTGTAGCATCAGAGTCAGTAGTAAGTTCAAAAATTGCAGTACTTGATTGTCCAGGTTCAAGCGTACCAATATAATATGTTTTTTCTGTAAAGCTAAATGGATAATCTGATTTTTCAAAAACTTTTATTGAAGTTTCTTCTGCTTTTTTATCTCCGGTGTTTGTTAAAGTTACTTTTATTTTTGAAGTCTGTTTAGGCATTATTTTTGATTCAGGAATAACTGAGATTATTTTAAACTGAGGAGAACCTTGTACCGGCAAATCAAATTGTAATGTTTTTGTTTTATCTTGACTACCTTCTTTGTATATGAGTTCAATTGTGCCAGTATACACGCCAGATTTAAGCGTTTTATCAGTGTTTATGTAAAATACTGCATTTTGTTTTGACTCTCCGGCTATAGTCCCAATACTAGCTGTATCTGAATAAGAATTGGTTGCACTAAACCCTTCAGGAAGTATTAGTTTCGCCTTTAGAAATTTTGCACTTTCAGTTCCTTGATTTTCTAGATGAACTGTTAATTTTGCATCATTCAAATTAGGGGTAAGTGTTAAAGGGCTGCTTTCAACAGATGCAATAATGATATCTGCTTTATTTGAGTTTACCTCTATAGTAAAATAATCATTCCACTCATCATCACTGTCTTCTAAATTAAATTTTGCCTTATAATCATCAGAATCAGTATTTTCATCTACTTCAATTCTAAATATTTTAGAAATACTCTCTCCAGCACTAAGATCTCCAATATCCCATTCTTCATCATCACTGCTTATATCAAAAGGGGAATTTAAATCAAATGAAAACATTATATCATCTTTATCTTCAGTGTCTGCGTTTGTTATTGTTATCTTAAGATTAAATCTTTCCCCTGCCTGAGCTTGGGCCAAATCATAAGAATATGTAATATCATAATCTCCAACACTTAGGTCATCTGAGGTTGTAGCAGAATTTACAAGTGGAACTATGTTTGCAACTAAAATCAAAATCAGAGTTATTGTTAGTATTTTTTGTTTCATTTTGAGAGTAATTATATAGTTACTACAATTTAATTTTATATATCGGTAACGATAGTTATTTATAAATGTTTGGGTTTATTCGCTTTGTCCTTTTCAATTATTACAATGAGGCTAGGAACAACAGTTATTGCAGCAAACATACAAAAAAAGACTCCCAAACTCATTATATTTCCCATATCTGCCATAAGCGTAAGTTCTCCAAGAGACATTGCCTGAAATCCGATTAATGCCGCAAGAGTTGTGATAAGTATTGGACCAATTACCGCATTCATTGTTTTTTCCATTGCAGATCTTTTGTCAAGAGTTTTAAACTCTTGTCTAAACCTTACAATTATTTGTATTCCAAAGTCAATTCCAACTCCCATAATCATGGAAATTGTTCCCGAAGTCATAGTATTAAGTCCGCCCCCAATTAATCCTAAAAATCCCATTGCCCATAAGACTCCGAATATAATTGCAGTAAGGGGTAAAAATCCATATTTTATTGACCTGAACATAAGTAATAATACTAAAATAATTCCTGCAAGAGAAACAATTGAAGTCTTGCTCATATCTTCTCCAATAATTCTCATAATTTTTGGATCTTTTAACACATCTCCTGTTGCTTGAACTGAGATTCCGGCAGGTTTATTTGAGTTTTCTATAATCTTTTCAACTTCCTTTTCAATTTCTTTAGCATGGTCAGTTGAATCTTCTGAAAATTTAACAGTTATAAGGCTCATTGAACTGTCTTTACTAACTAGGGAATTTTTTTGATAACTGATTGTAGGATTATCTAATGTAACAATTATTTCATTTAAGGTATTTGGAATATGTCCTTCATTTAATTTTTTTATTGGCTCAGCTATACTAGAAACTGCAGTAACATCTCTTACATATCTTAATTCATTTGATAGTTTGTCTAGATAGTTTATAACTCTTGGATCTCTGACATCAACAGGTTCATTTGAATTAGGTTCTGAGTCTTCAATCTCAATTACAATTATTGCAGAGTTTTCTCCTCCAAATTCTTCAGAAATTACCTTAAATGAATTAACCACAGGATTATCTTGAGGAAGCATTTCTTCATAATCCATATTAACTGTCTTAAGATTAATCATTCCATAAATCATAAATGCAGTTATGACTAGTGATATTATTAGCACCATTGCTGGTTTATTTGATATAAAACGAGCGTATTTGTTAATGAGTTTATTTTTGCCTACCATTTTTTCCTCTGGTGTTGTTTAATTTTCTCAGTTTGTTTTATATGACTTTTATGAGTCAACCGTCTTTCAAGATTTTCTTCCAGAATAATAAATGAGGGTGTAACAAATATGGTGATTATCAGACAAAATGAGATTCCTAGTGCAAGTGAAGACCCAAGATCTCCAAGCATTGGCGCAACTGATATTGTAAGTGCTAAAAATCCTACAATAGTTGTAAGGCCTGAACCAAGTATTGAAAATCCAACTCCTCCAACTGCTATTTTAAGGGCATCTTCCTGAGTTTTGTCTTCTCTTTCTTCATGGTATCTTTGGACCATAAATACGCCATATTCTACAGCAAGTCCAAGAATCATAGCACCAATTCCAACTGTTGCAATAGAGAGTTTTATTCCAAACAATGTCATTGTTCCAAGAGTCCATATGATTCCAAGAGTTAGGGGTAAAAATACAATTATCCCTTTTGTAAAAGACCTTTGTGTAACAATAAGTAAAATAAGTATTATTCCTGCAGCAAGTAGAAGTGTAAACATAGCATCATGTTTCATTAATGTAAGTATCATATCTCTCATTGAAGGAGTTCCTGTAACTGTTGCTTTAACTCCTGGTGGAAGGCCCGAAGTTTCAATATCTTTTTGAGCCGCGAGATTTATCTCTTTCACCCCATTCTCACTACTGCCTAAATCACAGGTAATATACATTAGAGTTGCACTATAGTCTTTGTTAAACAGACTTTCTGCTCCAGCCTTTGAAAGTATTAATTTGGAAGTTTCAATATTTTCAGGAATTCCTGTTTGTTTGAAGATTGTTCCTATAGAAGTAACTTTATCAATAGAGTCTTCTTTAGAAAGTCTATCCTCAAGATTAATCATAAATTTTATTACTTTAGGGTCTCTTATATCAGTAGGAGCCCCAACTTCATCAGAATCCTTATCTAACTGAACTAAAATTAATACTGCATCTTGTGAACCAAATTTATCTGCTACTCTATCGCTGACATCATCCATAGAGAGTCTTGGCATTGCCTCCTTAAGGTCAGACTGCATAGAAATCTTAGTCATTTGAAAAGTCAAAAATCCAGAGATTATCAGAGTTAAGATTAATATTAAAATTGCATTTTTCTTTTGAAAAACTGCTATTCTCATTAAAAATTTTTCTATATAGTTTAATCTCATGATTATCGCTATCGATATTCATTTATAAACTTTATGAAATATAAGCTAGTTTACAATTCCCTTATTTTTTTAGAAGCTTCTTTGATTATTTTGCTTATTTGTGGGATATTTTTCTCTCGGCAGGAAGCAGTTATTATACTGTCTTTAAGTTCAAAAAGGTCAGGGAGATTATGTTTAATCATCATATCTTCTTGTTTAAATAAGTCTATGAATGACATAATAGATTTTATATCTTTTTTATCTTCAATTAATTCGAGAATCTTAAGATGATGTTTTATATTTTCTATTGCTTTTTCTCTTTCAGACTTAAGTCTATCAAAAACAGTTTTACCTTTTAAGGTGATAGAATAAACTTTTTGATTCTTTACTTTTTTTACTTTGACAAGTCCTTTCTTACTAAGTTCATTCATTAAAGGATATATTGAACCTGGAGAAGGTTTCCAAAACCCGGTTTTATCTTTAATCTGATTAATTAATCCATATCCTGTTAAATCTTCTTTGTATAATAACTTTAAAACAATAATTTTTAGATGACCCTTTATTTCCATAATATATATTGGAACCGATAGTATTTAAATTTTTATAAAATTCTTTTCATAACATTTTTTCTATATCTAAATGGCGCATTATATTCTCTAGCAAGTTCACTATATTCTTTTTTTATTTCTTCAGATGAAACAAGTTTATTTCCTTTGAGCTTATCAAAGATTTGCGGGCTTGCTACTGCAGCTCTTCCAATCATAACTCCAGATACACCATAAGATTTCAACATCTTAACTTTTTCTATGGAGTCAATATCTCCATTTGCAATTATTATTTTTCCAGTTTTCACACATTCTTTAAGAACACTATAATCAGGTTTTGTGTCATATCCCTCTTTCCCATGTCTTGGATGGACTATAAAAAAATCAGCATCTACCTCTTTAATAGTATTTAAATAAAATTTCTTTTCTTTTTCTTTTGCATCTCGTCCAAGTCTCATTTTAACACTGCAAACATATCCTTTATTTTTTATTGTGTCAACCATTCTTTTTACTTTTGAAAAATTTTTAATCATAGCACAGCCATATCCAAGACTAACAACTTGAGGATCAGGACAACCGAGATTAAGGTTAAATCCTAAAAAACCTTCAAAAGGTTTAAACATTTCAAGAAATTTTTCCAAATCTTCTTCTGAAGAACCGAGTAGCTGAACAATTACTGGAGTATTATCCTTTTTTTCTATTCTGGCCCATATATTTTCAACATTATTTGCAAGTGCTTCAATTCTTAAAAGTTCGGTGAATGTAAGGTCAGCCCCATGTCTAAAGCATAATGTTCTAAAAGCATTATCAGTAAAATCTTCCATAGGAGCAAGCATATATTGGAATTTTGTCATCAAGATAAGACTCATCTTTAATTTAAAAATTCTTCTTAACGAGAATTTTTAAGCTCTGCAATAATTTCTAGATATAATCTCAACTAAACATCTACTCTACTATAACAATTTCTCTTAGAAACATTAGTAATATTCATCCATCCCTCTTGAGTATAAGAAAATATCCCAGGTCTTGTCCTATCAAAGGTAATTTGAGGTAACCCTGGCTGATTATCTGCATTATGGTATATTGGAATAAATAATCTTCCTTCATGAATTCCTGATCTTTCAAAAACATCTGAATCTGCATAATTTCTTTTTTCATTTCTCAGGTCCATTATAGTCACCTCATATCCTTGTAGTCTTCCCTGTATTTTTTCTTCTTCTAGCTTTTCTTCTAAAAGTCCTTTAAAAAACTCACAAGCTTGGAGTCTCTTAATTTCATCTTGGCTTACTAAAAGTAATCTCAAATCACTAGGTCTCCTACTAATATCATCAAGCAGGGGATGCCTGGTTCTTAATTGTTTAAAGTCTTTATACTCGGTCATTTTATTAATTCTCAAGAATTATCTTGAGATGATTTTTATTTATCACCTCATAATATATATTAGAATGACTATTTTTAATCTTTTCTATTTATCAAAAATAAGGATCTGGGTGGAATTAAAACTGCAGGGATCTAAACTAATTCTTTCTTTTCAACAGCCCATCTAGAGATGATTATTAGTACAATAACTCCCAGAATTGTTATTAAAACTGCTGCTAAATATTCATAATATATTGCTTCACCTGTCAATCCAAGTTTAAGAATAAGTTTGTCTATAGAATTCTGTATAGGGGTCCTCCAGGTTAAGGCTATAAGAAATGCAAAAGCACCAGTAATCGCAATTAAAATTTGTTTTTTAAATTCAGCTCTGAACTCTTTTGCTGAAGATTTTGCAATATCTGCTAATTTTTGGTCCAATCTTTTTTTAACTTCTTTTTCAACTTTTTCTTCAATAACCCTTTCAACCTTTTTTTCGTTTATACTAATTGGTTCTTTCATAAAAACAACAATCAAACATGGTTCTTATAACTTGTGATTACTTTTTCTTTTTTGTCCTAATTACCAAGATAATAATTATAACAATAAAAAATAATGCAGTTCCAACATATGCAAAAAAATTATCTTCTGGACTTGGAAAAAAGAATAGGACAAGAACTGCTATAAAAATTATTCCAAAAATGATTCTGGTTAATCCTTTCATAATATAATCAAACGAATTCAGTTTTTAATTATTTCTATAGTAAATATTGGGCTGTGAGGGTCTTTAAACTCTGATTCCTTGAGCTCTTTTCAATAATGCTAATTTAGAGGTTTATTCAATAAAAAAGTACCATTAGGTTTAAAAACTGTTTTAGTCTGTAAATTAATTATAGTTAGGGGTATTCATTCAGATGATTTCTATTAACGATTTTACGAAACAATTTGAAAGAGAAAGTTTATTTGAAAACTTGAATTTAGTTATACACCCAAACAAAAAAATTGCATTGGTTGGAAAAAATGGCTCTGGAAAAACCACCTTTCTTAGGTGTTTAGTTGGACAAGAAGAATTTGAAGGAAGAATTATTTCTTCTGGAATGAAGATTAGTATGATGGAGCAGGAAAATAATTTTGAAAATATTGAAGAAACATTAAGCGAATATTTAGACGGTCAAAAGAAAAAACTAGAAAACAGAAAAAAGGAGCTTGAAAAAGAGCTAGAAAATCCAGAAATTTATGAAAACGAAAGTAAATTTAATGCAACAATTGACCGTTATAATCTTCTTTTGACAGATAATTCTTTTGTTCTAGAAGAATCAAAATTTATAGAGTTACTAGATAAATTAGGAATGAATAAAAATATTCTAACGCAAAAAATATCTGAGTTAAGTGGTGGACAAAAAATAAAGTTGCGTTTAGCAGAATGTCTTGCTAAAAAAGCAGATCTTTATCTCTTAGATGAACCAACAAATCATCTAGACTTGGAAACATCTGAATGGTTGGGCAAATATATAAAAGAAAATATAAAATCTTTGATTGTAATTTCTCATGATAGATATTTTTTAAATGAAATAATTGAAGAGGTTTGGAAAATTGAAGGTAAAACTCTTGAAAAGTATGTAGGGGCTTACGAAAAATATGAAGAAAAAGAAATTACGCATTTAGAATTACTGGCAGAAAAATTTAAAGATTCAACTAGAAGAAAGGAAAAAATGCTCGCATCTGCAAAACAAAATCGTGAGTGGGCGATGAGAGCAGGAAGTCATGCTTTAAGGGCAACTGCAGACAGACTCGAAAGAGATGCAGAAAAAATTGAGATAGGAATAAATCCAGAGGATTTAATCGTTGATATTAAAATAAGGTTTACGAATAAAGAACTCCATAAATGTGAAGTATTTAGGTTTGTGGATTTAAGTAAAAAGTTTGATTCTAAAACTCTTTTTAAAAATGCAACTATTGAAGTTGATCAGGGAGAGAAAATAGCGATTATAGGAGAAAATGGGGCTGGAAAAACAACTCTACTAAAGATGTTAATGGATAATGAAGTAATAACTAAAGGTTCTATTCATAAAAGGCCAAATTTAAAGATAGGTTATTTTGATCAGGAGTTAAGAGATGTAAATCAAGAACAAACTGTAATTGAGTTTCTTAAAAAAGAAAGTGGTAAAAATGAGGGGTTATTAATTTCAATGCTTGCAAGATTTGGTTTTGAAAAAAACTTTTGTGATCAGCTGATTAAAAAACTTTCAGGCGGAGAAAAAGGAAGACTAAATATGCTTAGAATTACCCTGGAAGAAAATGAAATCTTATTACTAGATGAACCTACAAATAATCTGGATTTAAGTTTAAAAGATTCACTAGAAAAGGCAATAAAGGGGTTTCCCGGAACTGTTGTAATTGTATCTCACGATAGGCATTTTATGGATAAAGTAGCGACTAGAATATTTGAAATCAAAGATAAAAAGATAATCAGTTATCCTGGAAATTATTCAAATTTTATCCATTTAAAATCAAAATAAATGCCTAAAAGCAGATATTCTAGTAAAATGCTTAGTGTAAATAATATATTATTTTTTAGTAACCATTTACTAATAATATTAAAGAAAATATAGACTCGTGCTAGCCTAGAACTGCGAAAGAGATAATGTAGTAAACCATCTAGGACTAAAGGGTAATCTTTTAGAACGAGCTATTTATTTCTTTTTGTTAGTTCATAGATAAACCCTGAAATAAATGGTACAATTATACTAATCAAGAATACAATAATATTCTTTATTGATGGGGTAAATGTCATAATCAAATGTTGAACGATTAGGATTACTCCGGCAATTATTCCTAAAAGGATGCTTAAAGTTTTAGCTAATTCTAACGGTTTTACCGGTTTTTTTATGAAGAAAAAAATCAAAAACAAAAAAACACAAACAAATAATACTAAAAAACTTCTTAAAATAACTATGTCCGGAATATAATATTTTTGTGTTGCTGTAAAAATATATGCTAAAACCACTAATAAAGATAAGACTAGATAATCCTTTAGTTTTAGTTTATTAAACATCATGGGAATTAATAATCATCTTTATATTTAAATGATTGTTAAAATAAAATATAGACATGTGCAGTCCTCTAACTGCTAAGTCCTAGGTGTAAATGAATATAACATTATTGTTCTTTTTTTATTTTTTGTGATTCTTTGAATAATAGCAGAAGAAAAACAACCAAAAAGTCTTACCTCTAAAATGAATGAAAAGAAGTATATTAGTAAAAATTCTATGCCTGAAATTTCTGAAGAAGCTAAAAAAGAACTTGATAAAGTCAAAGATATAATTCTTAAAAAATATCCATTAAGGGATTTATAAGGTGTTTGGATGGCCTAAATTTAATGGTTGAAAACAATAATCAATTATTTAGGAGTGTTCCATAGTTCTGTATTTTGTCCTGCATTTCTGGACTTAAGGGTACAACAAGTTCAGCATTATATGGTTCTGTGAAGTTAATATTAAAAATTTGATTTGCTGCTATAGCATAAGACCTAGATATTGCTGCGAAAGAGCCTTCTTTAACTGCAGGGTCTACATTAGTTATAAAAATTGAGAGAGTATTATCGCTGTTGCGTACGATTTTAAAAGTACGGAATTCTTGTGAAAATTCCCTTAATGATGAAGTCTCAACTTGCCAGAAACCTAATTCTGGATAATCCATATCTGGAGACTTAAATACCGTAACAGTATTAAGATGGCGATGTCCGGCAGTTAATAAAATCAAATTTGGATATGAATGAAGTTTGGCAATTAATTCTTCTTCGGTTATCGGAGAATCAGTATCCCAGCTCATTTCAGGATTAGAATTATTGAGTCCTATCGGTACATGTAATGCAATAATCATGAGTTTTCCTTCATTTTGACCTTGTTCAAGTTCATTTACAAGCCATTCGTAACGTTCAGTATCAAGATAACTATGCCCGTGAATATTTGTGCTAGGATCATTATCTTTCTGAGTGTCATCAAGGACAATTATTTTGAAAGGGATATTTGATTTTGGTTCAAATGAGTAGCATAAAAATCCTTTATTTACATCTGCTTTATTGAATCCATGACCTATTGGATTTGAAGATGTGTTAAAAAATTCAGAAGCCAATTCAATTGATGAAATGTAATGACGATTTGAATCTGCTGCAATAGTTATAGGCACTGTTTTGTTTGCAGGACCCATACCGATAATATCTCCATAAATAGTACTGCCATTAAATGTGCCCATATAGAGACTTCTTTCATATATTCCTTCGGGAGTAAATATATTTCCTAATTGAATAATATTTTCTCCAACATAAGTATCTTTTATATAGTCTGTCGGAGGATATATGCCTGTCCAAAAATGGTCATGATTACCAATGACTTGATACCATTTAATGGATTTATCTAGTCCTGCAGATTGGAATTTATCCTGATAATCATTATGTGGGCCAGGAATAGGGTCATCTTTTATTCCGGAGTCAGGATTTATTTCTTTGCCATCAAGAACATCAATAAACCATCTTATTTCATTATATTGAGCACTGTTAATATTATCCCCTAAAAAAATGCCAAAATCAAATGGCTCTTTTTTATTAAGTGCATTAACTGTTTGTATGACCGAGTCTAGGACATGAGTAGTATAAAGCATGATTCCAGAATATGCTGAAATAGAGCGTTTAATATATCCAAAATAAATTCCTTGAGCAGGAGATTCTTTATCCACAAGATGTATATCAGTCATAGCAAAAAAATTTAGAAGTTTTGCTTTATTTTTAATATTTGTATCATTATAACTATCCGGCATAAGGTCAAGTCTTTTTTCATAAGGTTTGCCTTTTCCAAATGTCCATTTTCCATAACCATATTCAGCGTATTTTGCAATTTCAGTAGGATTAATTATCGGTGAACTAGGAGGTACTGGGACTGTAACAATTGTTCTATCAACTGTTGTAAGGACAATTGAATCTATTGGATAACTAGCTTTAGAATTTGATGAATTAAATAAAATGAAATATCCTGCAATTGCAATAATAAGAGCAACAGCAATTATTATTCCTAGAACTATTCTAAGTTTCAACCCCTTTTTTATTTTCATAATTTTATTACTTCATTTGTTTATTTAAATCTTTTTTAATTGGTTAGTTTTTGGGAATAGGGGGTTATTCTGAATAATCAATATAATCAGAAAATGGCCCTAACCAGAATCGAACTGGTGCATGCTTAGTGTAAACAAATGTATCCTAAAGGTTAACTTTTGTAACAAACTACTTATTTACTCTTATTTCTTAAAATTATGTAAGCTGTGAAATAAACAACCAAGGATGCCAAAAATACAATTCCAACAATTCCCAATTCCTTTTTAGTTAAATAATTATAAATTGTAGCAATAAATAATAAGATTATAGTTATAGCCCAAGTGATAGTGGCTGTTTTTAGATTCTCAATTTTCCATTTCATAGTATCTTAAGATATTACCCGTTTAAATATCTTTAGAAAAATATGGACCTGCGCGAGCCTCGAACCGCGGAGAGGAAGGTAATAAACAACCTAGACAAAAAAGTAACATTCAAGGGAGAGTTAATTGTCTAGAGAAGTCTTTAACACTATTCATTTTATTGGGTACATAGGATTTATAAATGCTACTCTAAAGAAGAAGCCATATTTTATAAGAATATACTTAATTCTAGGGATATCCTATTTAGCGTAAGTAGTTCAAGCAAGGATCTACTAAAAAAAATTACTCTTCTTTTAAAAAATAAAAAACTGATGGATAAACTGGGCAAAACTGGATTTAAAAGAGTATCTTCAGTATTTAATTGTTCCAAAAATAGTATTTTAATAAATGAATTGGAAACAATCAGGGGAGATAGGCCTCATCACTAACATCTTTATAAAAATCTTTTAAATATTTTGAATCCTGATGGCTGATTATATTAACTGCTTTAACTCTTAAGTCATCTCCTTGTTTTTCAATAACTGAAACAGATCCAGGAGATAAAACTAAATTATACCACAATGTTTTTGCATCAATTTCTAAAGCTTTGGAAAGAAAATATCTAATTAGATTTCCGTGAGTAAATAAAACAATATTCCGCGCTTTCATCTCAATCAGTTTAGAAAAAAATTCATCTGCGCGAGCCTTATCTTTTTCTTCCCTATTCGGAGAAGTCCCCTCTTTAGAAGGGCCACCAATAATAGTTCTATAAATCTCATTTAAATTATCTACCTTTTCACAATTTGTTTTAGGACAAAGTTTTTGATATTCTTCAAGAGTTTGTTTAGCCCTTTTAAGATTGCTAGAATACGCTTTATCAATTTGTAAATCCTTCAAAAAAAAAGCAACTCTTTTTGACTGATATTTTCCATTTTGAGTTAAACCTGGATCTTTGTCTGTTTTCTCAGATTCTCCATGACGAACTAAAAAAATTATCATTTTTTTGTAAAATAAAAATATGGACCTGCGCGGGATCGAACCGCGGAGAGCTCGGTGTAAACGAGCCAGTTTGCCACTAGCTTACAGGTCCTTTATAGTAAGTTAATTTTGTAATTAAATTACCTAAATTAAGGAGATAATTGGGATTTTTAAAACTATTTATTTGAGGAAACAACACAGTTTTCTTCATATAATCTTCCCAAATCTAGATAACTTGGAACTTTTCCTTGTCTTGCATAATTCAAATAAATATCATCAAAAAAAGTTCTAAGTTGCATTTCATCAGGTCTGTCTTTGCTTCTAAGTTTTCTTCCGAATTTTAGTTTTGAAAAACTTTTTGCAACTTCATCTAATTGTCCATTATATGACTGAGCTGCTTCTTCAACAAAATATTCAACCCTTAGTTTAGTATCTCTTGTGAATTCTGCAGAATTATTGTCAAAAATTGCACTTCTAAGATTTTCCTGCGGAGTTGGCTTATAAGCCGGCTTAGTTTCTTGAAACTGTATTTTAACTGTAATTTCAGATTTTTTTCCAGCAGGTTTGGCAACCTGATTAGGTCTAGGTTGAACATAAACCGTTTCAGATTTTACTCTAAAACTTCCCAGCATTTCTTGATATAATTCATTGTCTTTTCCAATAAATTTTGCAAGTTCACTAAATCCTAATGGAAAACATTCAAAAGTATGTTCTCTATCACATAATTCTTCTATTGACCCTTGAAGTGCAACACTATATTCAAAATAAGCTCTTGAAAAATCTGTATTAATCCTTCTAAGTGCTTTTGTTCTTTCAATTTTTAATCCTAAAAAATCATTTAATGCTCTTTCAGTGCTCATTTCAATACTTGGTTCAACAATTTTAGTTAGTTCTGGATTATTCTTGCCTTTTGCACTTTTTCTAACCAAGCTGAAATAATTTTTAACATCTACCATAAGAGAATTTCTTCTGAAATCAAAATCTGCTAAAAACTCACTAAATTCTTCATGAAGTCCTTCCATATACATAGGAGTTATCCCTATAGCTTCTCCACTAAGAAGAATAAATGAAGCATCTGTAAATTCTTCTGTTAAACCAAAAAATTCTCCAAGTGCAATATGTCCTTTTCTAACTATTCTTCCATCTCTTGAAAAAGAATCAACTGCAATCCCTGGAGCTTTGAAAACTTCACTTGCTTTTTTATAATCAATATGCAGTCCAGGATTATTTTGTAATTCATCTGAACTTAAACTTCTCAGATTTCTCATTTGCCCAGCACTTACTTCAATAGGATTTTCTTTGTATTTATCTATTTGTTCTGGCTTAACTCCTCTAAGTAACATTACTTGCTCATAAAAAGGAGACAATGGAGCTATTTCCTTAACCCTATCAGTCCAGTCTTTGAATTCTCTTAGTCTGTCAGTGCTAATTAATTCATTGAGCAAATCTTCAATTCCCTTAAAATGTATTTCTATCATGTAACTTTTTTTAGATTTTTACTGTTTTAAACCTTTTGAATTTAATTAATCTTCAAAAAATTCTTCTTCCATTCTTTCTTCAAGACTTCCAACTTCAGAACTAGCATGAGCTTGTTCCATTTCTTTTTCAAGTTTTGACTTTTCTCTTCTGCTTGTTGCCTGTTCTATTGCATCAAAATAAACATCATTAGTGTCAGCTCGACAAAGAGCAGCTCTGTCAAGTTCAGCTTCATGTCTTTGTAGAGATGCTTCTAGTTCAAGATAAGAAATAACTCTTGTATCTAAAATATTAAATGTTTCATCATAACTTTTTGTAGCAAAAACAGGTCTGATTTCTACTTTTTGAGGAGTTAGAGGTTCAAAAAATTCATCGCTGAATTTCCCACCTGCTCTGACTAGGGCTTCTGGAACAGGGCCATTAAATGTGATAAGATGATTATAAATTAAATTTTGATTATTTGTTGCTATAACTCTTCGACAAGGACCTTTTCCTCTTGAAAGCAAATAAAGTCTTACATCAAGATTTTCATCAAAAACCTCTGTAAATGTTGCATCAGGAGTTTCTCTTTCTCTTGATTCAAAAACACTTAAAACTCTTGCAGGATAAGGATATTTTGGCTCATGAAATAAGTCCGGTGAGTCATTTGCAACAATAATTTCTCCAGGAGAAATCTGTTCTTCAATATATTTTTTGTCTCCATTATTTCCAAGAACCCATAAATTCCCGCTAAATGGAAAATATAAAAGTCCATTTTTTAGGTCAGTTACATATTTTCTTTTGCTTCCTGTTTCTATTTCCTCTACAGTGTATAATCTTTGTTTTTCAGTCATATTCCACTTCCCCCAATATGTTTTTCAGCCCCTAGTTTTTTCACAGCTTCTCTTGCAAGTTGAGTTATAAAATAGTCTGTAAAATCTCTATGATAGTCAGGTTTACCTGATTCATTATGTCCTGCTTCGTGAATATAAGTATTCGCAAAATCAAGTGGATTTTGAAGTCTGTCTCTTCTTATTCCCAGGTATTTTTCTCTATTAGGTTCCATTATCCATACACCTAAATCTGATTCAGATTCTCTTCCTGTATCAAAAAATACTCCTGAAAAAATTCTTATTGGAATTTCTCGTAGTCCATACATTTGGTTAATATCTTTTGAAAATTCAAGAACCTCTCTTTCATCTTGTGTTAAATCTTCCTCTGAAACCCATCTATAATCTTTTTTAAAATCCCTTTCACGAGCTCTTCTTACTCCAAGGCATTCTAAATATCCTTCAACAGTGTTATTAAGGGTTACAGTTCTAAAACCCATTATTTCTGCATCTTTATTGATATTTGTGTCCATTTGATTTGCAAGAATTGCATTTTCTCCATACATTCTCTTAAATGTTGTAAACCACAAGTTTTCAGGAAACATTTTTGAAAACATTTTATCAAGTTCTTTTTCTTTATCAGTTTTCCATTCTGTTGACTTCCTTTCAAGACTTCTTGCTCTGGAAAATAAATCAACCTCCACTCTTGGCATAAATGCAGCAAATTCTTCATAATTTCTGTTAGGTTCAAGTTCTGCAGTTCTAAGAACTCTTTCAATAATACCTGTGTCTGTACAAGTCTTAAGTAAATCCTCTATGCTTTCAAGCATTTTATTTCTATTTGCAAAATACCTGTCAGGAGTGATTTCATCCATTCCAAGATCATAACTAAATATTGAATCAATTTTTTGAATTTTCACTCCCTTGACAAATAAATCAGTACTTCCATTACCAAGTTCAATTATTTTTGAAGGATAAGATTTAGTTTTCCCAAAATTAATGTATTTAAATATAGGGTCAGATTCTCTATTTCTTTCATTATATAACTCAGTATAGTTATCATTAAGCAAAAGAACTTTATCCGGAAGGTTAAAAACTTCTTTTACAAACTCATCATTTGGATTTTTAACAATTGTTTTTGAACCTTCTAAATGACTTCCATTTTCAGTTATCCTAAAACATAATCTTTCAAGGCTATGTCCTCCAATTATTTCTCTTTTCCTATAAGGTGTTGCTGTCCAGTTTCTTGATTGATATTCTATATCCAGACCTTCTCTAAGTGCTGCAGCCGCAACAAGTTTGAGCCCTTCACCATGTTGTCCAACGCTAAGAGTATCAGCAGTTTTAGTTGAAAACAAGACCGAAAGTAAACCTGCATCATATCCTGCCCCATTATCTGAAAAAACAATCTCTTCAACCTTAATATCACTATCAGCCTCTTTAAAATCAACATATTTTCCATTTTGTTTAAATTCTACAGAAACTTTTGTTCCATGACTATCATCAGGAAGATGATTTGAAACTCCATCAAGAACAATTCTTTCAAGTCCCCACATTGATTTCCTATAATCTAGTGTAAGCGATGTTTCTATTTCATATGTTTCAGTCATTTCTCTTTTCCTCCTTTATTTTCATTAAGTAATTTTTTGACAGAATATTCAATTACATGACTTCTGTTTCTAAAGACGCCTTTTTTATCATTGATTGTATTTTCAATTAAATCAAGAACTTCCTTGTCAACAGTTATTGATATTTTTGATTTCATTGTTCTCCTCCAACATCTGCTGTATATAGTTTCTTTAGTTCTTCTGCACTTGGAACTTTTCTTTCTAGTAAATATTTTAACTTAACATCCTGGGAAAATGTTTCAAGTCCATGCATCTGCGGTCCTTCTCCTCTGTGTCTGAAACTTCTTGAAATCTTAACTCCTTCAAGAGCTTCTCCAAATTTTCTTATCTCTGCTTCATTATATCCTGCTTGTGCAATATCACTTGCAAAATATCCAAGCCAGCTTTGATATCCATCTTTAAATCTGTCAGAATGTCCATTGACAATAGAATCTTTTATTCTTTGACTTGGATTATAAGCCTCGATAACTCGGTCATCTACTCTTTCTTGCTTAGGTTTTATTTCTACCTGTGTTCTTAAAGGCTCCTCCACAGCAGTCATATTTTCAAGAATGCTTCTGTAAAGTCCTTTATCTCTTTCTAAATATTGTTTAATTCTTTCATTTGTGAGTGAAAATTCAGGAGATTTTTCAGGACAATGAAATCTTCCATTAGCCAGTTCTCTTTCAGTTGTAATTGAATATCTTAAATAAGCCTGAGCAATATTCGGATCAATTTCTTCAAGAGCTCTTGCTCTGTCTATTTTTGCTTCAAG
>Ga0265297_10003172_pt1 | contig 30554 bp, 33 predicted proteins | sample Munlanlwell13791_FD_192502 | JGI IMG/M metagenome (GOLD analysis project Ga0265297, IMG submission 192502) | Leachate microbial communities from a municipal landfill in Southern Ontario, Canada - Leachate well 137-91 | ecosystem: Engineered > Solid waste > Landfill > Unclassified | place...
TGACGCGCGGCAGCTATACTTCAGGATCTATACGTACCCGTGAAGCAGCCCTTCGCGCTTTCATAACCGCGTGGCGGGCCCGCAACGAAGCCTACATCTCGCCAAGACAAGCCAGACGTCAAAGAACGCGAAGGGAACAAGATGTCGGTTCGACACCGGATCTCCATGGCCCACAACCGAATGGTTGATCAAGCCATCGACGGTAAGGCAGGCCGAACTGCCGTCTGTCTGTTCTGGATGGAGCAGTACATCCTCCTTGCTGTCGCCTTAGTCATCATGCCAGCCCACCGTACCTGGGGCTTCCTCAAGCAGTTGCCTAAGTACCTCATCTGTGGACTGAGAACGGTCCTGAAAACCGCTACCCTCTCTCATCTGTTCCCGGGTATAGCGGACAAGTACCAAGACGAGATCACTCTCGGCTAGCTTCACCCCCCTTAACCGGGGGCTTTTTTATAAAATTACCCCCGCATCGAAGCGGGGGCTAGGAGCCGTTTGACTCCCGAGTATGTAGGGCGATGATGACAAAGGGACTGGACTCGGTCATGATGAACTCTTCCGGACTTACTCCGTGTGGCAGACCAACACGGTAGTCAGCCTTGTCGAGCCAGCGCCATGACCCAATACCACGAAAGGTGCCTGAGCCAATATCGCATGGCAACAACATTGCGGTATGGACCGAGACTCCTTCATGTGTACCGGGCTGGAAGAAATCCTGCACAAACCGCCGTAGCCCTTCGGGCAAACACCCCACATCGAACGAGTTGATGTGAAGAGTCACTGCGCCGCCCAGGGCTTTCACCTCCTCTCATAAATAACATAACTCAATCTGTTAGCGCAATCAATCAAAATGTTAATAAAAGCTTTTATGCTATAGTTAAACAAGTAAGATAATAATTGATAAATATATGGATTTAACCACCTATTTAATGTTAATCACCGGAGTCGGCATCGCCGGCTATTTTGGCTATAAGTATGTCGATGATTTGGCTAATTATGTCAATATCAATCAAAAATCACCTCGCGTATCGGGTTATTTATATACCCTTTTATTACCAATTTGTTTGACGCTGGCTATTACCTGCACTGTTGATCATTTGCCAGATGTTGTTATTACTTTTTTAATGGGCACGGCTTTATTTGTCTCGGTACTATATATCGGTTGGAGCAATATTAAAAAACAACAACAATTACCTGCGAGTACGAGTCAATTAGCTCTCTGGCCAATAATATTAGTCGTTCTCCTCTGGATTATCTGCTACGATCGGATTATCACCCTTTCAGATGGAATAATTTTAATTATTTTTGGTCTGATTTGGTTCTTGACTACATCTACTCTGGCTAAGAAAAATCGGGAGTTAGGTGAGTTATTGTCTGTCAATTTAATACCGAGGCGTCAGGTAGTGCCAATTTTTAGTAGCTCACAAGCCGTGTTTATTTGGCTTGGTACACTCCTGGCAATTGCAATTGGCTCGGAATTAATTGCCTATAATTTACAGCTTTTTGTTGCCAATAGCGGACTAACCGCCACGGTTTTTGGAGCCACAGTTGTTGCCCTGGTTTGTACCCTAACGATTATATGGCGCAATTATCATGATGTCACTCGACCGTCAGCAACGACCATCGTCCGCGACGGCTATACCGCCCCAATTGTTCTTACATCTTTCTATCTTGGCATTGCAGCTTTATTCAATAATATCCGGGTCGATAAACTAGTATTTCAGTATTATTTACCGATATTAACTCTCGGTCTAATCTTAACTGCAATTACTTTATATCGTCATAAAACCGAGCGTTATATCGGTTGGGCTTATTGCGTCTTAGCCATTTGTTATTTATTAGTCGGGTTTATAGTCAAATGAAAAAATTAGCAGTGGCCGTACTTTACGGTGGCAATTCACCTGAAAGAGAAGTATCACTTGTTACTGGACAAGCGGTTATCGATAATCTTGATCGTGACAAGTATAACGTTGCCGTATATGATCCGTCGTCGGATCTGGATAAATTAATCGATGAGGCTACTTCGATCGACGTCGCATTTCTAGCTTTGCACGGTAAAGGCGGCGAAGACGGTGCGATCCAAGGTTTTTTAGAGTTGCTTAATATTCCATATACGTTCTCAAAATTATTACCGGCGGCGATTGCCATGGATAAGGATATGACTAAGAAAATGTTAATCCAAGCCGGAGTTAAGGTTGCTAACGGTCAAGCCGTCAGCCAACTTAGCACCATTGACTTCACTCAGTTCCCGGCGATCGTTAAACCCAATTCAACCGGTTCCAGTGTAGCCGTAACCGTCGTCAATAATCCCGATGAAGTTCAAAAAGCAGTTAAAAAAGCCTTAAAATACGATGATGTTGTTTTAATCGAAGAATTACTTCATGGCCCGGAAATTACCGTTGCCACCCTAGGCAACCATCAACCAACCGCCTTGCCGGTAATTGAGATCGTGCCGCAAATGGGTAATTTTTACGATTATAATTCCAAATATAAACCAGGTGGTTCGAAACATTATATCCCCGCTCGCATTGATGCTAAAAATACCCAATTAGCCCAAGACATTGCCGTCAAATGCCACCTAGCCTTAGGACTTGGCGGAGCAGCCAGAACTGACATGATCGTGACTAAAAACGGACCGGTGGTATTAGAAATTAATACAATCCCGGGTATGACTCCAACCAGCCTGTTGCCGGAGGCTGCCAAAGCGGCCGGAATTACTTTTCCGGCCCTTTTAGACCAACTCATCGCTCTCGCTCAAGAATAATTTATTTGATTATTCGCTTGTTGAGTATCTTTTTGACTTTGTGAAAGCGCATTTTCTTTTCCATTGCCAGTACGGCCAGCATGGTTGGGAAAACCGCATCGGGTGACAACGACATCGAGTCAATACCACATTCAACTAAAAATTGTGCAAATTCCGGAAAAGTAGATGGGGCATCACCACAAACACCAATCTTGCGTTTTTTAGCTTTAGCAATGGTGATAATCTGCCGCACCATTTTACGAATTGCTTCGTTGCGCTCATCGAATAACGGTGCGACTAATTCCGAATCTCGATCAATACCCATTGTCAATTGTGTTAAGTCGTTAGTGCCAATACTAAAGCCGTCAAAGATTTCCGCGAATTCCTCGCCAAGGATAACGTTACTTGGAATCTCACACATAACATAGACTTCAAAGCCGTTCACTCCCCGTTTTAAGCCATTATCGGCCATTACCTGCAAGACTTTCTTTCCCTCCTCAACCGTCCGGCAAAACGGCACCATCGCTTTAACATTGGTTAATCCATATTCATCACGTACCTTTTTAAAAGCTTTACACTCCAGGACAAACGCGGCTTTATACTTAGGATCATAGTATCTGGATGCACCACGCCAGCCTATCATAGGATTCGCCTCAACCGGCTCGAACTGCTCACCGCCTAAAAGGGTCCGATATTCGTTGGTCTTGAAATCACTCAGGCGAACAATCACATCTTTTGGATAATATGCTGCCGCAATTCGGCCAATCCCCTCCGCCAAATTATCAACATAATAATCAATTTTACTTTTGTATGCCGCTGTCATACTTGCAATTTCAGCCTTGGCTTTTTTGTCATTAACTTTATCAAAATTAATCAGAGCCAAAGGATGAATTTTAATAAAGTTGGCAATAATAAACTCTTCTCTGGCTAAACCAACACCGTCGTTGGGTACATTGGCATGCGAAAATGCTTCACGAGGCACACCTACATTCATCATAATTTTTGTCTTCGGCCGTTGGAGTTTGGAGAGGTCTGAACGTTTAATATCGTAAGGTAATTTACCATCGTATATTTTACCGATCTCACCCTCAGCGCTCGAGACTGTAATATACTGTCCATCATGTAAGGTTGTCGTTGCATCTTCGGCGCCGACCACACAGGGAATGCCTAATTCGCGAGACACAATCGCCGCATGTGATGTTTTTCCGCCTTTTTCGGTCACGATCGCCGCTGCAATACGCATAATCGGTTCCCAGTCCGGATCGGTGACCCGAGTGACTAATACTTCGCCGGCTTTAAACTGATTGATTTGGCGGACGTCCTTAATGACCCGGACCTTCCCTTCACCAATTTTCTTTCCGACACTTGAGCCCTCTAATAATAATTTACCTTTGGACTTAATATAATACTGTTCGTAAATATTTTTATCTTCTATCGATCGAACGGTTTCGGGACGAGCTTGGACGATATATAATTTCTTAGTATTTCCGTCTTTCGCCCATTCAATATCCATCGGACGACCATAATGCTCCTCGATTTCCATTCCCCATTTCGCCAGAGTCAGAATTTCTTCATTATTTAACACAAACCTCTCTCGATCTTTGATCGGCACATTTATATTGACCGTAGTCGCACCCTTACCCCGAGCATAAATTAAACGCTTTTCCTTAGAACCAATCTGTTTTCCGATAATTGGTTTGTAATCTTTTTTTAAAGTCGTTTTAAAAACATAATACTCATCAGGTGTAACTCGCCCTTTAACAACATTTTCTCCCAGGCCCCAAGCTCCATTAATAAGAATTACATCGCGAAAACCGGACTCGGTATCGAGCGTAAACATCACACCCGAAGAGGCCTTGTCGGACCGAACCATCTTTTGTACTCCCACCGATAAATAGGTCGACATATGATCAAAGCCCTTATCGATACGATACGCAATAGCGCGGTTAGTGAACAAAGACGAAATACACATCTTGACGGTCTTAATAATATTGTCAGCGCCAGAAATATTCAGATAACTTTCCTGTTGACCGGCAAATGAGGCTGATGGTAAATCCTCAGCTGTGGCTGAAGACCGAACAGCAACATCGACATTATCAACACCATACTCTCGCGATAATCGGCGATAAGCCGTTGCAATTTCATTGCATAGCACTTCCGGCATTGTCGATTTTAAAATCAAATTACGAATTTGACTGCCATAGGTTGCCAGCGTTTTAATATTATGGCGATTTACATTTGATAATATTTCAGTAATTTTTGTATCAAGCCCGGATTCGGACAAGAAATAACGGTAAGCTTCAGCTGTAACCGCAAAACCATTTGGAATCGATATCCCTTTCGGAGTTAATTTACGGTACATCTCTCCTAGTGAGGCATTTTTCCCTCCGACCAGTCCAACATCACGAATTGTTAGTTCATCAAACCACAGTATTAGTTTTTGTTTCGTATTTGACACTATCCCTCCCTAAACTTTGTAGTTAATCTACCATTTTAACTTCAACTAAGTTCATATTTTCACTTAGTCCGACCGGTTGGCCAGTTGCAATCACCACCCGATCGCCGCTTTTAACAATTTTTTTAAGTTTGGCGGCTTTAACCGACTCGCCAATCAGTTCCTCAACAGAATCAATATAGGGCAACATATAAGCTTTGACGCCCCAAAGCAATGATAATTCGCGATAAACTTTAACTTTATTGGTAACAACAACAATCGGCATATCGGGTCGATGACGGGCAATCATTCTAGCGCTGAAACCTGACGATGTGGCCGCTAAAATGGCCTTGGCATCAATATTTTTTGCCAAGTCGTGAGCCGCCGATGCCACCGCTGATGAAACCGAATCCCAATCATCTCCCAGATATCCGCTTGGTAAATCATCATAAGGAGATGTTTCCGTTTCCGAGATAATCGCATTCATCATCTGAACCGCCTCAACGGGATATTTGCCAGTGGAAGTTTCCTCTGAAAGCATTAAGGCATCGGCATGATCAACAACCGCATTGGCCACATCACTGACTTCGGCCCTAGTTGGACGAGGTGAACGGGTCATAGATAGCAACATTTCCGTAGCCACAATTACCGGCTTAGCGGCTCTTAAGCATTTTTCAATAATTTGTTTTTGAACAACTGGTACCTCTTCAGGCGGCAACTCAATTCCCAAATCGCCCCTTGCTACCATCACCCCGTCTGATGCCTCTAAAATACTATCAAAATTTTTAACCGCCTCCGGCGTTTCAATTTTAGCAATAATATATGGTTTTTTTTCATGGGTAATTTCTCGGATTTTTTCAATATCGCCGGCATTTTGAACATAGGAAAGAGCTAAATAATCAATATCGTGTTCCATGCCGAATTTTATATCATCCATCTGCTTACCTTCGTTGACACCCCTAACATCTTGCAAGATACCGATTGGACGATCAACCTCCTCAGACATCTTTCTGACTCGATCGATTACTTTGGCATGAAAATCATATTCGCCGTAAGCAAAATTCAATCGAGCTACATCCATTCCGGCCTCGATTAACTGCTTAATACGCTCCTGGCTCTCAGTCGATGGCCCCAAAGTCGCCACTATCTTCGATCTTTTTTGGTATTTGCTCATTGATCACCTCACAGATTATATTATGGTTAAACCCACGCCGAGCTAATAGACTATAAGCTCGCCGCCACTGATTATCTTGAGACAATGATCGCCAGGCAGGTAATCGGCGTTTCAATACCTCTGCAGCCAGTTCCGCTTCGTTTCGATCAGCACTAGACTCCTCCAGTATTTCATCAACAATCTCTACCGGCACACCCTTGCTGATTAACTCCAAACGCAAGACGCGACGGCCGCGAGGTTTGATGGCATCACGGGTTCTGATAAAGCTTCGGGCAAATTCCCGATCGTCGACAAACCGTTGATCTCGACACCAAGCTATCACCTCAGTGATATCTCTTTTATTATACCCTTTCTCAAGCATTTTGCGTTCAAGACCCTTTTCCGTATAGGCCCGAGCAGCTAATAATTTAAGTACATAATCTTTAGGCGTTATCACCGTTGATCTCTTTTTTATGAGCCGCTAAAATCGCCTTCTCCAAACGCTGGCGCAACTTCTCATCTTTCTTTATTACCGCTTTGGCGGCATCGCGACCCTGACCTAATTTTTCTGCTTCCTTGCCATCAGTAGCTGCTAGTGCAAACCAAGCGCCGCTTTTTTCAACTAAACCATATTTAATACCCAAATCAACCAGCTCTCCTTCTCTCGATATTCCCTGGGCATACATAATATCGAACTCAGCCTGCCGAAAAGGCGCCGCAACTTTATTTTTTACTACTTTAACCCGGGCCCGATTGCCTATCAATTGATCACCGCTTTTCAGCTGTTCGATGCGACGAATATCCATTCTGACCGAAGAGTAAAACTTCAAGGCCATACCTCCGGTCGTAGTTTCAGGATTGCCAAACATAACGCCAATCTTCATTCTCAGCTGATTAATAAAAATTGCTACCGTTTTACTGCGCGATACAGCTCCGGTGATTTTTCGCATGGCTTGACTCATCAAGCGAGCTTGGACACCAATCGATGAATCACCCATTTCACCCTCGATCTCAGCCCTAGGAACTAATGCAGCAACAGAATCAACGACTAAGACATCGACGGCATTCGATCGAATTAATGTTTCGGCAATCTCTAAAGCCTGTTCACCAGTATCGGGCTGCGAGATGAGCAAATTTTCAAGTACAACGCCAATTTTTTTGGCATACTCCGGGTCAAAAGCATGTTCAGCATCAACAAAAGCCGCTACCCCACCGGTTTTTTGCGCCTCGGCGATAATGTGTAGAGCCAGGGTTGTCTTACCGCTCGATTCCGGTCCAAATATTTCCACAATTCTTCCTCGCGGTACACCTCCAACGCCAAGCGCCATATCTAATCCAATCGATCCGGTCGGTATGGCTTCAACTTGCAGTTTTTGCGATTCATCCATACGCATAATGGCGCCGGCCCCAAATTGCTTCTCGATCGTTCCGAGCGCCGCCTCTAAAGCTTGCTTTTTGGCGCTGGCAACTGAGTCTTCTTTGGCCATATATCACTCCTTTATTTATAATGACATGCTATCTTCGGTGCTTTGATCTAACGATTGTTCTACTGCTGAAAAATCACCAAATATCTTGAGGATTTTTACAGTTTCGCGACCAACGCTATTAGCTACCTTGATCTCAATTGTATTAACACCGCGACTAATTCCCACCACTTGGCTAAACATACCATCACTCGTTACTTCAACGCTTTGGCCATTAATTGTCAGTTTAGCTGTTTCGGCAGTTTGCCCTTTGATAGTAATTTCTTTATTGGTCGATACATCCTCTACTGGCGCCAAAATAGTTATTGCCGGCGGTTCACTGAATTTCTTTATCTGCCAACCGATATAGCCTCCCAAGGTTAAAATGGCAACTGAGATTAATATTATGATAAAAGTTTTTGGCGTTACTGTCACGCCTAGTTCTTTGACCTCCGAAGCCGGTACAAAACGATTGCGGCCATGAGATCCTTCAACCTTCATACAACCTTGTTCGGATTTATATTGGGCTACAATTACCTCAGGATCGAGACCAAGACAATCGGCATAGCGACTTAAAAAACCAATGACATAAACCGACCCCGGCATATTTCGATAATCGTCTCGCTCGATAGCTTCGAGATATCTGGTTCTAATTTTGGTCTGTTCTTCAATATCGTCAATCGATAACTTTTGCCGACGTCGCGATAATCTAAGGCGCTGCCCAAGAGTCTGGTCGACTTTAATTTTAATTCGTCGAAATTGAGTTCGACTAGAACTGCGATCCTTGTGACTGGTCGGTGTCTTTTTGACCGATTTCTTCTTGCGGATCGATTTGTGGGTTGATGGCGTTGTCATAATTTGGCGTTGCTTCCTCTTCAACTTCTGCCGGTGTATAAGCGGATTCTTCAACTACCGGAACCGCATTATAATTTTCCTGATAACTAGTAGCCGGCGGCTCAGGCTGAGTTTGGTTATTTACCCTATAATCATTACTTGATTGCGGTGCTTCGTCAACCTCCATAGTCGTGACATAAACTTCCCTTGGCTTAGCTCCATCAGCCGGCCCAATAACCCCATTGTCCTCTAAAATATCAAGTAATCGCGCTGCTCGAGCATAGCCTACCTTTAAACGACGTTGCAACAGAGAGGCCGAGGCCTTACCGGCTTGAATAACTACCTGTTTCGCGTCCTTATACATGGCGTCACCGCCGTCATCACCGCCACCGCCTCGGCGACCACTGCTATCGGTCTTGAACTCTGTGACCGATGTGTCATATATGGCATGACCATGACGTTTAAGAAAATCGGTAACCGCATTGATTTCGCGATCGGTTACAAGAGGTCCTTGAATCCGTTTTGGCTTCGTCGCTTCTCCACCGGAGAATAACATATCACCGGCACCAAGTAATTTTTCCGCGCCAGCTTGGTCTAAGATCGTTCTTGAGTCGATTTGGCTGGCCACCTTAAAAGCAATTCGGGCCGGAATATTAGCTTTGATCAAACCCGTGATAACATTAACTGACGGGCGCTGGGTAGCAACAATTAAATGAATACCGGTAGCCCGAGCCATTTGAGCCAAACGGACAATGGCAGTCTCAACTTCGTTAGCGGCCTGTACCATTAAATCAGCTAATTCATCGATGATAATAACAATGTTTGGCATTGTTTGGTTGTCAGAATTGCCACCCTTTTTAACGGCTTCATTGTATGATTCAAGATTGCGAACACCGATTTCTTGAAAAACTTTGAAGCGTCTTTCCATTTCAGCTACAGCCCATTTTAAGACATTGACAGTTTTATCAACGTCGACAACAACCGGCGCTAAAAGGTGCGGAATACCATTATAGTGTGTAAACTCAACTCGCTTGGGATCAACTAAAATCATCCGCAGTGTCGATGGCGAATTGCGATACAACAGGGAAAATATTAAAGCACTAATACAGACCGATTTGCCACTCCCGGTAGCACCGGCGATTAACATATGCGGCAATTTTTTCAAATCAACAGCAATCACCGCTCCAGCCACATCCAATCCCAGTGTTAAAGTTAAATTCGATTCAGCTGTTTTATAAGCCTTGCTTTCAAATAATTCTTTAAGCGACACTCGAGCTGTTACCTTATTCGGCACTTCAATACCAACGGCTGACTTATTGGGGATGGGCGCCTCAACGCGAAGCGGATGAGCCGCCAGAGCCAAGGCTAGGTCATCGGCACGAGCAGTAATTTGAGTTAGCTTAACACCCTCAATCGGTTTCAGTTGATATTGCGTAACGGTTGGCCCAATGCTGACATCGCCCATTTCAACATCAATACTGAAATCCGCCAAGCTCTTTTTAATCGCTTCCATATTCTTAGCAATATTTCCGCTCGATGCTTTTTGCTGACCTTTTTCATCCAGTAATTCCAGTGATGGAAATTCCCAGGCTTTATCATTACCGGAAATTAGTGGCATTTGTTTCTCACTGGCGATTGGCGGTTGACCTTTTCCGCCACCGATCTTGCGTCTAACCGTAGTAAACACCGACACTCGAGGTTCTTCGTTGCGGTCTAATACCTTAATATTATCCGGAAGATCATCGCCTCTTGTTAAGCGACTTTTAATGAGGTCCAGCACTGGCCGTATCGACATTTCAAAAGTTAGTATTAAATCGATTAACAATAAAGCAACCAGAATAAAATATGATCCCTTGCCCACCAAACCGGCTAAAGCATCGAAGAGACTGCGCCCAATCGAGCCACCAATATGATTAAGCATTGTTAGCAAAATCACTATCCCGATTGAAACACCGATTGCGCCTCGTTTTCGTTTTGGCTCAGCAAAAAAATCGGGTGTTAACAGTAGATAGCCCAAGAACATTAAAACCAGAGGCATTACATAACCGGCCACCCCTAAAGAACCAAGAAAAATTGTTTTTAGCGTTAAACCGACTTTACCGCCGGCATTAAATAGAGCCAGTAAAGCAACCACGCCCATTACGATAACAACAATCGCCACAACTTCTTTAATGACGTCGCCATTAAACTGAATAGCCGGTTTAAGTTTTGGTTTGCGGCCCCTCTTTGCCAATCTTCCGCCTTTCAAACAAACTAATATACTTTAAAAATTACGAGAATAATCCGCGTCTATCAACTACAGACATAATATATCATATCTTCAGGAAAAAAATCAGCCCTCTTTCGCGATCAAAGAGGGCCACGTGCGGGGAGGTCGAGTCGGCGAACTAGCTCGCCACGAGAAGCTCACCAGGTGTCCGAAGCGGTTGGCTGGTTACCGATTCGTACCATCTGTAGATATCCATGACCGAGTAGGGCTTGCCGAGACAGTCGGTCACGGCGGAACGTGCAGCAATGCAGCGACACACTTCCGGATCATCCGGCCCACGGCCCGTAACGACCAAAGCCGGAAGATCGATCGTCACATGCTCGATGAACCAGAGGCCGGTCGGACCGCCTGGAATAAGATCGACATCGGTGACGACACAGCCGATCGAGGTAGACATCTCCCCGTATAGCCTCTCAGCCTCGGCGACCGAGTGAGCCAGAAAGACATCAACTCCGAAATGACGAAACGCGTCCCTAAGCAGCTCCAGCTGCTTGATGTCGTCGTCGACGACTAATACCCTCATCCGTTATCACCCACTCTCTCCAGCCACGTATATAGTACCAAAATAGAACAAATTTTGTCGAGCTATACACCTTTAAGAAGTTCGCCGAAACCACGGTTACTCTTTTTTAAATTTTGCACATATTGACCAATATCGGTATGCCTGAACATCAGACGTTTAATAACCGCCAAAGACTTCGTATCATTTAAAATTATTGCCCCATCAATTTGATTGTTTCGTTCATCAATAATTAGACGTGTGTAGGAGTCGTTTTCGGCTTTAGTAATCATGTAGTAGCCCGGTCCGTCATCAACATTGCCAATCAAGGTCAAATTAATACCGGGAGCAACTACCGTATATGAATGAACGGCGTTAAATTCCGCCAATGGTTCGGAAATATTTAATTTTACTCTGGCCATATTAGTCCCGGCGACTCTTCCATGTCCGGCAGCATTTGACCAAGTGCCGGTCGAGTGTTGCTGGCCGGTTGATAAATCAATAAAATTAGCAATATCTCCCGCCGCCCAAACGTGAGGTAAATTAGTTTGCATGAATTGATTAGTACCGATTCCGTCTTCAGCGAAATTCAAATCGCTACCTCGAAACAACCCCACTCGTCGCTTCACTCCGATCCCTTCAACAACCAATTGGCAAGGAATTTCCTGACCCTGTTGCGTCCTGGCTTTCTCAATTCGGTCATGACCGATATATTCAGTGACCTGATCCTCGACAACAACATTAGTCCCATTTTCAACCATTGCACTCTGGATAATTTGCCCTGCCATCGGATCCAATTTAGGAAAAAAGTACCACGGCGATCGTGATAGCATAGTCACCTTTTTGTCTTTTAGGTGAGCAAAAGCCTCATATGCTTCAAGGCCGATAAAACCGCCACCGACAATAAGAATGTCGGTAACATTATTAATATCAGACAAGATTTTATCGCAATCAGACAATGCATAAATATTATGAATTCCGTTTAGCTCGCTACCCGGGACATTTAATCGTTTTGGTTCGGTTCCGAGTGCAATTAAAATTTCTTGATAAATAATCTCTCGGCCATCTTTAAAATTTATGGATCGATTATTAAAATCTACTCTTTCAACTTCAGCATAGACCAGTTCAATATGCTTAGTTTGATAATCCTGGGCTCGACGTAATAAAACCTTTTCAAGTTGGAGTTGTTGAGATAAATATTCTGGCAATACAACCCGCGAGTAAAGCATTTGACGTTCACGTTCAACGATAACAATCCGACCAGTCGGATCGATTTGGCGAATTGTTTCTGCGGCAGTAGTTCCGGCAATGCCGCCACCTAAAATTAAATAATCAACCTTAATCATTACCGATCAAACTTATCAGTCAATCTTTTTGCCATATTGATGACAATTATTTTTTACGTCGAATTTTTTTCTTAGCTTGACCGATTTCTCGCTCAACTTTACGTGATACCTTTTTTACGCCCTTTACCACTGCTTTTTCGCCTTTTACAACTGTATGTGATACTTTATTAGCGGCTTTTTTGGTTCCTGTGGCAATATTTTTACGTGTCGTCTTGCCACTAGCCGGTGCGAATAATACTCCTAGCGTCGCACCAACAGCTGCGCCAATCAAACCAGCTGCACCATACTTCCCAACAGTTTTAGCGGTTTTTACCGATTGGCTTTTTTTCTTAGTCGTTCGAGCCATTACTTGCTCCTTTTTTTGTTCTTTTTAAAAGGTTTAATTGCCGATTTGGAAATGACTTTTACTTCTTTTGCTACCGATCTTTCAGCTTTTTTAATGCCTTTACCGATTGCCCGGCGAGTCTCCTTACCAGAGTGAGGGGCAAATAAAACTCCGGCAATAGCCCCAGCTGCTGCCCCAATTAAACCGGCACCAATAATTTTGCCGGCACTTCGCTTAGCCAACTCATTCCTCCTTGTGTTTTTTATGTTTGTTTTCCTCTTGCCCAGCGTCACGAACGGCCCGAACAATACCGGCAGCCATACCTGCTCCCTCAGCCATTCCACTCATTTTATCTTCGAATCGTTGTTTTAGGTTTTTGACCATAGTTACAATATCATCGACAACATCGGCGACACTGTTAATCGAATGAGTGACACGATTGAGTGAGCCTTCGACATCCTCAGCAATCCGGCTCGCGTCATCAGCAGCTTTTTTACTTGAATGTAAAAAACTCCTTAAATCAAATAAAACAATTACCAGAATAACAGTCAGGACTATGACAGCGACAATCAGTACGATATACAAAATATCTACTAATGCCATATTACCCTTGTTGATTAGAAGCAGTTTTAGTTTCTATTTGTGCAATTAATCGATCTGTCGCCTCTAAGGCCTGAGCCTGTCCATCGCGAAGTGATTTTAGTCCGTCCAAAGTGGCGGTCAGTACTTCGTCTGGCTTACCAGTTTCCACAGTACCAGGCGCAGTCTCTGGCTGATTGGCTGAAGCATCTATGCCTGCGCCTTCTGTAGGGTTCACTGATTCTTCGGGACTAGCCGGAGGCTCGTCTGGTGGGTTAATCATCGCCTCAAGCTCCCCCGGTTCAGCTCGGTGGGGAGGTTGTGATTCAATGGCTGGTTGGGCACCAGCGTTTAATCCTGTTTCAACACTTCCAAGCACATCTCCGCCTCCCGCTGGTGGTTTGGGAGGTAGTTCAGTCAGACCAGCTGGTTCAATAACCGGCGTTGCTGTCTCTGCTGGCGGAGGAGTAACCGGAAGCGGCGTCTCCGGCTGTATCGGACCAGCTCCCTCCGGAGTAAGATTTGTTCCATCCAATGCTGCTGGCACGTTTTCGTTAGGTGATTGCGGCTGGACTTCGGGTGCCGGTTGACCCGCTACACCGGGTCTAATCCCATCCACTCCCGTCGCTGGAACCATGCCAGGAACCACGGCTTCCGAACCCATACCACCAAAATTATCAACCATATTTTCCTCCTTAAGATGTTGTTATTATACCATTACTTGAGACCTTGCTCAATTAATACCTTGTCCATAATCCGTGACACATAATCACCAAGATAGTTTGATATATTCATCTGCATCAATAAATAAATAATTGCTCCGAAAACTAAAGTCCCGCCTATCGCCGAACCGAGACCATAAAGAATCCCCTGTAACAGCGATCGCCACCAAGTACGGCGTTTAATCATTTCCCGATCGAGACGATCTACCATCGTCGCTAATTGGCTCACTGTACCAGTTAACTCATCTGACTGCGGAATTTTCCCCTCCATTATCTTCCTATCTATTTATTAATTAAGAATCGATCCTTGCCCTTGCTTAAATCTATAAACTGATGAGCCTCTTCAATTAGTTTGCTTGATGTCGTTTCGCCAAAAGCCATAATCTCGACTCGACAGCCATGTAATTCTTTGACATAGCGAACTAAATCGACAAAGTCACCATCACCTGAGGCTAAGACAACCACGTCAAGCTTGGCACTAATTTTTAATACATCCATTGCCAGTCCGATATCCCAATCACCTTTCTTTGAGCCACCGATAAAAGTTTGTAGATCTTTAGCCCTGACCTCAAAACCGATTTTTTGTAACGCATCAAAAAAAGTATCTTCTTTCTCTTCTTCAGCCCTAATAACATAAGCCATCGCCCTAACCAATTGGCGTTTGCCAATGGCTGTTTTCATAATCTCGTTGAAATTAACTTTTCGGTTATAAAGATTACGAGCCGAATAGTACATATTTTGGACATCGACAAAAATACCGATTCTCTGGGCTGATAAATCTACCATAATTTTCCTTTGGTTATAATTACTAACTTAATTATACTGTATTTCTTTTTTGGTGTTTTAGAAATAGGCAATAATTACTTATGTCTGCTACGCCAATATATAAAAACAGGTATAATATTTCTGATATGAAACGCTATGCAATAATACTAAGTCTATTTAATCTTGCCTGGTCGATAGCCGCGTGGACTTATGATTGGCCTAAACTAATTGAAACACCGATTTATATTTGGCCAGTAATGTTAATCTGTCCAATCTATCCACTGTTATTAGCCGATATTTGGATACGGATATTTACCGGACAAAAACAGAATCAGATTATATTTTCACTGGGAATTCTCGGCAGTGTAGTCTATGGAGTTGCAGCCATTATCTATTACCCATATTATATGACCGTTTTTGGATTTGATTGGTTAACATTCGGCGCTATTGGCTGGGTTCTAGCCTATGGAGGACAAGGATTATATTTCCTTTTTAAAAAAATGCCCAAAACTGCCCTATGGCCCTGGATTATTGCCAGTGTTTATTTGTTAATCAAAACATATTTTGATTTTAAATATAAAACATTCGGATACCTTATCAATTACGATATAGATCCGAATGCTTTAATTATTTTATCTTGTTGTGTTGCAATTATTACTGTCGCCTGGACAGGCCTAATTATTCGCCGCCAACTTGAATACCAAGAATCTTCCACTCTCCATTCTCTTTAATCAACCGAAACTCAATCGGGGTTTCGGTGCCGTCTGTAGCCTTCAATGTTCCGGTTAATGTTCCAACCTCCGTATCACCAGATGTTTCGATCTCACGAGAATTGAACGAATAACTATCATTGGTTGTCAGTGTTGGATATTTGGTTAAAAACTCCTGGAAGGTTTCGTAAGAGGTTGCGTTTTTAAATTCCCCGCTGGTTAATTCATAAGCGGCTTCGACATCACCCGACTTAAGATATTTAAGTTGTTTTTCAACCGGCTTAACTATCGGCGAAGTTGCCATAAATGAAATAACCACAATCACGATTGCGAATATGGCGAGACCGATAATGACTTTCAGCCACGTTGGCATACCTTTCTTTTTTCCGCCATTGGGCATACTATCCCTCCTATTTTATATTTATGTTGATTATACCTGATTTTCGAGATTTTTGCACCACAAGCCGTGGATATTACAATAGGCTCTTACTAATATCATTTTTTCGTCATTAAGACAGAAAGTCGTTTTGGGCTCATCGGTAGGAGAGAAATAATGACGGATTATCTGACGATTTGTCCAAATCTCTACCCACTCAATATAATGACCAACTTCCATTGGGTGAGGACTTTCACCGATATCAATTTCGGTTTTTTCATTCTTTAAAACTACCACCGGCAGGTGTTTGTCTGCACCAGAGTCGGTTGTCTTTTCGATTTCGTGAATCATTGGCTGATCGCAACAAACTAGCACTCCTCCGCCAGATGAAGCGACTACAACCACATTACCGCAAACATTACAGTGGAATACCTCACCCCTCGCCTTCACTCCATCCATACTTCCCCCTTATTTTTATTATTGAGTAATAGGTAATAGTTCCCCGGATCCGACAATTTGCTTTTCAATATTAGGTTGTCCGATGTATTTCAGATTACCCGATCCGCTCAAACGAACATCTAAAAAATCCGAAACTGAAATAGTAGCACTACCCGATCCGGAAATATTCACATCGGCATCATGGCTATCCAAGCCCTCGCCAAAATACTTTCCACTACCAGAGATATCAATGTATTGTTTCTGTGCCGAGCCACTCATGTCAGCATCACCAGAGTCCGATATTACCAAACTCAAATTCTCAACGGTAATTTCATCGATATCCAATGTACCAGATCCAGAAATATCTATTCCAAACTGATCCGATGAAAGTGAGTCGATCTTAACCGATCCACTTGATTCGATACTCACCGATGTTAGGTTTTTAACTTTCAGATAATAATATATTTCTCTTGTTGGCAGAAATAATATATTATTCATCGAGATTCGAAGTTCCCCTTTAACCACTTCGGTCTTAATGAAGGGAATGGCATTATCCTCGGCCTCAATTATTAATTCGTCTTTATCCGACTGCTCAATCAATAATTTACCACGTGTATCAAATTTTACTTTTGATACCTCGGCTTCAAGTGGCCGATTTTGACTAATTACGATCCCGGAACCCTTTCCGGGACGTAACCCAAAGGCCTGAGAATAAACATACAATCCCCCGGCAAGAAGCAAAATAATGATCGAGATAATAACACAGCTACGCATAAATCGGTCTCACTATATCAAGATTAGTTCACTGAGACAATCTACTGTTTACAATCCGGACACTGTCTAATAACCTGCAAGCAATTAACATCCGACTGATTCAAGACAACAATATCGTACGCATTAATTAAATTGTACTGGACTTGTTTCTCACCGATTACTTTGACAAATCGCATTGTTGATAGATTTTGTCGATTATTAAACTGCGTGCTGTCATTAATTGAAACTTGCCACAGAGTCGGAGTAGCATCACGGACCATTATAATATCTTTATCGATCGCTTCAACCACACCAATTATTGATGAACCTCGACTATCCGAAGCAAAGAGCTGGCCACGCTGACAATAGATTTCATTTATCCAGGGGTGTTGAGACACGATCGCATTGAAACCGGCACTTTCAGCCAGCAGATAACCGGAAATCACCGTCCCCAGCATTATGCCGCCAAGCATCCAAGGCGCTAATCGATACAACTCATGACTTCTACGTGAAAGATAATATGCTAATACCGTTGCAATTATTAGTAAGCCAATTAACTCCCATGGCAAGCCGATTATCCCACGCCAAATATAGCGCCCGCCCCGAGGTAAGCCAGTCCATGGATTATCGTGGAAGATTACATACATTACTATTCCAAGCAACATAACCGAAACCAACCAGCAAATTATAATTGCCACATCTCGAGAAATTTCTATACCCCAAAACTGCCACTTAGCGCGTGGTTTTACTTTCTCTATTCGTTCCCGGATTAATTGCTCAATGTTTGTCATCGTGGCCCATCTCAATTATAATTTTCTTCAATCGACTTTTGGCTCTATTAATTAATGATCCAATCGAATTTATAGATACCTGTAAAATGTCTGATATTTCAACATAGGATTTTTGTTCAAAAAAAGCCAATTCAAGCAAATCTCTTTCTCTAATTTTAAGTTGATTCATTGCCTTGGCTACTAATTCTTTATTATCTATTTGGATCAACTTATCTAGCGCAGTTTGGGTATCGAATAATTCATGGGCAATGGCTTCATTAAATTCAACCTTTTTATACCGATAGTGCTTTTTAATATAATTTACAGCCTCGTTATGAGCAATGCGATATAACCAGGAAGAAAATTTTAATTTGGGATTAAAACTAGCTAAATTCAGGTAAGCCTTGAAAAATACTTCTTGTGTTACATCCTCTGCCTCTTCACGATTTCCAATCAATCGTGCCGTGTACCGCCAAATTTTTTGGCTATAACGGCCTACTAATTCGTTAAAGAACACTTGATCTTTCAAAGAGCGTACAGCTAATTCTTCGTCAGATAATGATATTGCTCGATTAGTCATGCCGTGATTTGGCGCTGGCCAAATTATTCCTCTTCCTTAGTAATTGCTCCAACGCCACACAACTCAACGCCTCCGCACTGCTCTAAAGCCTGAGAATCAGTTACTGTTGATTTGCCGTTGACATCTAACTTAGCCCCACGTGGACAAATGGTATAACACGTCCCGCAGTTCACGCAGACATCTTGATTAATTCGCAATTCTGACATTATTCCCCTACTCGTTTAATATTACTGATTTGACGCAAATTTTCGTTCAATGTATATAAATCTTTCGGATTCAATTTATTAATATGATCATGCCCGCAGGCTCCGGCTATCATTTTAATTTCCTCACCACAATTCTTGATATAATTTACAATTCGCTCGATCGCTTCATTTTGATTAAGTTTTTGTCTCAGTTCGGGTAATTGGGTCGCAATTCCCTTGGGACATCGGCCAGTATAACAGAGACTGCAGGCAGTACATCCCATCGAGACCATTAATCCGGTACCGACATAAACGGCATCGGCACCAAGGGCAATGGCCTTAGCCATATCGGCTCCCGAATATATGCCTCCACCAATTATTAATTGCTGCGAGGCCTTTAACTGATTTAAAACTGACCGAGCCGTTATCAATGCCGGTAATACTGGTAATCCCATATACTGCAATAAGACTTCTGGTGCAGCACCAGTAGCTCCCTCGGTCCCATCTAAAGCGATTATATCTGCCCCAGCTTTAACGGCGATAGTAATATCGTCTTTAATATGCCCGGCCGCAATTTTTACAATAATCGGCACTCCCCCAGTAATCTTTCGTAACCAATTTATTTTTTGTTTTAAATCAACTAAATCATTTATATCAGGATGATAAGCTGGTGAGTGAGCATCTTTGTCTTTAGAGATCATCCGAATCCTAGCAATCTCATCGGTAATTTTTGCCTTTGGTAGAAAACCACCCTGACCCCCTTTGGCACCCTGACCAATTTTTATTTCAATTGCGTCAGCCTTTTTTAAAAGTGCCTCGGTAATACCGAATCGTCCGGTACTATATTGAATAATCAATGGTTTAGCGTATTTTAGTTCTTCAGGCAACGTCCCGCCCTCGCCGGTATTGGCCGGTACATTTAGTCTTTTTGCTGCCTTGGCTAAAACCGTTTTAGCCTCACGCGACAGAGCTCCGAAACTCATAGCTGCAAACATTATTGGCCAACTACTAGTTAACGGCTTAGCAGTTTTAGGACCAAGAATTATTTCAGTACCAATAGTCTCAGTAAAATAATCGACCGGGCGAGTAGACAGTTGTGCCGGTAAAAAACCAATATCTGACCAACTATAATCCATGACACGCCCCGATCGGCCGCTAGCTACCGGCACACTTGAAGATACTGCCCGTCGTTCGATTTGATTTATCCATTCATTCATATGTATTTTATGAGTAATAATTATACCAGATTAAGTAATAAATCGAAAAGTTGATGTACGAAAAATTTATTATAGTGGTAATAATTATCGAAAGTAAAACAAATAAAATTATTATTAAATGTATGAAATCATCATTAATTATCGAAAATACTCCAGCTCATGCAGCATTAGCTAAAGTACGTGAGTTTGAGGCTCAAAGGCAACACCGGATTTTTCTTAACGATTCGATCGTAATTATCCAAAAATATCTTCTTCCCACAATTGCTTTAGCCATTATGCTGATTCTTGGAGCTAACCGAATCCTTACCACAACTTCATCGGGTAGAGCTTTCAGCCAAAATTCAGATTCAGTTGCTAGTATTAGTTCATCAGCTCAAAATCAGAATATTTCAGACCTGGGCGTTGTCCCGACATTCAATTAATTTGTCCCCCTCTTTATTCCAAAAATAGCCCTTCGGGGCTATTTTTGGTTGTGCTCTTTGTCCTTAATAATTTCCTCTATCCGTTGCTTGGCTTGAACTTGAGTAGCGATATCGTCATTGAGTTCAATAGCGGCAAGACGCCCGAAATAATTGAGCGGAAATTTCTTGAGGTAATCAAGTTGGCTTATATCTTTAAGCGTATGACTATCCAGACGGTATTGACCTTCATAATGGCGATTTTCATCGACAGCACTGATATGATTTGCCATTACCCCATATCGTGTAATTGCCGCCAGGGCTGTTTGATAAGTTGGATCTTGCGTCAATTTATGGCTCCGAAGGTGGCTGATATCTAAACAAAAACCGGCAAAATGCCCGACTTCTTCTACATCGGTAAAACCATCGGAATTTTCAATTAATATCTGGTTTCGATATTCGCCAACATCTTCGACAAATGGGTACTGGGATTCGGAGTGGACATTAAATAATTCGGTATGAAAGCGATTAACTAGATAGGCGTATTCAGACTTTTTCATGTCCGAACGAGCATGGACAAATGGTACTTCTATGTTGCCGATTTCTTCCAGGCGCTTATAAATCTTCTGGCGCTCCTCACTATCAGCGCAAGTCAGAAAAAGTGCGATTCGTTTGATTTTATATTCAACAATTTCTTTTAATTGTTTTTTCCATAAGTCCTTCACTATCGTAGTAACACTGACTAATACCTCCGTTTTATAATGTTCCATGGAGAAATCCCATATATTAACGGCCAATTATTCCTTGTGGCCTTTCTATTCGCCGATATTATTCTAAACCCTTCTAATTATAACGAAAATATCATCATCATTCCCATCACTACAAGTTAACCTAGTTCTTAGTGGTAACCTTACTCGGTACTTGACCAACAAAGTGCACTTGCCCATTGTTAATTTCGACTCTTTCAATCTCGAGACCTTCAACTTTGTCTAATTGGGAATTCAGATAAGAGTTAAACTTAGTTTCGACCATCCGAACAAGACTTAACGGCACATTATATTTACCGACCCGCAGTTCCGATGCCTTGATGGAAAATGATTTGGGGCCGGATACCGTTACTTTACCCTTAACATAAACAGGTGCACTGATCTCTTTAACGGAGAGAAATCCTGATGCTTCGCCCTCATTATTACCCAACATCTTAACTTGGACATTATTAAATGGTCCTTTTTCTGAGTTGGCATAATTACCCGCAGCGCTAACTTCAGCATTTGAAAAAACTGCATCAACCGATTTAAATCCTTCGGTCTTCGGATCCGAGCCTAAATATAGGCCAGTAATGTCGTCTAGTTCGACTCCGGCTTTTTCAACTATTGCTCGTTTTGCGTCTGCTTCAGAATAAGTAATTCCCAGATCTACAACTTTGGCATCAGGCGTCATAATAGAGCGATAACTAAAATAGCCATAGCCCAATAGGGCGATAATCAAGATTAATAAACTAATCCCCAACCATTTGATGATTTTCATATAAGCTCCAATAATCGATTAATTAATTATTATCCGAATCGTTATTATCGGTATTGATATCAGGTGCATCATTACTGTCAGTACTAATATGGTCAGCCGGATTATCATTCATCTCTACTGGTCGATCTTTAGCATCACCTTTCCAGGTTGTTTTTCCCGATTGAACTACCCCGGTCTTCTTCAAGAAATCGAAGAAACCCATAATGCCTCCAGTTATTATTTGCCTCATCATACTCCAACTTAGGTATAATATAAATATGCAACGAGCTCAATTATCAAATCTCGCCAAATACATTCTAGGGTACTGGAAACCAGCTATCGACTGGGAAAATGGCGGCATTAATTATGAAATGCAGGACTTCGGTCTTGGACCGGTACAATCGGATCAAAAATGTTTATTAATTCATGCTCGACAACTTTACGATTATAGCTTTGGAGCCGAAATTGGATTTTCCGATAGCTTAGCAATTGCCGATTATCTGTTTTCAACTCTCGATAAAGTTTTTCCTAAATTCCATGGTAGCCTATACCACTCGTTTTCCGTTGATACTCATCCCACCAATGCCCCATACTTATCAGCTTATGACTTGTATTATACAGTGATTGCCTTAACCCGATATAGCCGTATGAATAAAAATCCCGCGATTTTAATGAAAAGTTATAAACTCTTTCAATCGGTAAATAACTTTTTCAACGATCACCCATTCCAATCACGCGGCTGTTATTTTGAATATGACCTAAAAAACAAACAGTTTCGCCGCAAAACGGGTAATACTATTCTCCATCGATTAGAGGCTCTAATTAGTATCATCGATACCGCTATCAATATGGAGTTGAATATTTTTACCAAAGACCAAATAAAATATGAGCTAAATAATATTGAAAAATTATTCATAAATAAAATACTTGATCCCAAACATCTCATAGCCCTTGAAGATTTTGATGCCGATTTCAAACCAAGCCAAGCCCAGTTATTCGGACGAGCGACTAACTCTCATATCCTGGAATGGATTGGTTTCTGGTTTGAGGCCAATCAGTTAGCCGGATATAACTCTGTGTTCATAAAAGAACATGGAATTCAAGCCGTTAATTCTGCCATTAAAAGAGGCTTTGATCGGCAAACCGGTGGCTTTAAAAATGATCATTATTTAAGTGAAAATAAAACGGCGGAAACTACGAGTTTCTGGTCCCAACCCGAGGCTGTTCTCGGAGTGTTGTATGCTAATCAAATATATAGTTCCGCGAGGTACCGCCATATAGCCGATAAAATGTTTCGTTTTTATATCAACTACTTTTTAGATCGAAAATTTGGAGGGATTTTTGCTGACGTTAGCACTCACGGAATCGTTATTAATCGCTCTAAGGGTTTCGCGATGAAATGTGATCATCATCCCATCCGTATGATTGATAAAATTCTCGAATGGAAATTAATTTAACCTCTTGACGGTTTTAATTTAGCACTAAACACTACCTGTAAGTGATTGCCCTTGCCATCTTCAATTTGATCAGTTTTATTCTTTTGGTACAAATCAATTAACTCAGTTGATAGGATTTCTCGTAAGGATGAGACTTCTTCGGAATTATGCTTGATTTCATCAACTAATTTCTTATTGTCTGGACGATTCAATATTTCATCTTTAATGCGTTTGCGCTTTTGAACGGTTTGCTTGTATTCTTCTGTTGCTTTTGTGAAAGATTCATCGTTATCAAGCTCGGATTTCAGCATTTCTTTAGCCGTTTTCATCTCCTTTTCATACTCGGCGATAATTTCGATACGGCGCTGTATAGTAGCTATATTCATCTTGTTCCTTTCAATATAAAGTACCGACAATAGTCGGTACTTTATTATCTATAATTCGTACGTTGACTATTTCTTTTTATCAGCTAACGCTACAAATAAACCAACTAAGCCAATAACGATCTTGGCTACTGCATGCCAGAGCGGTTCAGAAGCCATGTCCCATGCTGGGACTAAAGCTGCTGCGCCCATCAACACCAAAACGATGCTGATTACGACCAATGTAGATTTTGACATCTACCCTCCTTATTTATTATTTTTGAAAACTTTCTATTGCCTGAACTACTTTCGAATCACTTTTCAGCCGTTCAATAAATAATATATGATTACGATTGATAATCATTTCGTCCTTTGGGCCATGCAGTTCATTGCCTAATTTATTCAAAGATACTCCAGCCGTAGAAATGTCAGTTTCGCTATTCAAGGAATCACTTGTCGCCACTTGGGAGCCCGTGTTCACTTGTAAATAATAAACATCGGTAATTTTTAATTCCTTCCAACCGTTAATTGCCACCTTGCCAAAATAAACCTGACTATTTGATAAGAAAACTGCACAATAGCCATCCGAGTAACGCGTCAATGAATAATACCAACCACCAGCCGCACCGGCCAAGGCTAGCACAACTACGACGACAATGGTTATTTTAAACCATAAGTTCTTCATACTCTCCTTACTCTGCTACTATTATTAAAATGTCGGCCGATGGTGCAGTTTCTCCCGATGGCAATGAGCCTGTCTCACCATTTAATATTGTTGCTATCTCCTGTGCTTGAGCACTCATCTGGCCATTAATATCAATTACTATAGTTTTATTATAATCGTTTTTTTGAGCTTTTTCTTTAGCTGTAATTTCGATATTCGACATTTGCAATTTTAATTTTTCTTCGGCATTAGAGGTGATTCCCGAAGTCTCGGTCCCATTATATAGAGCGATTTTGACCGTACTGGTAGTTGCTTTTTTGTCTGATGTAGAGGTGTCACCCGACAGTGGTGCAACATTGACAATTTTATTCGTGCTGGGGCGATAAATAATCGCCAATTTACTATCAGGATAGATGAGGAGCTTATCGTTTAACTCAGCTCGAGTAAAAAATTCTTCATCGGCCAGTTTTTCTTTGTCTGTCACGGTGGCTATCGAAGGCAATTCATCAGCAGGTAATTCCATCAGTGCCGCCACTTTCGTAATAATTTCGGTATTACTATCTTCGGTTTGAGTGGTAGTCGGTTCGGGCTTTTTGAAGATTCTTCCTGTCCTATATGACCAAACACCAAGAGCAGCAATAATAACGATAATTATTGCTATCAACCAGACTAAACTCTTTCCAATAAATCGGATTTTCATATTAATGCTTAGTCCTTAATATAACTGGTTTCCTGCGACAATCAAGAGATCATGGAGTTGTAAGTTCCTCTTGGCTTGGACCAAAAACTGCAAACCAATGGATTTCCTTATTTTCTGTTTGGACACCGTCGACAACAATAGTAAATCCATCTTTAGAAATATCTTTGATCCATGCCCGGGCATTAAATGTTGGAGTTACCTGGATCGAGAGGGGCTCTTCGGTCCAAGTTCTTTCAACACTAATTTCAGTGGTATTTTTTACCAATGTTACCCGACCGGATATCTGATCGTTAGTTCTGATAATACCTTTAAATTCAGCGTCACTTGCTACCGTTAAGCCACCATTAGATGTTAATTTGCCAAGAATCGAAGTATCCAATGTGACGCTAAGATTGTCGATTCGTGTTATTCCGCCCAGAATCATGCCTTCGTCATCAGCCTGAATATTTTGAGTTTTAGTTTCAACTGCAACTAAGCGAGTTTTAATTGCTTCCACCGATGCCAGCAGTTCGGATTGCCACCGAGCCAATTCTGACCAATTAGTAATATTTAATAGAATTTTCCCATTAGTTAATCGATAACCGACAATATATTCTTTATCTGAGGTATATATCGAACCGTTGTCGTCAATCGTATCGGGAATCGATTCGAACTGTCCGATTAAACCAACCAATACGCTATTGGCTTCATTTCCGTTTAAACCGCTACCACCGATAAATGCGGGATTAGTCGATTGTACACCGATTAGAGTATCACCGGATCGATAATTACGAACTAATCCGGTCTCTGGATTCAACCCTACCAATCCACCGGTTGTCACAATTTCTTCCGCTTCAAAGTATTCAGCTAAATCAATTCCATTGGATGAAAAAGTACCATCGGCCAATACGTCTCCATTACCCTTAACAATTAATCTGGTCGCATCGTTATTTTTTACCGTAAGTAAATTGCCAGTATTAGCCACACTCGATATTGCACCACTGCCATTATGTTGAGCTCCATTCATAACTAACACACCGACTGAGGTTGAATTATTCGAAGTCGTATCGGCTGTATCGCGTAAATAAGCGTTTATCTGCATTGCTGAACTTACAGTCTCATCGCCATCAGTAATGGCATCGATGCGAAGTCCTCCAGCATTGCTCCAGAGTTCAAGTTGACGAGCAAACGCATCATTGTCGGCAATGCTCGACAAACCATGCGATACACCAGAGTCTTTGTACGTTAAAACATTACTATTGGCGGCTTCTTGTTGAATACTTAATCCATCACCAGTACCATAGTTTACAACCCTTAACACATCAAGAGTATAATTAGTGTTGGCCGCATACAGTACTGCCAAGCCCATATCGGCAGTAGTGCTTATACTGGAAGTATTTGCATTAGAATATAGATACAAGCCCTTGCCGTAATTTCCGGTATTGTCTATCTTCAATGCAGCTTCATCATCGGCTGATAATACAAAATCAACGTCTTCTGTATGAGCAGACTGATATATCGCTAAACCGCCAGAATTTCTCGTTGAATTATTCAAATAAGATAGACTGCTGTATATTTCTATTGCCCCCCTATCTGCCCAGATTCTCCGACCTAGACCACTATCATCTGCGCTATAAGCAGCATTTAATGTCATTCGACTAGCATCGTCTAAATAACTGGCAATTAGATTTCCATTCACCCCACTAGTCATTGTCGAGTAATGAGTTCTGGCCACCCATCTCCCCCAGAAAGCGTCTTTAGCATCATTGGTATAATAAACATATCGGTAAGCATTATATGGCCAAATATTTTCCTCGCTATCAATATCGGTCATTCCGACATCGATTCCAATATCGCCCAATGCCGCATATAGATCTCCGGCCCGCTTGGCATCAACCGTAACAGCTTTTTCTAAATAATAAGCGTTTATTATCGTGTCTAATTGAGATTCAGTGGTCGTGACCGATTCGGGCATATCCGTAAAGCGCCATACGATATTGTAATTATTAGCGTCTCCAGTATCAGTATCACAAAAATAATACGCTCGAGCCGTGTTCCCGCCGTTACCATCCCAGTAACCTGACGGCCCGCCGTAACCATCTAGAGCTTCAGTCAGTTCGGATTCGGTCAAATACCAACCACTTGTCCCACTACTACATGAAGGATAGTAATTGTAATCTACCATATATGCCCCAAGTGCCGTATTTGCGTTGCGCATATTGGCTATCATGGTACTTGTAATTTCTTTCGCCGTTGATGACCGAGACCAACTTAGTTGTCCCGAACCATCAGTCGTCAACGTTTCACCCTGTTCGCCATCAGCCGTAGGTAAAGTGTATAGCGTCGACTCCGCTAAATTACTAGCGATTTGTATTCCCAAATAATCTGAACTATCTTCATCAATAAAGTTAAATGACCCGGTTTTAAGACCAATACTGCCTTCGACTTCCAAATGATAAGTCGGACTCGTTACTCCAATACCGAGACTACCACCGATATAGTTTTTAGCAGTCCCTTCAGAGTAGATATTGTAACCGTTTAATACTCCGGTATTTTCCTGATTAGCAATATACAAACCATAGGCCACGCCGACTGAAGAGGTATCCAAAATCGTCGGCGAATCTATTCTGATTCCGGTATAACTATCAATTGCACTCTCGCCAGAATTCGTTAATGCAATTTTTATCCCGTTTAATACTGCAATAGCCGCAGAGTTGGTATTCTCAACATCCACCGACAAACCACTGGCTAACGATATTAGGCTACCCTGGTTATCAATTGTATACTGTCCAGCAACTACATCGGCCATACCGCCACTGTAATAATTAATTATGTTAGCATTAACTCCCCTTACGGTTGCAACCTGTCCGTTTGATGGATGATAAATATTTGTTTGGTAACCCTCTAAATTGCTGATATTAAAGTTATTGGTATAAGTAGTATAAACATCACTTTGCATGCCTATTGTTGATGCGTTAAAATCTGCATCGGGATTCAGCATAATATTGCCATAATAGCCTAAAATTATATCATCGGTTGTGTTGACGATAATTTCTCTTGCATTGCTTAATATATGAGCCGTTTGGCTTAAGACATCTTGGTCAACAATTGCATCGGGACCAATTGAAATATGATTTCGCACTTGTGCATTGCCATTAACATCCAGCAATTGCACCGGGCTAGTCGTCCCAATACCAACATTACCGCCAAAGTAGTTTTTGGCCGTCCCGGCTGAATACAAATTGTAATTATCCGTTGCACTACTCTGATCGGCAATATAGATACCATAGTTCATGTCCACAGTACCGGTGCCGTTTTGCAAGGAGTTAACATACAATCCATAAGAATTATTAATCGTACCGGCATTCATATTTCTTATGCCCGTATGCAAACCATAAGCCGATCCTATGCTACCGCCGATGTAATTATAAACATCGGTTGTCAGTCCGTAAGCCAAATCTATTACGCCGGCAGCATTATTACCGACCGTTGCAGCTAATGCGGATGCATCATTTATATCTCCGGCTTCCATATTGACAACACTGTAGTATCCCCCCGTAGCGGTATCAACCGTCGAGGTCGAATTATGCCAAACAGAACCGCTACTAGCAGACATGTCAGCAATAGTAATGCTATTATCTGCCGTAGTCGAAATATCTGTAAGTGTTCCATAGACGCTATATGGTGATGCAATAGAAGGATCCAACACCACTGAAGTATAGATACCGGATCCCATGTCAGTTGACCAATCGGTTAATGTCTCCATAACAGCCAGCATGATCTGTGTTGTTCCCCAATAATTCGGATCAACTGATGCGTCGCCACCAATTGCCATATGGCCACTGACCAATCCGGTACCGTCCACCGTTAACGTTTCCGAAATGGTATCCGTACCGATACCGACTCGATTATTTACGGGATCAGTATATAGTAAATATTCTTCTCCAACTCCCTCTACCTTCAACCGAGCCGTTGTTGACTGATCATCGTTGACAATTAGACCCTGACCCGATATTCCCACCATCTCAACGCCATAATTATCGTACCGTATCGAACCGCCATCATCCCAAGGATTAAAATCCCAAATTAAATCATTGGTTCCATCGGCAATATAAACTCGATAATTAGCTGCATCATCATTACTAAGCCATAACAATTCCTTGTCACCAGTATTGTTATTAACAATTTGCAGTCTGGAAGAAGGATTACTACTTGAACCAACACTAACATTTCCAGTACTACGATGTATGTCTGGTCCGGTGCCAATTAGCGACCACAAACTTTCACCGCCTCCGCCTAATTCTGTACCATTCCAATATAAAGTTCCGCCGATATTGTATAAAGCATTTGTAGTATCATCCGGAGTAGTATCAAAAATTGTAATAGCGCCATTAACCGACAATTTATTCGTCGGAGAGTCAGTACCAACACCAATGAAATCATTCACTGGATCAGAATACAGTAAATAGGAGTCTGTTACTCCGCCGACTCTAATTCGAGCGTAATTATCACCGTCGCCATTTACAATTAAACCCTGTGCAGTAATCAGTGCAACTGGGTTGGAATCATTGTCAAATCGGATACCGCCGCCATCACCGGTTAAATTAAAATCCCATACCAAGATATTACTTGCCTCTGGAATGTACAACGCTTGATAAACGGAATTATTATTATCGATTTGGGCAATTTGTTGATCGCCAGTTGATTCATTACGAATATGTAAAGACGCCATTGGGCTATCAACACCAATACCGACATTACCATTGCCGTGATATATGTCCGGTCCAGCGTCAACCAAAGACCACTTGCTTGTACCAGCTAACAAGTCTATTCCATTCCAATAAAGATGACCATCAATATTATACAAAGCATCATCGGTCGAAACCGGAGCAATGTTTGAAATAGTAATTGCTCCCACGACCTGTAATGGATTGCTCGGAGTATTCGTACCAATGCCGACATATCCGCTTGTCCCATCCATAAAGAAAGAATTATTTCTCGCCAAGCTGTTTATCGTAAAGTTATAGTCGGTCAAATTATCATTAAATGTTATTCCGGACGTAGTTGCCGAAAATATATCTTGAGTCGCGTTCATAAAATCATCTTCTAAGATTCTGAAGTGTAACGCGTCATTATAAGCTACGGCATCAAAAGCACGGCTACCGGTTGCACTTGAAGCTGAATACCACTCTATACGAGGCGCATCACCTACTAATTGTGCCGTCCCAGCGTAGGCTCCCGAGCTGGCTACTACCAAGGGTCGATCCGGATCGGTTGCCGTACCAATACCAATATTCGTACCATTATTGTATAAATTTCCCGTAGCCAACCAGCTTGTACCGTCATAATAA
>Ga0265297_10003173_pt1 | contig 30544 bp, 25 predicted proteins | sample Munlanlwell13791_FD_192502 | JGI IMG/M metagenome (GOLD analysis project Ga0265297, IMG submission 192502) | Leachate microbial communities from a municipal landfill in Southern Ontario, Canada - Leachate well 137-91 | ecosystem: Engineered > Solid waste > Landfill > Unclassified | place...
GAGGGCGAAAGCGAAGGAGAAGGCGAAACTTTTGAGCTTGTCTTGAATGTTTCTCCAGAAGGTGCGGGTTGGATTGATAAAAATCCGGCGCCACCCTATCTGGCCACGCTCCCTTACACGGTGGTTTGGTTAAATCCAATTGCCAATGATGGCTGGATTTTTGATCACTGGGAAGGTACGTACCTCAATAGCGCCACTGTTTTGATGGATGGAGACAAAACCATCACGGCTGTGTTTGTCAGTGTCGGGGAAGGCGAAGGAGAAGGTGGAATTGAGATTGTTCCAACGATAAATTGGGTTATTTCCAGGATTTATGAATCGGGTGGATCACCGTATAGTGGCTTAGATGTGGCCATGCGAGCGGACCCGATGGGGAGAGAACTTCGAACTCTTATTAAGTTTGATCTCTCCTCAATTTCTTCTGGCACGCAAATTGAAAGTGCTGTCTTGCGTTTATACGCATTGGAACAGATTGAGTATACATCAAGTTGGATTATGGTTAGTCGGGTAATTGAAAATTGGGATCCCGTCTATACCACCTGGACAACACGCATTAATTCTTTGGAATGGGCAACTCCCGGTGGGTCATTTACTGGTAATGATCATATTTCAATTCTGTCTAAATATGGTGGTACTGGATATGAAGATTCTGGCTCGGGCCCATATAATGAGTGGTTCCAGTTAGACATAACGTCGCTAGTACAGGATTGGGTAGATGGTACCTGTGACAACTATGGTCTAATGCTTTGGCAACCAAATGGTGATTTTCATTATCAAAACCAAGAAATTGATTTCGCTACGCGCGACGACGCCGATGTATCGCTAAGGCCCAGACTGGTGATATCTGTTGCCGGTACGCCCTAAGACATTTACTTTAATTATTGTAGAGTGGCCACGATGAAAATCGTCGCCACTCTTTTTCTTTATCCCCACTTTTGTATACTGTGCGAGATTGGATATCGCACAATGTAACCAAGAATTTGAAACCAGTTGACAAGTTATTAAAGAAGGGGCATTATCAATTGTAGAATATGTAACCTATAAGGAGATTAGCCGTGAACGACAAGGGTAATTTTAGCGTCTCAGACCCAAATAGTCCCCGACAAACCCCGCCGGTCTTTGAACCCCAGAGTGATTGGTTCATCCCCATCTCGGTGATGGGTGGTCCTAAAAAACGAAAGGGCGAACCTCCGACCCCGGTAACATTTCACCCGTCCGGCCCATGCGGAGGTCACGGAGAGTGGTATTAAGGGGAATCATTTATCCCGCCGAACAGAGCCCCCTCTGTGAGGCGGGCTTTTGTTTATCCCCACTTTTGTATACTGTGCGATATCCAATCTCGCACAATTAAAGGTTTTTTAGGTGATTACTCCCCCGCCGAGGCAGGTTTTACCAGAGTAGAGAACAAGGGATTGGCCCGGGGTGGCAAGTTGGGGTTGGTCGAAAGTTATTGTGGCGGTGCCTTTTTTGGGGTCAATTTGGGTTAATTGACAGGGTTGGAGGGGTTGGCGATAGCGGACGCGACCCCAAAGCGGGCGCCCGAGTAAGCCCGCCAAGGGTAACCCTTGAGCTGCTTTTAAAGGGTTACCCTTGGCGGTGGCGGGCAGCTTACTAATCCAATTTGTTTTTTCGATTTTTACTTCTAATTTCTCAGCGCTGATTAAATGGGGGTTTGAAGAAACGGTGAGGGTATTTTTTTTAATATCTTTGGCAATAATATAATAAGGCTTTTCGTCCGGGGCCTTGGTGAAGGTTTCGAAGCCGTGTCGTTCGCCCAAAGTGAAAAAGGTCGCTCCATCATGTCTCCCAATTATCTCTCCCCTTTCATTCAAAACATCCCCGTCTTTTTCTTTGATCTCACGCTTCAAAAAATCTTTAAAATCAATTTGGCCAACAAAACATAGGCCCTGACTATCTTTTTTAAGAGCATTAGGCAAACCAAATTTCTTAGCTAAGGCGCGGACTTCGGTTTTTGTTTTGTTGCCAATCGGAAACAAAATTTTGGCCAATTGCTCTGGTTTTAAATTCCACAAAAAATAAGTCTGATCTTTAGCGGTATCTTTTGACTCGCCAAACAAAAAGTCAGTCTTGCCTTCTCTCGGTCGATGAGGGGGATTCGAGACCAAGCCTGCTTTTTGTCTGGCTCGTAAAGATTCTTTCTGTGATAAGATTTGACTGTAATGCCCGGTAGCAACAAAATCTGCACCGTGCGCTATCGCCCAATCATAAAATACTCCAAACTTAATATGTTTGTTGCACATTACATCAGGGTTAGGCGTGCGGCCGGCCTTATATTCGGCAATAAAATAATCCACTACTTTTTTCTTGTATTCCCGACTTAAATCAAGAGTAATGAGGGGGATGTCTAAATGGGCCGCGGCTCGTCTTGCCTCCCTCCTTTCTTCGCGCCAGGTGCAAATAAAACCAGAGGGTTCCCAAACTTTAATAAACACTCCTATCACTTTATACCCGGCCTTTTTCAACAAAGCCGCGCTGACTGACGAATCAACGCCCCCTGACATCCCAACATAAACGCACTTAGCCTTCATGGCTAAGTTATAACACAAACTAGGCTACATGTGTAGTCTGATATTTTTTCGATGATCGGTAAAATTTTCAGCATAATACATTTTACCATCGCGACCGGTGAGATAATAAAGATAAGGTGAGGGTTCGGGATAAAGGGCGGCAACAATGGAAGCTAGCCCTGGGTTATTGATGGGCACATCTGGCAAACCACGTTGTTTATAGGTTATTTTGGCCACATCCACTTGAAGGGGCATCCCAATCGAAATTCTCTTCCATAAAATTCCCGAGATGAGGTGACGATCTTTATTATATTTTGCCTCACCCTCGATGATTGAGGCCATAGTTAAAATTTGGCTAAGCGGTTTACCCGAGAGCAAGATCCCCATTTTAAGCGGGGCGATTTGATCATTGAAGTTTTGGTTCATTTCGTAAATCATATCGTCGGCCGTGTCATAAGGTGAGAAAAAATAAGTGTCAGGGAAGAGGCGTCCTTCAAAACTGGTGGCTTGGTCGAGAAAATCTTTTTTCGAAAACTTAGTGATTTGCTTGGCTAAGAGGTTGGCAATTTTAGTATTAGACATTCCCTCAAAAACGGTAATGGTGATCGGTTTATAGCCCAAAAAACGACGAGTTAATTTTAGGGCAATATTAACAGTGGAGACCGGCTGTTTGAAGAAGTAAGTCCCCACTTGCATCCGTTTTTCGCCTCCAAGAAGATAAACAAAAACCTTGAAGGCGGTGGCTGATTGGATAAATTTTTTGGCCTTAAGTTCTTTGGCGATTTGCGAAAGTGTTTTGCCCCGATCAACATGATAAAAGGGCATAGTGGGAAAATCGGCCGGGGGAAAGATGGTGGTGAGAGTGAGAGTAAAAATCAAAACAAAAACGAGAAACAAGAGGCCAATTGTCCATTTATTGTAAGGCATGTTTTAGATAGGCAAATTCGCTGGCGGTTCACCCCGTTTGGAAGTAATGCGTTCGAGATTAGGTGTGGTCGCGACTTGTCCTGGGAAGTGGTAAATTGTCGCTAACTCTTCAGACGTTAAGCCCATCGGTTTTCTAGAAGCTGGCGGGTAAAAATATGAACGATTACAGAAAAATTTAAAGAATTGGGTTTTTCGCCATTTAACTCGCCAGCCAAGTGGATCTTGCCAGGGATTAGGGAAGCCGGTGAGGTGACTATTCTTAAAAGAATTTAGACCTTCTGCTCCATATTGTTTGAAGGCTGAATTAAAACCGACAAAGACCTCCGGCCGAAGACCGGTGGTCGAGGCATAGATAGAACGTATCCCGACATCAAACGCTGGTTTGGATAAATTGCGCTGGATAGAGGCCAAGACATCTCGTTCAGTATTGGTTAAATTCATTTTTACCCAAGCGCTCATGTCCTTAACTTCTTTGTTTCGGCTCATCAGCTCATCAACCAAGTCTCGACCGCTGGCTTTCCAATCAACTTCTTTTTTCTCTCGGTGTTTTGTTTTGAAGAAAAACCAATCTTTTTCCTTCTTTTTTTCTTTGATAAAACGTTTTTTTGCCCCCATTATTAAAATTTGGATCCAAATTTGCTCTGTCGGCTTGATCATTGAAATCGCCTCTAATAAGGGGGTCATCGGCTCGATTTTAAATTCCTCTTTGGGATCACGGTCAAGTTCGTAGTCAATGTAAGTTTTTATTGGGTAGGCGTCTGGCTCACTTAAGCTGTATTCGAAACACATGATATTCCAAGGAGAATTGGGCTGACCAAAAGTGACTTCTTTTGTATAATCTTCAACTTCAAAAATTTCAGCTTCTGGGTATTGCGAATAGATACGGGTTTCAACTATATTTTTGAAAAAAGCCGGGATATTTAAGAAAAAGCGAATTTTCCCTCCCAGCGAAACTAATTCAAGAGAAAACCAGTCGCGAACGCTCCCGTGGATATACTTATCAATTAACTCGCCTTCATAGGTTTGGTAAAAAACTTCCATTAGCAATTCCATTGCCTTGGGCGACTTAGTTACTTCTTTTGGGATTCTTACTTCAAACATTACTCGCTTGCGAGCGATATAACCGGCCCGGATATAGAGCAGATATGTTTGCCACAATAAAAAGGCGAGAAAGATTGGCGAAAGATAAATAAAGAAAATTAACCCTTGAAAAAAGGCCGGGGCGACTTGCCAAAGAAGATTATTAAATAATTGAAAAGGCGCAAGCCAAGACATGCCCTAATTATAGCGCAAGAAGGGTTTATTTGGCTAGGTTAAAACGGCCGTCACTGAGTCGCTTGAAGAATTTAGGGTTTTGCAAATTGACGATAATGGTATTGAGTTTGACTTGGCGTTGTTTGAGCACACCCTCAACTACTTCTTGGCGAGAAAGCGGGCCATGCTCTTTGATCAATTTTTGGATAACCTCAATGACAGTACCTTTAGAATAACCCCATTCAGTTAAAGCGTACAAACCACGGCCAACTAAAACAAAACGATTGTCTTTAATCAGCTCGTTGTGGCAGGTAGCTGGGTGAGCTTCGCGGCCAAAGGTCTTCTGAATTTGTTTGGCCACTTCACTGAAGTGAAGAGGCTTTTGGGCCTTGCGTAAAACCAAATAGGCATAATCACGAATCCCGCGCATGCGAATATTAGGTGACGAAGCCAAACCCCACTCACCGAGCGGATTCTTGGCCAAAGACTTGCTTAAGGTTAACCATTTGTCGGCAAATTGACTAACCTTTGGTTCACTAGACAGGGTTTTTAATTCTTTCAAAAACTTCTCAACTAATTCTGGTTCAGAGACTAAATCACCTTCGGTAAAATTAGAGCAAAGATTTTTGAGTGATTGGTGAACCTTGGTCGCCAACTCTTCGTTGGTAGTCCAGCGATGATGAAAATCCTCGTCCTCTTTAATTTTGGTAAAAGCATCAGAGACAACCAGTAAAAAATGGATTTGATTTTGGGTTAATTTATCTTTGGCTTGTGATTCAAGAAAAAGTTGCTCGTGCACAATCCCGCCAAAATCATCAACGATTTTTTTAAGTTGGGCAAAAGCGCCCTGACTTCCGGCATAGGCTTTAGACTTGCGAATTAAATTAAGAGCAAAAGCCTCAATTTGGCGAACACGTTCGCGAGTAATTTTATACTCACGACCAATCCCCTCTAAGGTTTCGCGCTTAGCCACTTTGCCCAAACCATAACGCTTGGTCAAAATATCTTGGCTACGCTTTGGTAGCTCGTCGAGTAATCGCTTGGTGATGTCTTTAACTTTTATATTCATATACATCTATTTCTATCACTAAAGCCAAACAAAGTCAACTAGTAAATATTAGACCACAAAGTTGAGCAATTTATCCTTGATATATATAGCTTTTTTGTACTTTCCTTCAGCTAGCCACTTGGCCACTAGTGGATTAGTGAGAGCAAGTTTGACAACGCTTTCTTCGCTCTGGCCAGCTGGGAGATTGAGGGTCGCTCGAACCTTACCATTGATTTGAACGACAATTTTAACTTCGCTTGAGATTAATTTTTGGGGATCGGCTACGGGCCACGCCGAGAGATGGATTGATTTTGTCTCGCCTAAATTATGCCACAATTCTTCGGCCACATGGGGCGCTAAGGGGGCAAGTAATTTGAGAAAAATTTTAAAATCTTCGACGGGGATTTGGTCGAGCTTTTCCCAATCATTAGACAAAATCATCAGGGCCGAAACGGCCGTGTTAAAATTAAAACGATTGATATCGTCGGTCACTTGTTTGATCGTCTTGTGTAAAAGATAATCGCCACCGGTGAGAAGTCGTTTTTCGTCCTGCGAAATGCGACTTCGCACCGGTGCCACTTTCCCCGCCAAGCGCCAAATCTTCTCCACAAATCTCCGTGACCCCATCAAATTATTGGTACTCCAAGCCTTAGAGAGTTCGAATGGTCCCATAAACATTTCGTAAAGACGTAAGGTGTCGGCACCATAAAGCCTCACCATATCGTCTGGGTTGATCACATTGCCCCAGCGCTTGCTCATTTTGCGATTATCCTCGCCCAAAATTAGTCCCTGATTTTTTAATTGGGCAAACGGTTCGGGATAATTAACGACGCCAATATCTTGCAAAAACTTATGCCAAAAACGGGCGTAGATTAAGTGGCGAGTCGCATGCTCGGTTCCTCCCACATACATATCAACCCCAGTAGCAGAATCTCGCGAGCTCGATTCGCTACGGGGCAGGCCGGCTCCCAACCAATAATCTAGTTTTTTAATGTCAGCGATAGACTTGCTGTTTTTGGGATCAATAAAGCGTAAAAAGTACCATGAAGAGCCGGCCCATTGGGGCATGGTATTAGTTTCGCGCTTGGCGGGCCCTTTGCAGACCGGGCACTTAATATTGACCCAGGTTTTAATGTCAGCCAGAGGCGATTCCCCTGTGCCGGTGGGGGCATAACTTTTAACTTTAGGTAATTTGACCGGTAAATCTTTTTCGGGTACGGGTACAGCTCGTGGTGAGCCTGCCGAACCACATTTATCACAATGAATGATCGGGATCGGTTCGCCCCAATAACGTTGACGCGAAAAGACCCAATCGCGCAATTTATATTTTATTATTTGCTGACCCCGCGCAAATTTAGTGATCGCTTTTTTGGCTTTTTCATTATCCAGTCCGGTAAATTGCTCGGAATTAATTAGGATTCCTTCTCCAATATAAGGCCCGTCTACCCCCTTCTTAATTCGCTCTAGCCAAACATCCATTTCGGCATGGACCATGAATTCAGTCGTTAATTCTTCGGGTTTGACCCAGAGAATTTCGTTTTGAGCCTCCTTTTCTCCTTCGGGAATTTCGCTTTGCTGGTCATCGACGAGGTCAAATTGAACGAGATTGGTAAAAGAAACACGATTAACATTTTTATGATTAGCAAAATATTCGGCGCGAACTTGTCCGCCAAGAACCTGGCCGTTTTTAAGATTTTGATAACCCGTTTCTTCAAGCACTTCGCGCTTGGCAGCCGTTAACAAATCTTCTCCTTCGCTGACCCCACCCATGGGGAAAGTTACCCAATTATATTTATGAGAGTGGAGGCAAAGAATCTTTCCGGTTTTGGGGTTGCGAACAATTACTTGAACATTTTTTCGTTCAATTTTTTCTTTACCAGCCACTGGCGGATTTCTCTTATCAATTCGTTCGGGGATAATTACTTCCTTGATCGGTAATTTAAATTTCTTGGCAAATTGCCAGTCGCGGTCGTCGTGGGCCGGTACGGCCATAATCGCACCGGTGCCATAATCGGGTAAAACATAATCGGCCACAAAGATTGGGATCTCCTCTTTATTGGTGGGGTTAATCGCTTTAATCCCCTTCACCTCAACGCCCGTTTTTTCTTTGCCTTCGGCGGTGCGCTCTATTTCACTTCGCTTGCCAGCCAGAGCGGCGTAATCCTTGATCGCTTTTAAGTTGGTAATATTTTCGGCCAAATCATTAATTAATTTATGCTCTGGCGCTAAGACCAAATAAGTCGCACCAAATAAAGTGTCGGGGCGAGTAGTAAAAACTTTGACTTGATCGAGACAATGCTCCAAAACGAGGGGTTCGACGGTTCCGCAAAAATGGGATTTTTCGGCTTTGAGGCGATGGGTTTTGCCACCTAGTGACTGTTGAATAATTTTCGACTCGCCATCGGGGATTAAGCTATCGTTGTCATCTTCGAGAATAACAATCTCTTTAACATTTTCTTTAATTTTATTAGTATCAAATTTCCAACTCATTAAATATTTAGCCGCTAAACGTTCTTTATCGCGGAATTTTGGCTCAATCAAGCCGGCCACTAAAATTAATTTATGAATTGGCGTTGATAGTTTTTCTAAAATGCGATAAGACACGACTGAACCGAGCGAGTGACCGACAAGGATGGTGTTAGCGTCAAATTTTACTTTCGACAAAACATAATCCGCTTGCTCTACCACATCAGGCACATAGGGATGAGGCAAATCGAAGCTAATGACTTCGTGTCCTTGGGCCTCGAGCTCGCGTTTAAGCCACGGGATAAAGCAACTCTTACTATTACTGCGCCAGCCGTGCAATAAAACATATTTATATTTGGTTTTAAGCGGAAAGGAGATCTCGGCGCCCTCACTTTTGCCAATCCAATTGCGTTGGGACTCCTTAATTGATTCAGGCCAATTGAGACCATCAAGATCTTTGAGCAAGCGCTCGGCATAATTAGTGATCTTGAGCACCCATTGGCGCATTGGCTTTTTTATCACTTCTGAACCGCATCGTTCGCATTTACCGTCCTCGAGATCTTCGTTGGCGAGACCGGTTTGGCAAGACGGGCACCAATTAATTGGCTCCCACGATTCGTAAGCTAGGCCTTTTTTAAAAAGTTGAAGAAAGGCCCATTGCGTCCATTTATAATATTTGGGGTCGGTGGTATTAATTTCGCGTGACCAATCATAATCAAAACCGATTTTCTCTAATTGCGATTTAAAAACCTTAATATTTTTTTTAACGGCCACTTCAGGATTAACCTTATTTTTAATGGCATAATTTTCGGCCGGTAAACCAAAGGCGTCCCAACCCATGGGGTGCAAAACATTGAAGCCGTTCATGCGTTTAAAACGCGAATAAATATCGGTGGCGGTATAACCCTCAACATGGCCAACATGGAGCCCGTCGCCCGAAGGGTATGGGAACATGTCTAAAATATAGGCCTTGGGCTTGCCTTTAGAATCGGTAGTTTTATAAGTTTTTTTAGCTCGCCAAACTTTCTGCCACTTAGATTCAATCTTAGCATGATCATACTTGCTTGCTTGCCCATCCGTAGCTTTGGCGGAGGAGGGCCACTTTTTCTCAATCTTTAAGTGATCGTACTTATCAATTTTTTTAGTCGCCATTGCGTTTCATCATAACACGAACCAAAAAGATTTCAATTTGACATCGATGGGTTTGAATTTTATGAAAAAGAAAAAGCTGTTTGGGTGCGCAAACAGCTTTCCACTGCAATACTTGAGCCCAGCCAGACCCTGGGATCCGGGAATTCGGCCCTGAGTACCTCTTCCGATGCCCATTTGAGGGAACAACTCACACCGTTGCCAAAACCAAGCAGGGCTTGGCTAAAAGAGACGCCCTCTTCCCGTTGGAGGCCATGACCCACAGCAGAGCTTTGAAGACTTAAAGACTGCCATCATTGGTGGGGAGCATCTTTGCTGGGAGCGCTAAAACCGAGATTTTCACTCATCCCACTATTGCTTCTTCTCAAGTATCCTGCTTGATAAAAGCACGAAAAAGTCATTTTGTCTAGGAAAAATGATGTTTTATTAATTATAACACCTCTTTAGTTTTTTTCGATGCCGATGATTTGGCCGTCGTCGATGCGGACGATTTTTTGAGCCATTTTGCCATAAGGTTCTTCGTGGGTCACCATGATAATCGTTTGGCCAGCGGCGTGAAGCTCGGTAAAAATTTTCATCACGGCGCGTGAGGATTCGTTATCAAGATTGGCGGTGGGCTCGTCGGCAAATAAAATATTTGGCTGGTGGGCAATGGCCCGAGCGATGCTGGCCCGTTGTTGCTCCCCGCCTGAGAGTTGACTCGGCAATTGGTGGAGATGATTAACTAAACCCACTTTAGATAAGGATTCGAACGATAATTCGTAAGCCTTACTTTTTTCGACCCCCTGCATCAAGAGGGGTAAAACGACATTTTCGAGAGCGGTTAATTCGGGGATTAAAGCGTAATCTTGAAAGACGTAACCTAATTTTTCGAGTCGAAATTTAGTTTTTTCTTCAGCGGTCATCTTGTGGGTGTCGTTACCATCGATAATAATTTCGCCGGCGGTTGGTTCGTCAAGCAAGCTCATTTGATACATTAAGGTACTCTTGCCGGCGCCCGAACGACCCATAATGGCAATAAATTCGCCGGTTTCTACCTTCAAATCAATCCCCTTGAGAACCTTGGTCTCAATGTTGCCGGTGAAGAAGGAGCGTTGTAATTTTTTGGTTTCAATCATAATTAATTGCGACCCAAGATCGAGTCGAGGGTATTTTTACGAACAATCATGCGGGCCGGCACGTAACCAGCAATTACGGTCGAAATAATTAAGAGAGCAATTCGAAAGAGGGTTGAGGAGATGGGGGCCACTAAAATGCCGTCACTGAAGGGAAAGTCGATCGGATGAGCGGCAATAAACGGTTGAAGAACGGCGTAAACGAGCAACAGGCCAATAATTGAGCCGGTAATGGCATAAAAGAAAGATTGCATCACATAGGAGACCTCAATCGCTTCGCCCGAGATGCCAATCCCCTTCAAAATGCCAATAAATTTGCGACGGGTGATGGCATTAATGAAGATGACAATAAAAATGGTAATGGCAGCGACCACTAAGCCAATGGAACTAAAGATATCACCCAAAATCGCAAAAGTTTGGATCATGTCTTTAATAAATTTTGGCTCGGCGTCGGTAAAAGTTTGGACTTTGGCCACTTGGCCAACGCCTTGCACCAAGAGATCATCACGTACCCTCACCGGGTCATTGCCCGGTTTTAATTTAATGGAAATTTCGTTGACATTATAATCAGTTCGGCCAACGAGATTGCGAAATTGCGAATCCACCATAAAAACGCGCATATTAATTTCGTCCAATTTGCTTTTGATAATACCCTTAACGGTTACTTCGCGCTGAACTCCGCCCACATTGATGCGGATTTTTGTTCCCGGTCGCACGTCGCTACTTAAAGTCGAGAAGCCTGGGCTATCCACTGGCATATAACGCTTGAGGAGATAAGAACCGACAACGACCTGGTCATAATCAAGCGGGGTCAAAAATGATCCTTCAACAATAAAACGAGAGATGTCGGCCACCTTATCTTCAGCGATGGGGTCAATTCCGGCAAATGAAGCCGAGGCCATGTCAGTTTTGTCGGTGGTTTTTACTTGCGCCTTATAATTGGCCTCAACCGTTCCCGCTTTTAAATAACGGGCACTAAAACTATCAATGCGCGAATCTTTTTTTAAAATTTCAATTACGGCCGGACTATTCTCAATATAATTTTTGCTTGTCGGGGTAGAAATAATGACATCACTGATATAGTGAGTCCGAACAGCGTCAACGGCACCCTGAATTAGTCCGACCAAGATTCCCGAAACCACAACGAGGTTCAAAAAGGTCAGCACCATCACAAAGGTGATTAAAACATTAGTCCAAATACTTGATCGCCTAATCTGCCGTACGGCCAAGAAAAAACCGATCCGATAATTGAGCAAGGAAAACATATTATTTACTTTGCTGTTTGAGAACTATTTGATCACCCGGTCTTAGACCGGTAAGAACCTCGGTTTGACCAAGAAAGCCGATTTGCCCTGTAGTAATTTCAACTTCGGACGTTTGATTATTGGCGATGAGGCTAACGAATTTTTTGCCATTTTTTTCAGTAATGGCACTAGCGGGAATAGAAATAACGCCTGGTTTTTTTAGGGCGGTGACAAGGAGGTTGGCGGTCATCCCTGGTTTGATCCGAGCGTCAACGGCCGAGAATTGTAATTTAACCTTATAGGTTGAAACGCCGTCGTGAATAGTTTCGGCCGGGTCAATCGAAATTACTTGGGCCGAGAAGGGTACACTTGAGCCATAGGCATCGAGCGTCACTTCGGCAGGGTTGCCTACTTTTAAATTGGCAATATTAATTTCGGGCACAAAACTTTCGATTTGAAAAAGCCCCGAGCTAATCATTGACACACTGGCTTGCCCGGCGATGGCTTGTTCGCCAGTTTTGATATCTAACCGCGTAATTGTCCCGGTGATGGGAGCACGAAGAAAATAATCGGCATAATCATGCTCTTTTTGAGCGACCGTTAGCCTTTGAGACTCAATATTGAGAGTAGAATCTTTTAGAGAATTACGACTATCGCTAAGCGTGGCAAGCATGCTACTAGTGGTTACGCGCCAACTGGCAATATCGCTCTTGTCTGTTTCTAACTCAGTCGATCGGCTACTGCTGTCTGTTTGATTATAAACAAAAGAAACAAAAGTGTTCACGTCGTTTATCGCCTGGGATAAACTTTGAGCCAAAATATAAGTATCCTCGGTTAATTTAGAGATGGCTATTTTAGAAAAAGGCCTAGTTAAATTTCGATAATTAGCCAAATTTAGATCATAAGAATCTCTGGCTTTATAAAAACTACTTTGGGCCGTTCTGAAATAATTACGAGCGGTATCGCTCGTGAGGTTATTTTTGTAGGTTGAGACCTGATAATTGTTAAGGATTAAATCCAATTTCTCAAAAATTGTCGACATATCCAGATAAGCTTTATCCACATTAGATAAACTATTCTCGTAATCCTTGGTCAATTCACTTTGGTTGGACGCATTACTATTTTCGAGCATTTTTTTAAGGTCAATCTGGGCGCTTTCTAAAGCGAGCGAGGCTTCGCGCGAGTCGATCTCGGCAATTAATTGCCCCGCTCCCACTTGTTGACCGACAATAACGGGCACCTGCGCAATTTTACCACTTCGGCTGAAGCCTAATTCAACACTCGTCGCCGGTATCACTTTACCCGACACGGAGACGGTTTGGGTAAATTCGGCTGGTTGGATAGTTAGGGTTTCGGCCCGATTGCCGTTTTTATTAGACCAGAAAAAATAGCCCGCAATTAAAACAATTACAATAATGATAGCAATAATTACCCAATAACTTTTGGCTTTAACTAAAAAATTTTTCATAAGTTTATACAATTTAGCACATTTAGGGCTCCGAGCTCAAGTTGGTAGATGTAAAGAGCCCCGTCCTAATTGGCGGGGCCCTAAATGAGTTGTCGTCTAGCAGAGTCTTTCGAGCCTCCTCTTGGCCAGAATCCTGCCAGATGGGATAGTGGTGTTTTTGCAGCTAGCCTGCCGAGCCGAGCGGCGGCGGACCTGCCTTAGTTTTCTGGGGTTTTTCTTAACCCTTTTCCCGAAGCGTTTCGACGACATTGGCTCCTCCTTTCAGGTTCATGGCCTTTGTTTTCTCCTCCCCTAAACTATCACGAGATCTAGAATATTTCAATCTTTAAATTTTGAATTCTACGACATCGCCATCTTGGACGACATATTCTTTACCTTCGGTGCGGACGAGGCCTTTATCGCGAGCGTTGCCGTAGGAACCGGCCGAGACAAGGTCTTGCCAATTAATCACTTCGGCCTTGATAAATTTGTCATAAAAGTCGGTATGGATGGCCGTGCCGGCTTCGGGTGCGGTCGAGCCTTTTTTAATTGTCCAAGCGCGGGTTTCATCGGTGCCGGTGGTTAAGAAGGTGATTAGGCCAAGCATCTGGTAACTCTCTTTAATCAAATCATTGATCCCGTCATCTTCAACACCCAATTCTTTTTTAAATTCGGCCTTGTCCCCAGCCTCTAATTCAGAGAGTTCGCCCTCGATTTTGGCGTCAACAATCACATAATTAGCATTAAGTTTTTTTAGATATTCAATCACTGGCGCCGTATCAACAATTTTGGCGCCAGCCTTTTTATTTAAAACATATAAAATCGGCTTAGCCGAAAGTAGGTGTAAATTTTTAATAACATCCTTAAATACTGGAGTTTGTAAGGATGGTTTATTTGTGTTGTAAAGGGCAGAATAAATTAATTGGCCGGCTTGAAGAATTTTTTGTAATTCTAACAAAACTTCATTCTCAACCACGGCCTCCTTATCTCCCCTTTTAACATCGTGAGCTAGATTAGCGATTCGTTTACTCACCGTTTGCTCGTCGGCTAAGATTAGCTCAAGATTGATTGTCTCGATATCATCAATCGGGTCAATTCTATTTGAGACATGAGTAACGTTGCCGTCTTCGTAAATTCGCACCACCTCGGCGATAGCATCAACTTCGCGAATATGCGATAAAAATTTATTACCCAAACCTTCTCCCGTCGAAGCGCCCTTAACCAAGCCGGCAATATCGACAAATTCGATGGCGGCAGGGATCTTTTTCGCTGATTTAGAAAAATTATTTAAAATCTCCACACGTTCATCCGGCACAGCGACAATCCCGACCGATGGATCAATCGTGCAAAACGGATAATTCTCGGCCGGCACACCCTTTTGCGTGAGCGCGTTAAAAAGCGTCGATTTCCCGACGTTTGGTAAGCCTACGATGCCAATACTTAAACCCATAAAAGAGAGTTTAACCTAAAAACAACAAAAAAGGAATCACGGCAAAATGATTGGGGTGTCGTTTTGGATTTGTTTAAGTATCAGCGGCCGCTGATAGGTACCGTCAGATTTGAATTTGCCAGAATTCAAGAGGCCCTTTTTAATACACCCATAATCATAGTTGCAAACCTTGATTTGGGCGACAAGGAGTTGCGTGGCCTGTTTAGATAAGCCATAAACAGCGCTTTCGCCCTCAGGAAGATCTCCCGGAAAAGAGTAAATGACCCCGGGTACCAATTTGCGAATCGCTGGCAATTCGACAACGTAGGTACCAAAAACGGGGGCATTAACTTGTTGCTGTTTCAATTTTGGCACACCGTTAGCAAAAAACCAGGAAACATCAGGAGCATAAATAGCATCAGCCTTGGCTGCCTTAATCTTGGTGATAATTGGGGCAACATCAGCATTAACGTCGTTTATGACTTCGTCGGTGACAATTTTCCCTTTGAAATTAGCCCGAAAACTGTCGGCGTGAGTTTTTGAAAAGGCGTTGCCATAACTAACTAAAGCCACTTTTTTGAGGCCTCGTTCGAATATCTTGTCGGCAATAAACTTTGACTCCTCTTCTAAAGAATACTGGGTGTTTAAGAAATTATCTCCGCTTTGAGCAAAAAGGTCGGCGGATGCTGCAGCGGGGACAATTGCTAAAACATTTTGGCTCTTCAGTAGCGGAACAATTGCTTCTTGCGGCCCGCCGCAGGCTGGGCCAATTACCAACTTAATATTTTGGAATTCGGTTAGTTTTTTGAAGGCAGAAACCGCTTCTTTGGGGTCGCATTTGTCATCTTCAAAAATAACTTTGATCGTACTGCTCCCGAGACCATCAATCACTCCTTTACGAATTTCCTCCCCATAGTCGGCCACGGGTCCAGTTAGGGGCGCAATGACTCCGATTTTAATATCCTCTTCCTTTGGGACTGATTTTGAATTTTGAAACCAAAAACAAAGTGTGATTGCGACAATTATTATCAAGATAATGATAACGTAGAGATATTTTTTCATACAATTAAGATTTCTCGCTCAAAATTTTGGCTAATTCGGGGCCGTGTTTGGTGGCGATGGCCATCGCTGCTTCTTCATAGCTCAAATGATCTTTTTTTACCTTATCTTCAATCTCTTGCCCCAATCGCTGAAAAAGTCCGGGGTTACTTTTAACCACCTTCATCATCGCGTCGAGCTCTGGGCCTTTTACGCCCATCCCCTTCAATTGTCGTTTTACAAAAAATTCTTTAAACATTACTCCAAGACGATTTTGGGTAGATATCCTCTTCGGCGACCGATAATCCAAATAATTACAACGAGGATAATGATGATAATAATTGGAGAGATCGGCGAATAAATTTTGACTAATTGCCACCAGCTAACCCAAACAACTGACACAGTGCCATTAACCGTCTCAATATTCTCGGCAAATTGCGTGTCCTGTTTATTAACGTTTGTTAAATTATTATTAGCGTTGGCGGTCAGTCTTTCTAGATTTTGACTTTGAACAGCGTAATTGCTATTTTCGGTGTTTAATCTTTGCTTTTGCGTCCCCTCCTGCCCAATAAGAGAAGTTTCCTGTTCTCTCAGCAAAACAATGACTGAAGAATCAGTTTCCTCAGAGAGAGTGGCCCGGACATCAGCCAATTCTGTTCGAATGCGGGTTAATTCTTTGCTAATCGAGTTAACACTTTGTGTATGCTTAGTGATAAGGTCTTGCTTTTGTTTACTCAGCGTTTCCAAGTTAGTTAGAACGTTTTCGGTTTGATTTTCAATTCTTTGTTTTTGGCTAAGAAGATTTTGCGACGAAATGCTCTCCACATATAATTTAGCATAATCTAGCCCCTCAATTTCAGATCGTAATTCTTCGAATTTGCTTTTAGCAACGACAAAAGTAAGACTACCCCTTTTTTCAGAACTGTAGAAATTATCAACTCTTCCGTCGGCCCCTTTAACAGCGTTACGCACATCCTTGATCTTTTCGGCGACATTTCGCGTTTTAATCGTGGCCGAATAGCTGGTCTTTAAAAATTCTCGAGTATCGGCAATTGAAGATTTTTGTTCACCATAATAATCGGAGGGAGCAATTGAAGTAGTGACTAATGAGCCACCATCCAATGCCGTCGGGGCATTACCAATGTCAAAGCTGGCCCTATTTCGAGCCGACGACATAGATGATAAAACTATCCACCCTAAAATTATCACTATGACAATGATCACGGCCAAAACTACCAACTTTCGACGCGAAATTCTTATTACTTTTTCGTCCATAGGGTTTATATTATTTAATAATAACTTAGATATTATAACACTGAACTTGTTGACTCACCATTGTGGACCGTAGCGGACTCGGACCGCTTACCTCCTGCTTGCAAAGCAGGCGCTCCCCGCCCGACTGAACGATTTCAGTCGTTCGGGCGGGTACCAGATGAGCGGTGGACCGCACCGGGCTCGAACCGGTTACCTCCCGCTTGCAAAGCGGGTGCTCTAGCCAGATGAGCTAGCGGCCCATTATATTAACAAATCTTGTCTTTCAAAAACCTTCTTCCCGCAGCGCTTTTAAAATAGAGCTCTCTTTTTCTCGCTTCAAATAAGGTGCCATAATTTTCAGTATACACAACTGAAAGCTCACCCATTTTGCTTGTGGTAACAGTATGGCCAGAACGATGCTCTTTTAATCTTCGTTCGAGATTATTGGTCATCCCTTTATAAATTTTACCAGAAATATCTTTCAGGACATAAACGGTAAACATATATATTGGTGAGCAAATAGTACTATTTTTTGAACAAATCTTCAATAATGTCCTCAAGCGGGGTGGCCAAGATATCAATATCTAGAACGGGCACATGGCTGGTGACGGTTGAGATCAATTTGGGCATTTGGGCCGTTTTAACTTTGTAAGTAGCGCAATCTTCGCTGGTCTCAATCAATTCGCTATGGGGCACTTTGGGTAATTCGGCCGGGGTTATTTCAAAATAGAATTTAACTAATTTCTCCTCATTGTGTTCGTCAACCAAATTTTCGACGGTGCCATCATAAATTTTTTCACCTTTATTAATCACAATCACGCGGTCGCAAACTTTCTCGACATCAGTCATATCATGGCTCGTTAGGATAATGGTGACTTTGTAACGATCTTGAATTTCGCGCAAAAAGTGGCGGATCTTCTTTTTGGCGACAATGTCTAGCCCAATCGTTGGTTCATCAAGAAAAAGAATTTGCGGATTATGAATAATTGATCCAATTAATTCTAATTTCATTCGCTCGCCAAGCGAAAGCTTGCGCACGGGCACATCTAACACGTGGGTAACGGCCATTAGCTCGGCCAATTCTTTGACTCTGATCTCGCATTGTTTAGGGTCAAGGCCATAAATTTCGCGCAAAAGGTAAAAACTTTGCTTGGCCGTAAGATCCCAATTGAGGCCTGCCTTATTGCCCATGAGGAGCCCAATTTGCCGTAGGAACTCGGGTTTGCGGTCAAAGGGGAAGAAGCCAAGGACGCTAATGTCGCCTCTCGTAGGGTAAATTAGGCCGGTCAGGGCCTTAATGGTGGTCGTTTTACCGGCGCCATTGGGCCCTAATAGGGCAAGGCTTTCCCCACTCTTAACCTCAAAGGACACCTCTTTAACGGCCGAAACCGTGCGATGGTCTGGGCGCCAAATGCCCGTAAAGATATTTTTGTTTTGTCTGATCTTAAAATCTTTACCTAAATTTTTAACGGAAATAATGTTTTTCATCTTATTTTTATATTATGAGGCCGAAGTGTAATTTTTCAAAGCGAGATCCCAAAGTTTTTTCTTGATCATAAGGAGCATGAGGGTGATGAAAAAAGTAAAGGGCAGGAGGTACAAGGCGCTAGCCTTACCTAGCATAATCGAAACGGGGATTGAAGACAGTAAAAGAGTTGGCACAAAAAAGGAGAGAGAAAATTGAAAGAAGGGGGTATAACCCTCCCAGGGGATTTGATTATTGTCACGCAAATTATAATTTAAGGAATAAATTTGTTTGGCCTCCCCCGTCCAAAAGGCCGGTAGCACTAATAAGAAATTAAAACTTTCCCAGGCAATTTGACCAAAAACAAAAACAATCAAGCCTAGGATAAAGTTTATTAAACTGACGTGAATATTTGACCAATCAATAAGAAAAAAGATAATAATGATGTTGGGCAGGCCATCCCGAGCAACACTCAAGAGCGGGATTTTGCGAAAAGTGACATACCACAAGGAGGGAACCGGCAAGACGAGGAGGAAATCGAGTGACCCGCGATTAATATCTTTGATCAAAGTCTGATTGTTCATTTCGCTTATCCCCCACAAAAGGTAAAAGCCAAATTGCCCGATAAATAAGAGAAAATACATCTCGTTTTTATCATAGCCGGCAAAGGTATTAACGCGCGAATAAATCACATTGATAAATAAAATCTGAACGGTGACATAAATGATAGTGGAAATCATGTTTCCCCAATTATTGCCAAAATACGCCGTTTCGGTTTGAAAGGTGTTAATGAGATTAGCGCGCAAAATTCGCCAATAGATTTTTAGTTTAGACCCCCACCCCTTCATAAGTTTTTACTGAGCGTCGCCAAAAGTAACGCGTTATAAAAATTAAAATAATCGACCAAAAGAGAGCGGGCAAAAATAATTGGAGCAATTCAGCTACCCCCAATTGATTTTGGAGCACATAGGCGGGCGAAAAAATCAGCGCCGGGAAAGGTAATAATAATAAAATTTCTTTGATCCCGGTTGGGAAGAGGTTAATGGGGATAAGGGAGCCAGATAATATTTTGTTGACGTGATTAAAAGCGTTACGAAAACCGTTGGCTTCGGGCGAATAAAAACTTAAGAGGCCAACAATCACGTTGAAACAAAGGGAGATGATTAAGGCAAAAATAATGAAGATAAGAAAGGCCAAAACATTAAACCAAGTCATTGGTGGTAAGATCACGAGACCGATAATTAGCGTGGCTAAAGCGTAAAACATCCCCAGTCCGGTTTCGCCGGCATAAGAAAAAAAGAGGTAGGGTACCGTTTTGATTGGTTTAATAAAATGATTATTAATCTCTCCCCTATTTACCAATTGTTGGATATAACGGCCAAACTTAGTATCTTGACCATAAGTGACCTCTCTCACTGCCGCCGCAATAAAAAAGTAGGCGATCAAAGGGCGAAAGTCGATGCCCCCACTCGAACTCATAGCAATGGCATACCAAAACAAAGCCAAAAAACCGAGGGCAATAAAACGCCCCGCAAAAAAGGCAATTATTTCAAAAGGATAAGCCAAGATCTTAAGCCAATTGAACTTAATGACCGACAAATATAATTTCATTCGAGTGGACCATAGCGGGATCGAACCGCTTACCTCTTCCATGCCATGGAAGCGCTCTACCAAGTGAGCTAATGGCCCTAACGCTTGCCAATATAACAAAAAAGGCCCTGTTTGAAAAGGCCTTTTTTGTGACTAATTAGTTTTTACCAGAATTTCCAAAAGGGTTTCTTGGCGGTGGTTGTTGCGGTTTGGTCAGTAGAAGTCGCAGCGGTATCAGAAGCTTCTACTAAGGGAGTAGCCGTAACGGTTAAGGTCCCAGCACCTTCGCCATCGGCGACAACGGCGGCAAATCCAGGATGCTTAAGCTCGTAAATTCTCCCGCGCAAGCCATTTAATTTTTTCTTTAATTGTTTTAATTTGTTATATTTAGCCAATTCGATAGGGTTTATCAGAGCCGTGGTTGAAGTACCAAGAACTCTTCCTCCGCCAATTGGGCCATTTGGTCCCCAGCCAGGGGCAAAGCCGCCACTGTGCCCACCCGTTGAATAGACCGAGCTAACAATAACCGTTCTCGTTACCGGTGTGGCCACATTACCCAAGCTGTCGGTAACATTATAGGTTAAAGTGTAAGTGCCAATAATGGACGTGTTAACTGTGCCAGAGATAATAATGCTGGCAGTGATATCGCCAAATACATCGTCTAGAGCCGTCGCACCGGCTTCAGTATAAGTTTCGCCGACAGTTAAATTAATCGTTGAATTTCCGAGTAAGGTCAAAACTGGAGCAGTGCCATCAACAGTAACCGCTTGATCAGCACTTTGCGAATGTAAGAAATTATCATAAGCCTGAACAATAATCTTGGTAAGGGTCAAATCTGAAGTATCAACTCCGCTTAAAACACAGTTGCCAACAGAGGGGACAATAATATCTGGCCAATAATTAACCGTTCCATTGTCATAGCCAAAATTACAATCTCTAACCCCCGTTCCCTCGTCGCTAACAGAAACACTCAATTCCGAAGAGGTAGAGATGTAAGTTGTCCCTCCGACAACAAAACTAGGGGTAATTGTTATTGCTCCGACAATGGGAACATCGTTATCCACAATAATCGTTTTGCTTGTGTCGGTTGCATTACCGCCAGCGTCAGAATAAACGACTTGAACAGTGTAAGTTCCATCAGGAACAAAATTGTCAAACTCATCTTTGCCATACCAAATTTTTGGAGTTGGGTGGGTAACACTCGCCCAATTATAAATATTTTTTACCAAAACACTATTCGAGTCTAAAATATTTAAACTAGCCGTAACCGCGCCGGAAAAATCTAAATCAATACTCGAAGTCGTAGCCAAAACACCAAAAGTATCTTCTGGAGCAATAATTATGTTATCAATAGTATAAACATCAAGCGTTGCCGTTGGCGAAGGTGGAGGCAAGGGGGGAATAATCATTGGCCCCATCATTAGCATGGGTGAACCCCCGGAAATTTCGGGGTCAGTCGTCGTAGCCGGATCGCTCGGAGGCAAAACTGGGTCGGTAGTTGTGGCCGGATCAGCCGGCGGGGTAACTGGATCAATAATTACTGGATCTACCAAAGGAGTTGAGCTAGCTTCATCCTCGGCAAAAACCATAATCGACGGGCTGATAATTAAAGCTAAAACAAAGAGAAAAACTAGGAGTCTTTTATTCATAAATAAAAATAGAGCTGATAATATGCCTAATTACTGGCAAAATAACGCAGTTGGAGCCAAAATCAAAGCCTAGTAATCTGTGGATAATTCTGCTAAGATTAGGAGTGGAAGGAGGGTATCTGAATGAAGTCAAAATTCAGCCCCAGACAGAGAAAGTTCCTAAGAACTTGGTTTATTAACTGGATGGCCATCAATGCTGGTGGTCTCGTTCGGTTAGCGATTGGCGCGCCGATTGAATGGTTCCTCGGTTTCCCCGCCTTAGGGATAGCGAGCTTCAGACTCTTTAGCTGGCTAATCCTCGATTCGACCTTGGCCTTGCCGGCAGCCCTGATTAGAGAGGGGGTTTATGACCTAAAATTCGTTGACAAGGAAAGTTCTTGGCAATGGATAATCATCGACACCACCATCTTAACGGCTTACAAGGGATTGTCCTATGCCTTGTGCCTATTGCCGGTGTGGTTGTGGATGGGGTTGCCGGGAACAACGTTTTTGGGCCTACTGACCGTCAATCTTGGCCTTTTTCTCACGACAGGAGCCGTCAACTACTATTACGTTGACGTCCTCGACAAGAACTGGCTAGATTTGACTGAAAGACTCTTAGGCTGGACAAAAGAATCTAAGAGAAAAATGGTCAAAAAAATGCCCCGAAAAAAAAGAGAGTAATTTATCTTTCCCTCCCCCGATGACGGCTTGCCGTCATCGGGGATTGTCATTTTTAATAATTTTATTTTTTATTTAACGCCAGGGTGATCACGTGATCAAGAAATTGGTCGTAAGGGATACCGGCGGCTCGCAAAGATTTAGGGATTAGCGACTCTTCAGTCATCCCGGGCAAAGTATTAACCTCGAGCGCATAAATCCCCCGTGGTGAAATGATAAAATCTGACCGTGAGTAATGACGCAGGCCAAGCACCTTATGAATTTCGGCGGCCAGCCGCTCTAATTCGGCCTTTTCTTCTTTAGTAAAACGCCCGGGACAAATTTCGGACGTAATGCCGGTATATTTGGCCTCATAATCAAAAAGGTTTTTGTCGGACGGAGTGACGATCTCGATCGGCAACAACGAGTAATGATTTTTCCCGCGCATGCCATCAACCACGCCACAGGTGGCCTCTTTGCCCTTAATATATTCTTCAACTAAAACGGCATCGCTAAAATTAAAACAGCTCTCAACGGCCTGCACGAGTTCGGGAAAAGTTTTTGCTAAATAAAGGCCAACCGACGAACCGCTCCCGGCCGGCTTAACAATCCAAGGGGGAGAAATTTGACGAAAAACATCATGAGCAATGGCCTCAGCGTCAGCTTGTCCTGAGTCTTGTCGAAGGGTTTGATAATCTCTTTTGACCACCACTCCGTTCGGCACCTTAATCCCCGCTTTTTTAAAAACCTCTTTGGCCCGTGGCTTGTCCATCCCGAGCGCCGAGGCTACCATCCCCGAGCCAGTATAGGGCACCGCGAGATAATCTAGCAGTTGTTGCACTTGTCCATCCTCGCCAAATTCGCCATGCAAAGCATTAAAAATGACGTCAACGCTCCGAACCGCTCGTTCGGGTGACATCGGCGCGCCATTAACATGCCAGGTGCCATCACGCGACAAAAGCATATCCACTGGTTGATATTTATCACTCGGCAGATTTTTGATTACACTGGCGCCAGTTTTAAGCGACACTTCATATTCGTGCCCAATTCCACCACGTAAAATACCGACTTTAATTAATGACGACATCTACTTTTTACTTGCGACTAAATTATTTGAGAATCTCTTTAATTTTGAGGACGACATCATCCAGGGTAAAGTTGGCCTTAACGAGAAAGTCGATCGCTCCAAGAGCGTGTGCCTTTTCAATATCTTCTTTTTGGCCAAGATTAGAGAAAACGATCACCGGGATATCTTTAGTCTTGGGATCCTCCTTAATTTTTTTCAAAACCTCAAAACCGTCAACTCCGGGCAAGAGCAGATCCAAGAAAATTAAATTTGGCATTTCTTTAGGAATGAGATCAATCGCATTTTGCCCATCAACCGCTACTGCCACCTTAAAACCTTCGGTCTCTAACCTTTTCGCATTAAGCGAGCGTAAAAATTCATCGTCCTCAACAATCAACACTTTTTTTGGTTCCATATGGTTATCCTTATTTAAATTATTAATTATTTACCCTATTGAGTAAAAATTATTTCATAATTTTATGATGCTAAAGCATCATTACTCAACTGGGTGAATTATACTTTTTTCTGGTGTAAAGGTAAAGTGAACGAAAAGGCTGTTCCCTGCCCAGGGTGATTTTCGAACCAAATCGCTCCACCATGCTTCTCAATAATGTCTCGAGCAATAAAAAGGCCTAGGCCCGAGCCGTCTGGCTCCGCTTTAATGGCATTAGAGGCGCGAAAGAACTTCTGAAACATTTTGTCGGCTTCGCCAGCCGGGATCCCGATACCCGAGTCGGTTACCGTAATCTCTATCGCCCCCTCGGCGCTATTGAGACGTTCGTCAGAGATTTTGATTTCCACCTTGCCTCCTTCGGGTGTGTATTTAATGGCGTTATCAACCAGATTTTCGAGCACCATCCGGATTTTGTCGGCATCTAATTCAATCTGCGGGACAGTCGTTTGGGGTCGAAGAAAAAGAAAATTAATTTTTTTGATCGTGGCCTGATTAGTAAATTCAAAAATAATATTGGAGACCAAATTAATCAAATCGGTTGGACGAAAAGTATAATCAGCTCGATCGGTATCAATCGAATCAACTTTAAGCAAATCGTTAACGATCGAGATTACCCGTTCGGTGCTAGTTAGGCCTTGGAATAGAAACTTTTTTTGCTCCTCATTTACTGTTCCCAATTGACCTTTAGCAGCCATGTCTAGTGTCCACTTAACGGCGGCCAGCGGAGTGCGTAATTGATGAGTGGTCACCGAGACAAATTTTGACTTGGCCTCCTCCAAGGTTTGGAGTTTTTTGTTGGCCAAGGTTAAACCAAGCTCTTTAGAATAAAGTTCGCGATTTTTTGCGGCAAGTTCGTTATTAACTTTTTGTAATTCTTGAATCTGTTGAGTTTTGAGATTGGCCTCATTAATTAAAATCTGCAAACGACTTTCGCGACTTTGCCAAAAACGGCCAAGGTAAAAAACAGCGACAAAAAACAATAGCAACAATACCCAAAAGCCCGGGTAATTAATAAAAGAAAAATCTAGGTAGGCGTCTAACACCCATTCATTATACCAATCGTCCGCGCAATTTTCTATGGTAAGAGAGTGCAAAACGATGGGCCTCGGCATTGGCCTCAATTATCGCCTGACGATAATCCCGAATAATGGCCGAACTTTCTAATTGTCGAGGCAAGCCAATTAATCTTGAAGCCTTATGCTTATCATCTTTAGCCACCCCAATTACAACACATGCCCCCAAATCCCAAGGGTAATCCTTGGACAAATTTTGGACGACGTTGAGTTGGATTTGGTTGCCATCAACCACAATAATATCGGGCATTGGCCACTCAGGGTGATTAAAACGTCGCTCGAGAATTTCGCGCAGATTTTCGGGATCATTGATTCCCACTTCTGCGTTATTTCTGCGTTTCGTCTGCGTCCGTCCGCGTAATTTAAATTTCTTGTATTCACTTCTCTGCATTTCACCATCTTGCCACACCGTCATTGCCCCAGTCGTGTTTTTACCCGATAAGTGGGCAATGTCGTAGGCTTCAATTCTAATTTGAGCCCGAGGTGAGTCCTTAAGTGAGCCCAAGGTCTCTCCTCGGGCACCTTTTGCCTTCAACAACGACACATCCCGAATATGATTTAACGCAAAAATTTGATCGCGAATTTTTCCCGCTTTTTCAAATTCTTTTTTCTTGGCCAAAACCTTCATCCCGCGTTCAAGATTTTTTATCACTTCTTTTTTCTTCCCCTCAAAAAATAATTTAATATTCCGCACAATCTTGCGATAATCAGTTTTTGAAATCTCACCAGTACAAACTCCCGGACAAAGGCCAATTTGTTTGTTAAAACAAGGCTTGCCAGAATTTGGCAGACATTTATCTCTATACGGAAAAATTTTGCGGATAATCTTCAACGCCTCTTTCATCTCTGCCCCATAGGGAAATGGCCCAAATTGGTCTTTTATCCCCAGTTTTGTATGGTCTATCGAAGTCGAACTTCGATAATTTTTACTCTCTAATTCCCGGCCACGGATTGGGAGAATGCGCGGAAAGTCTTCGTCAGTGATAATCACATACCAATAACTCTTATCATCCTTCTCGCGAGTGTTATAAGGTGGTTGATGTTTCTTAATTAATTCGGTCTCCAACAACAAGGCCTCCAAAACTGAATCCGTTTCCTGCCACTCAATTTTATTTGCTAAAGCAAGCATTTGGGTAATTTTAGGACCCCGAGTCTCCCCTAAATCTCCAACAAAATAACTCTTCACTCGATCTTTAAGCGAAGTTGCTTTGCCTATGTATAAGATATCTCGCCCACGTTTAAAAAAATACACCCCAGGCGAGTCGGGCAAATTATGGCATTTTAAGTCTTGACTAAGCATGGTTTATATAATATAACAAATACGGAGAAGTACAAATTTTTTGTAGTAATAACCGGAAAGGAAGGAAGCACTATGCCAAAGGGAGAGTACGTCAGAACGAGGCCCCCGGCGGGGAGAAAGCAATTCGGACGATTTAGCCTCCGGCCCAAGGGGGTGACCCGGGAAGATAAAAGAATTGAAGATGCCTTGGCCTCAATGCCGAGTAGCGTTCCCAAGCACCGGAATCCCAGTTTTAGGGCCTCCAAGCCCAAATTAAAATAGAGCCTACCGGCACCCCCTCTTGTGAGAGGGGCCAACCACGCAGAGATCTGACTTCAGCTCCGCGTGGTTTATTTTTTTCTTAACGCTCTCTTTAAATATTTGGCGGTATAAGAACCAAGCCTCTCTGCCGACGGAGCCGGCGCATAAGCCACTTCTTCGGGTGTACCCTTAGCCACTAAATTGCCCCCACCCAAGCCCCCTTCAGGACCAAGATCAATTACATAATCAGCGCATTTAATTACCTCCATATTGTGTTCAATCACCACCACCGTATTCCCCTTCTCGACTAATTTTTGCAAAATGTCGTTTAAGTTTTTAACATCTTCATAATGCAAACCAATCGTCGGTTCATCAAGAATATAGATGGTACGCTCAGTGTAGGGACGATAAAGTTCAGACGAAATTTTAACGCGTTGGGCCTCACCACCAGAAAGATCGGTGGCTGATTGTCCCAACTCTAAATACCCGAGCCCAACTTCATTAAGCGTTTTTAATCTGTCATGAATTGCTGGGATATCGTTAAAAAATTCTAATGCTTCCTCCACTGTCATATGCAAGATCTGGCTAATATTTTTCTTTTTGTATTGTACTTCGAGCGTATCTTTTTCATAACGTGTGCCCATACACACATCGCAAGGCACATAAATGGTTGGTAAAAAGTGCATCTCCACCGCTACTTCGCCATTACCCTGACAAGCCTCACAGCGTCCTCCTTGCACATTGAAGGAGAAGCGCGACGCCTTCCACCCCCTTGCTCGCGCGAGCGCCGTTTCGGCCAATAATTCGCGAATAAAGGTAAAGGCACCGGTATAAGTGGCCGGATTTGAGCGTGGAGTGCGACCAATGGGCGATTGATCGATCATCACCACCCGACTTAGATATTCGGAACCAGAAAATTCCCTACAATTAAATAATTCATTAGTGCGATAACGACGCTCTAGTCGAGCCTGCAAGTTTTTATGCAGGATTTCGTAAACCAACGACGATTTGCCTGAACCAGAGACACCGGTAATCGCCACTAATTTGCCGAGGGGGATATCAACATTTATGTTTTTGATATTAAAGACATTACCGCCGCGAATTTTGATGGTGCCCTTATCCTTGCTGCGTCGTTTTTCGGGCACCGGGATTTCGATATCGCCTCTTAAATAATCAACGGTAAGAGAATTATAATCATTCTTTTTAGAAGTTAAGAGTCTATCAGTTTCGCCCGCTACCACAATATGACCACCATGCACACCAGCACCCGGACCAATGTCGACAAGGTAATCAGACGCAAAAATCGTGTCTTCGTCATGCTCCACCACCACAATTGAGTTACCTAGATCGCGAAGTTCGAGCAGGGTCTTAATTAATTTATCATTATCGCGCGCATGGAGGCCAATTGTTGGCTCATCAAGCACGTAAAGAGTACCAACGAGGCGTGAGCCAAGTTGTGAGGCCAAGCGAATACGTTGGGCTTCGCCACCCGACAAAGTGTCGGCTCGACGGCTAAGTTCAATATAATCAAGGCCAACATCGTTTAAGAACTTCAGCCGTGCCCCAATTTCTTTAAACAAGACTTCAGAAATGGCTTTTTCTTTGGGGGTTAACTTAATTGTATCGAAAAGTTTTTTGGCCTCGCCGATCGAGAGATTAACTGTCTCAACGATATTAAGGCCCGCTTGGCCTGAGCCTGTCGAATGGCCAATTCTCACCTGCAAAGCCTCTGGTCGCAGACGCGCACCATTACAAACTTCGCAAAGCTCATTGCCCCACATATGTTTAGTGCCTAAGCCGTGACACTCTGGGCAAGCACCATAAGGCGAATTAAAAGAGAAGAGTCGTGGCTCGATTTCAGGGAAGGAGAAGCCGTCGTTGGGGCAGGCAAATTTTGACGATAAAAGGAAAGTATTCTCTTGCCCTGAGTTTGTCGAAGGGCCGGCCAAAACAATCTTGACCAAGCCCTCCGATTCTTTAAGCGCCCGCTCAACCCCCTCGGTTAGGCGTTCGTTGGCCGAGTCGGACTTAGCTGAAGCAACAATTGTCGCCAAAGACGATCCTTGCTTGCCCGTCGAAGCCTTGGCAGAGTCGGGAGAAATTTTTAAAGGGGAGTCCTTGGCGACCTTTTGATTGAAATCAGCTAAGTTTATCTCATCAATCACCACATCAATATCATGCTTTTTGGTTTTGGTTAGGATAATCCTTTCACGTAATTTGTATTTTTTGCCATCAATCAAAACTTCGGAGTAACCCTTATCGATCAAATCATAAAGCAATTGATAGTACTCGCCCTTTCGACCCCGAACCACTGGGGCAAGAAGGGTTACGTTGGCAACGGCGCGAGATCCCATTTCGCTACGCGAAAAACGATCTCTCTCCGTCGCCCCCATTTTTTCTTTAATAAAATTCACAATCTCTTCATGCGATAATTTCTCAATCCGCTCGCCACAAATCGGACAATGGGGTTGGCCAATGCGAGCATAAAGCACCCGCAAATAATCGTAAATTTCGGTAATCGTGGCCACGGTCGAGCGCGGATTGTGCGAACGAGATTTTTGATCAATCGAAATAGCTGGCGAGAGACCCGAGATCTCGTCAACATCTGGCTTAGGTAATTGTTTTAAAAATTGTCGAGCATAAGCCGACAGTGACTCCACATAACGACGTTGGCCTTCAGCAAAAATGGTATCGAAAGCAAGCGAAGATTTGCCTGAACCCGAGAGACCAGTAAAAACCACCAGCTTATTGCGCGGTATCTCCAAATTAATATTTTTAAGGTTGTGCGTTCGCGCCCCCTTAATTTTTATTTTATGTTCCTCCATACAGTTCAACAGCCCTCTGGTTTGCCCATAGGGTAGTGATGCGATTATAACATATTTGTCTATAAACAGAAAGGTCCACCGCGGTGAACCTGTTCTGGCCACCTTGGAGGACCCCATTACTTACCGGTCGATGCGCACCAATAGCTTATTTCCTTCTGCCTGAACAATATTTATCCGCGAGGAGAAAGATTCCCTGGCGACGGCAACTCCAAAAACCTGAGAATAAGCACCAGCGACAGCATTAAATAAGGATTGCTCAAATTCGACAGTCCGTATCCTACCTGATCCTGCGCCCTCTATCTCAACCAAGCACCCTTTACCTATCCTAGTATTGACCAGATCAACGTCCTCCGTCCCGGGCAAGCGTACCAATTTAATTTCAAACATATTGCATCTCCTTTCAATCTACTAAAAGAATTGCACATTGGGCGTCACCAGTCAAACTTATTTCACAAATCCGCCGGTTTAGAGACTCTAGGGCTTGGTAGCGATTTTCTAATTTGATATTAAAATCACTATTTTTAATAAGCTCCTCACGGTTATCGGCAATAAGGACCGTGTTGTTTTTGTCGACAATTTTTTGAAATACTTTATTTAAGGTTGGCAGATCACTTAGGTGCAGACCCCGTGAAGGGGTGTCTAATATATAAACGCAGCGATCCCCTAATTTTTTTGATAAAATTTTGGCTAAGCGAACACGTTGAGCCTCCCCGCCAGATAGGGTTCCCGACTTTTGCCCTAAGGTCAAATAGCCCAGGCCAACCTCCTTGAGAAAACCCAATTTCCGAGTAATGATAGAATTGTCTTTAAAAATAACCAGAGCCTCATCAATCGTTTTTTTCTCTAACTCTCTGTGCGATATATTTTTTGGTTTTAATTTCTGAATTTTTGACCAAACACCAAGATAGGTGGCCGGCAAACTCGTCTTTATTTTATTGAGTGGGGTTTGGTCAACAAAATAACTTCGGCGGACAAAAGTTTTTCCTTCAATGGGGCCATAATGGCCGCCAGCTTCTTTTCTTAAGCGCCAAGCATTTTTACCCTTAAAGAGAGTTTGGTAAACAAGCTCTAAAATTGTTGTCTTGCCTGTGCCAACCTGACCAGAGAGACAAACAACTTGTCCCAATGGCAGAGCCAGGTCAAAATTTGTTAAGTTATTTTTGTTAATGCTTTTAATTTTTAATAATTTACCCTTCATTTGGAGGGCTTTCAAATTAGGAGTTCTTTTATGGTCAACGATCTCAGCCTTATTTGAAAAAACATATTCTGAAGTTGGAGTCTTACTCTTTTTATACTCACTGATTGAGCCTTGAAAAACGACTTTGCCGCCATCAGAGCCCGAGC
>Ga0265297_10003174_pt1 | contig 30540 bp, 35 predicted proteins | sample Munlanlwell13791_FD_192502 | JGI IMG/M metagenome (GOLD analysis project Ga0265297, IMG submission 192502) | Leachate microbial communities from a municipal landfill in Southern Ontario, Canada - Leachate well 137-91 | ecosystem: Engineered > Solid waste > Landfill > Unclassified | place...
AGACCAAAAATGAAAGATTTGGAAGATGCAGTTTTAGGTGCTGGATATGCGGTTGGAGAAACTGAAAAACCTAAATTCTTTAGTCACAACTTAAGAGATTACAAAGAGTTGTTTTTTGGAATTATTTTTGTATTCGTTGCATATCAACTATTAAAATTTTTTGGCATCACCAATCTTACTAATATTAGTTTTGAAAAAAATAACTCTGGTCTTGGGGTAGTAGTGTTAGTTGGGCTTGTTGCTGGTTTTTCTTCGTGTATGGCACTCATTGGTGGCCTTGTGCTTGGACTTTCCGCAAAGTATGCGGAGAAACACAGAGAGGCAACTACTGCACAAAAATTCAGACCACACCTTTATTTCAATTTAGGGCGTGTGGGTGGATATATATTATTGGGGGGAATTTTAGGATCAATCGGATCGGTTTTTAAAATTTCAACCTCGCTCACCAGCTTTCTAACATTGTTTGCTGGTGTGGTTATGTTGTTTGTTGGGCTTCAATTGATTGATATATTTCCGCGGTTAAGTTCGTGGAAGTTTGTTTTACCAAAAGCTGTAGCAAGGATTTTTGGTCCAACAAAACATCACGCGGAATACAGTCATAGGAATTCGGTCTTGATGGGGGCACTTACATTCTTCCTGCCGTGTGGTTTTACACAAGCGATGCAAGTGTACGCAGTTTCTTCGGGTAGTTTTATAGGGGGTGCGGTGATCATGGGTTTCTTTGCGCTGGGCACTGCTCCGGGTTTGCTTTCAGTTGGTGGACTCACATCCGTACTCAAGGGAACAATTGCAAAAAAATTCTTTAAGATTGCAGGAGTTGTTGTTATTCTGTTTGCATTTTTTAATATTTCAAACAGTTTAACACTCGCGGGAGTAAACTTTGGTACCAGCGTGTTTGATAGTAATAATAAAAACAAGAACGTTGAGTTAGTGGATGGGGTACAGGTGGCGCGGATGCAGCAAAAAAATAATGGATACTTTCCTAGTTCTTTTATTGTTACACGGGGCGTTCCTGTTCGGTGGATTATTAATTCAGATGGGCCATACTCTTGTGCCTCAAGTATTGTTATGAGGAAATTTGGCATCAGTAAAAATCTTGAACGGGGTGAAAATATTATTGAATTTACCCCCACAGAGTCAGGTACTATTCCATTTTCATGTGGTATGGGCATGTTTATTGGCTCATTTACTGTTGTTGAATAATTAAAAAAATATGAACACATTAAATTTAAAAGTTAAGGGAATGCATTGTGCGAGTTGTGCAATAACCATTTCTAAGCGCATCAAAAAAATTCCAGGAGTTGTTGACGTTAATATAAATAGTGTTTCTGAAACTGCAGATATAAAAACAGAAAAACACATTCCATTAGAACAATTAAATTCTGTAATACAAGAACTTGGATATTCATTCGTTGGAGATGCGCCGTCTCATGTTAATCACGGGTCAATGGGTCATATGCATGACATGGGTGGTACTCAAGAAGAAAGAAACAAAGAACTTGATGAAGCAAAAAAGAAAGTTGTTTTTACGCTTCCGTTTTCGATTGTGGTTTTTTTATTGATGATGTGGGAAATTGGTGCTGAATTTCTTAATTTTATTCCCAAATTTCCGGTTTCTATGTCAGTATTGAATGCGTTGTTGTTTGTTATTGCAACGCCAATTCTTTTTTGGTCTGGAAAATCATTTGTGAACGGCGTTGCAAGATTCGCCATGCATCGTGTTGCGAATATGGAAACGCTAGTTGGACTTGGTACACTTACTGCATATATCTATAGTTCTGTCATTGTTTTATTCCCCGTGGTACGTGATTATCTTAAATTGCCAGAATTTGTTTTCTTTGATGTGACTATCGTTGTAGTTGGTTTCGTGCTTTTAGGTAGATATCTTGAAAGTCGTTCAAAGTTACAAACTGGTGAGGCAATTGAAAAACTTCTTGGGCTTCAAGCAAAGACGGCAATTGTCGTACGAGGAGGTGTGGAAATTGAAATTTCTATTAGTGATGTCGTTGTTGGAGATTTGTTTATTGTTCGTCCAGGAGCAAAAATTCCAGTTGATGGTGTAGTTGTTGATGGATTTTCTTCCATCGACGAGTCGATGGTTACAGGAGAATCAATGCCTAATGATAAAAAAACTGGTGATAGTGTTATTGGAGGCACAATAAATAAGCAGGGTGTTTTGAAGTGTACGGCAATGCGCGTTGGATCTGATACTATGCTTTTGCAAATTGTAAAAATTGTACGAGAAGCGCAATCATCTCGGGCGCCAATTCAATCACTCGCCGATAAGATATCTGGCATTTTTGTTCCCGTTGCACTTGGCGTTGCTCTCGTTTCACTTATTATATGGTTTGTTGTTGGATCTTATTATTTAGGATTTTCTTCCGCACTTTCCTATGGAATACTTGCATTTGTTGGTGTCTTAGTTATTGCGTGCCCTTGTGCACTTGGACTTGCAACACCAACTGCAATTGTTGTTGGTGTTGGAAGGGGAGCAGAATATGGAATTCTTATAAAAGGGGCAGAATCTCTAGAACAACTTTCTCGGGTAAATGTGATTGTGTTTGATAAGACGGGGACTATAACAAATGGTGTGCCGCAGGTGGTCAACGTTGTGTCATCGTCTTCATACAGCGAACAAAAAATTTTAGAATTTGCTGCATCTGTTGAATATTATTCTGAACACCCACTTGCGCGCGCGATTGTTGAGGAAGCAAAAAAAAGAAGTCTTACCACACAAGAACCGAAACAATTTAATTCAATTGAGGGAGTTGGTGTTACGGGAGTAGTAGATACAAAAAATGTTTCTGTAAGAAAACCAACACAAAACGACTTAATAAAGGAACCAATTATTTCAAAATTACAGTCAGAAGGAAAGACAGTTGTTGTTTTGGTAATTGATGAAGTTTTAGTTGGTATTATTGCACTCAGTGACACTATTAAAAAAGATGTTCCCAATGTAATTAATGCATTACATAAAAGGGGAATACGCACAGTACTTTTAACGGGTGACAACGAAAATTCTGCACGTTATATTGCACATGAAGCCGGAATCGACGAAGTAATTGCGGGTGTTATACCTAGTGAGAAAGCAAAAAAAATAAAAGAACTTCAAGCAAAAAAATATATAGTTGCAATGGTTGGCGACGGTATCAATGATGCGCCCGCACTTACGCAGGCCCATGTGGGAATTGCTATGGCGACTGGCACCGATGTTGCAATTGAGGCTGCGGGTATAACGCTATTACGGGGTGATGTGACAAAAGTTTTACAAGTGCACACACTCGCAAAAAAAACAATGCGAACTATACGAGAAAATTTGTTTTGGGCATTTATTTATAATGTGTTAGGGATACCTCTTGCTGCGGGTGTTTTCTTTCCATTATTTGGTGTTTTTATTAATCCTGTGTTTGCTGGCATTGCTATGGCGGGGAGTAGTGTTTCCGTGGTTACTAATTCGCTGCGTTTGAAGCGGACAAAGTTAAAGTAAAAAAGACACCCCATTAAGGGGTGTTTTTAAAATATTTTCCGCCAACAATGTGGGTGGTGTATTCGTCTTTATATACAAGTGGGGCTTTTTGTTTGCTGCACTTTGAGCATTCAATTCTCATAATCACACAGCTCTCGCTCACAAATTGTTCCCAGAGAATTTTTGCTTTTTCTGTTGTTTTTTGACAGTCATTACAAAAATAGGATTTATAAAAAAACAAAGGAGAGGGAGGCGCTTTTTCGCTTTCTCTTATTACTTTCATAACATACCCCGCACTTATTAAAGATATTTTAAATATATCTTTATGGTAAAAAATGTGCAAATATATGTATAGAAATGCTGTATGAAAGAAATTTTTGAAGAAAAATACAAAGGATTAAATGAGGCCCAAAAAAGAGCTGTTGATATGATCGAGGGTCCTGTTATGGTAGTTGCTGGCCCAGGAACTGGAAAAACACAAATACTCACATTGCGCATCGCAAATATACTCTTAAGGACAGACATAAATCCAGAAAATATTTTAGCAATCACGTTTACTGAGGCGGGGGCGTCTGCTATGCGATCACGACTCGTAGATATTATTGGGGGAGAGGCATATAAGGTCCAGATTTTCACATTTCATGGATTTTGTAATTATGTTATTAAGGAATATCCTGATGAATTTCCGCACATTATTGGAGCAAGGAATAGTACCGAGGTTGAAGTTGCTCAGATTATTGAGGAGTTGCTGCAAGACGGTCAATATAAAGAGCTGCGACCATTTGGTGATACATTTTTTTATGTAAAAAGTATTATTAGTTCAATTGCAAGTATAAAACGGGAAGGATTAACGCCTGAGGAATTTTCCTCAATTGTTTTGAACGAGAAAGAAAAATTTAGTAATATCTCTGATTTATTTCATACCAAGGGTCCACATGCGGGAAAAATGAAGGGGGATTATCAAACGCTTGAGAAACAAATTAAAAAGCAGGAGGAATTGGTCCGCATATATAAGGAGTATCAAGAAATTCAAAGAAAGAAAAATTTATATGATTTTGAGGATATGATTCTTGAGGTGCTTTCTGCGTTTAGGGGAAATAAAAATTTACTCCAGGTTGTTCAAGAAAAATTTCTTTATGTATTAGTAGATGAACATCAAGACACTAACAATGGTCAAAATAAAGTTTTGGAACTTTTAATGAACTATTATGAAAATCCAAATATATTCATTGTGGGAGATGAAAAACAGGCAATATTCAGATTTCAAGGGGCATCTTTAGAAAATTTTCTCTATTTTAAGGAACAATATCCAACGGCAGAATTAATAGTTTTAGAAAATAATTATCGTTCCACACAAACGATACTCGATGCTGCGCACACTGTTCTTAAGGGCAAGGCGCGGTTATTAGCTCGTGCAGGACATGAAGAGTTGAAGATTCGGTTAGGAATTGCGGATACGCAGACCGATGAACTGGCATGGATTGCAAAAGATATTGCTCAAAAAATTGATAGTGGAATTTCTTCGTCTGATATAGCAGTCCTCTATAGGGACAATAAGGATGCCGAGCGTATTGTTGAAATACTAGAGCGATATGGAATTCCTACTCATGTATATACAGAAGGTAATGCTTTGCGTGATAACGATGTTCAAAAATTATTACTCATTTTGAAAAGTGTACAAGAGGTGGGTAATGACGAATTACTTGCTCAAATGCTTCATATAGATTTTTTGGGATTGGATCCAATTGATATATATAAGTGTCTTAGCCAAAAATCTTCTCTTGCGCTTGTAGACAAGATAAGAAGTCGTGAATTTCTTAAGGATGTTGGGATCAAAGATATTTCTTCATTTCTTAATTTAGGGAGACTTCTTTCTACATGGAAAACCCTCAGTGTAAATCGACGACTTTCAGAATTTTTTGAGATTGTAATGCGAGAATCTGGTTTCTTTGATTCCATAATGAAAGGAGAAGATGCTATACAGAAACTTTCTGCACTTGAAAGTGTTTTTGAAGAAATAAAAAATTGTGAAAATGCCCACACATCTTACTCGTTAGAAAATTTTCTTTCTTACATTGATACAATTGAGGAACATAATATTCGTGTTAAAACAACTGTAGTAAGACCCGTTTTTAATGAGGTGCATTGTATGACGGCACATAAATCAAAAGGACTCGAGTTTTCTTTTGTGTATATTGTGCACGCACATGATGGGCATTGGGGGAATCGAAGAACAAAAAATCTTTTGAAATTGCCTGATGCAATATATCTTCGTTCTCAGTCAATGATTGAGGGAACTGATGACGAAAGGCGTCTTTTTTATGTTGCACTTACAAGAGCAAAAAAAGAGGTAATTATTTCTTATGCAACACATGATGTGTCTGGGGGAGATGTGCTTCAATCTCAATTTGTTAGCGAAATAAAAGAAGAACTCATTTCTAAATTTCAAATAGAAAAATCGGACATTTCCATTACGCGTATTAAAAACACAAAGCGAAAAACTTTAAAAGACGAGAATCTTGTACGTCACTTATTTAGTGAACGAGGATTTTCTGCAACAGCATTGAATAATTATCTTGATTGTCCTTGGAGATATTTTTACTCGAATCTTTTAAGGATTCCGAGTGCAATGACGAAGTTTCAAATATATGGAAATGTTGTACATAGTACGTTGGAAGAGTTTTTTTCTCGATTTAAAGTAGGTAATCCTGGAAGAGAATTTCTTTTAGAACAATTCAAATTGTACATGGATGGGGCAAACATAAAGAACGAAGAGCGAGAAGAAATGATGCAAAAAGGAACAAAGGCTCTTACCGGGTATTATGAGAAATATCACACGATCTGGACATCTAATATACAGACCGAAGTCCCATTTCATGGAATTTTACTAACGCCAGATATTCGATTGACGGGAAAAATCGATAAGATAGAGGTTTTGAATAAAAACAATGATGTTAACGTAGTTGATTACAAAACGGAAAAACCAAAATCAAGAAATGAAATTGAGGGAAAAACAAAAAACTCAAAGGGCAATATAAAAAGACAGTTAACGTTTTATAAATTGCTTCTCGATCTTTATAGTGGGGTAGAGAAGTTTCATTTTGTTTCTGGACAAATAGATTTTATCGAACCGGACGAAAAGGGGATATATCATTCCGAACAATTTATCATTGAGGATAAAGAAACCGAAGAATTAAAGAAAGAGATTGTGCGTGTTGTAAATGAAATACAGACATTGGCATTTTGGGATGCTCGATGTGATGATAAGGAGTGTCGTTATTGCGCGTTACGTGAGCTTTTATGATAGGATATAAGTAATGGCAAAGCGTTTATATAGAAGTTCAAAAAACAAAGTTGTTGCTGGTATTATAGGAGGAATCGGAGAGTATTTTGAAATAGATCCGGTTATTTTGCGTTTAGGATACATTCTTCTTACTGCAATTAGTGGTTTTCTTCCCTGTATCGTTGCTTATATCATTGCAATGTTTGTAGTTCCTAAACCACCACACTCACCTGAGAAAGAGGTATAAAACAAATGACTGACGCAGAGAAAAAGAGAAAAGAAGAAGAACAAAGACTTCGTGATGACGCGTGGGAGGATTTTTCTGAGCGAATTACTGCGTGGGTGGGATCTACCGCCTCTCTTATTGTACACACGGTTCTTTTTTGTTTGGCGTTTCTTCTTATTTTTGTTGGGATTGGAGCTGACAGAGTTCTTTTGGTTTTAACAACTATAGTATCACTAGAAGCAATTTATCTTTCCATATTTATTCAAATGACAGTGAATAGACATGCAGACAGTTTGGAGGAAGTTGAAGAAGACATTGAGGAAATCCAAGAAGACGTTGAGGGGCTTTCTGAGGATGTTGAGGAAATATCTGAAGACGTCGAAGAGATTTCTGAAGACATTGAGGAAATCCAAGAAGATGTCGAAGAGATTCATGAAAAGAAAGGAGATGGAAAAGTTGTTACCCTTGAAGACATTGAGACAGTTCTTCAGCGGGCCATCCAAGATATTGAAAAACTAAAAAAACAATAAAAATATGAATATTATTAGTCCAAAAACAATGTGGCTTCTTATTCTTCTTGTCGCAATTTGCTCGTTTTCTTTTTTTGACCACAGTTATCTTTATGTGCCACATATTATTTCAAAAATTATTTTTATCATTTGCACACTTGTTTGGTTGACATTAATTTGTTCCGCATTTTTTGTTCATCGTGAGGCATACAAAAATTCGTATGCAACGTCAGGCGTTATAAGAACCGGTATTTATAAAAAACTTGATCACCCGATGTATGTGGGGGATATTATTTTTTTTATTGGTATTGCATTTTTATTTCCAATGATGTGGGTGCTGGTAACGTTGTTTGTTGGAATTCTTATCTTTGTATGGTTTATGAATATTGAAGAAGGAGTCCTCGAAGAACGATTTGGAACCCCTCCTCGTGTTGATAAGACTAAAAAATTAAAAAAAATGGATTTGATTGAAAAGAAACGGAAAACAACGAGAAAGACTGTTGTGGAGAAAAGAGCGAGCGTCAAAAAACCAAGAAAACCTAGAGCAACCAAAGTAAAAAAGGAGGCATCTGAAATCTAAACCCCTATGGATCTGTTTCAGTCACTTATTTTGGGCGTTGTAGAAGGAATTACCGAATTTCTTCCTATATCGTCAACGGGTCACTTGGTTCTTGTATCAAATTTATTACATATTTCACAAACAGAATTTGTGAAGACGTTTGAAATTTCGATACAACTTGGAGCTATTCTTGCTATTGTTGTGTTGTATTTCAAAAAATTATTAACTGATTGGGATACTATAAAAAAAATAATTGTTGCGTTTATTCCCACATCAATTATTGGGTTTATTTTGTACAAATTTATCAAGCAGTATTTAATTGGAAATATTTCTGTTGTCCTTTGGGCCTTAGGAATTGTTGGCTTTCTGTTTGTTGTTGTCGAATATTTTCAATCAAAAAAGAAGGATGGGTTGGAAAAGATATCATATAAACAAGCATTTATTATTGGTATTGCTCAATCGCTTGCGATTATTCCTGGTGTTTCGCGATCGGGTGCGACGATTATGGGTGGATTATTATTAGGCATCAAAAGGAAGGAGGTTGTTGAATTTTCATTTTTGTTAGCAGTTCCCACTATGGTTGCGGCGACAGGATATGATTTACTAAAAAATGGAAGTTCTATATCTCAAAATATGATAGCCCCGCTCGCTGTTGGATTTATCACCTCATTTCTAGTCGCCCTTGTCGCGGTGAAATGGTTTATAAAATTTATTCAAACAAACACGTTTACGGGATTTGGCATATATCGAATTATTGTTGCAATTCTATTTTTCTTGATTTTTGTGTAGCCACATAAAAAGGGTGGTAGTATTGAGTGGATAATTTTGACATAGAGCCAAAAATTTAGTATTCTAACGTTACCTCGGGAGAGGTATTTTTTATGGCTATTAGAGAAGATTTAAGAAATATTGCAATTATTGCGCACGTTGACCACGGAAAGACGACTCTTGTTGATGCGCTTCTTAAACAATCAGAAAATTTTAAATTAAAATCAGATGATACAAAGGATCTTATTATGGATTCCAATGAACTTGAACGAGAACGTGGAATCACTATTTTTTCAAAAAATGCATCGATTCATTATAAGGGGATAAAGGTTAATATTGTTGACACCCCAGGACATGCTGATTTTGGTGGTGAGGTTGAACGAATTATGCGTATGGTGGATGGTGTTCTTCTTTTGGTTGATGCAAAAGAGGGTCCGATGCCCCAAACAAAATTTGTTCTTCGAAAAGCTATTCAGGCAGGACATAAGATTATTGTGGTAATTAATAAAATCGATAAACCAGGAGCACGACCAGTGTGGGCGCTTGATCAAACGTTTGATTTGTTTATTGAGCTTGGTGCGAGTGATGAGCAGGCAAATTTTCCTGTAATTTATGCCGCCGGCGCACAAGGAAAGGCAGGACTTACGCCAGATCTTTCTGAGATGACATCTATTGAACCGTTATTCAATACAATACTCAAATATATCCCAGGGCCATCAATTCACGAAGAAACTCCACTTCAAATGCTTTCAGTAAACCTTGTCTATGATAACTACAAGGGAAAGATTGCAGTGGGAAGACTTTATGCAGGAACGCTTAAGAAGGGAGCGCGGGTTTTGCACATTGATAGAAATGGAAAACAAACTCAGGTAACTCTTTCTTCGATAATGTTGTTTGATGGGCTTAAACGAATCGATGTTGATGAGGCGACCCCAGGAGAGATTGTCGGTATTTCAGGAATTCCAAATGTTTCTATTGGAGAAACCATAACTGATATCGAGCGTCCACTTCCACTTCCTCCAATACAAATTGATGAGCCAACAATAAAAATGATGTTTAGTGTTAATACCTCTCCATTTATGGGACGAGAGGGGGAATATACTACATCACGAAATCTTCGCGAACGATTAATGAGAGAACTTGAAACTGATGTTGCGCTTTCTGTTCAAGCAACCGAATCTCCAGATAAATTTATTGTTTCTGGACGTGGAGAACTTCACCTTTCTATTCTCATAGAAAAAATGAGGAGGGAGGGATATGAACTTGAAGTCTCAAAGCCACAAGTTATTTTTAAGGAACACGAAGGGAAAAAAGAAGAACCGATGGAGCTTGTTTCTTTTGAGGTTCCTGAACAATTTTCCGGAACTGTTATTGAAATGATGGGAAAACGTTTGGGGGTAATGAAAGATATGCGTGTTGATCGTGGAATTGCTCATCTTGATTTTATTATTCCAACGAGAGGACTTATCGGAATTAGAAACTTATTTTTAACAGCAACAAAAGGACAGGGAATTATGAATTCGCTCTTTCTTGGTTATGAAGGATACAAGGGTGATTTACCGCCAGATACTCATGGATCTATTGTTGTTTCTGAAACCGGAGAATCAAATAGTTATGGACTTATAATTGCGCAGGGACGAGGAACGCTTTTCATTGGACCGGGTCGTGAGGTATATGAAGGCATGGTGGTTGGACAAAATGCAAAATCGGGAGATGTTATTGTAAATGTGGTAAAAACAAAAGAACTTACCAACTTCCGTACAAAAAATTTCGGTATACAGGAAACACTTGATGTGCCAAAGGAACAATCTCTTGAAGATGCACTTGATTATATTGGCGACGATGAATTAGTTGAGATAACACCAAAAAATATACGAATTAGAAAAATGTTCCTTACTGAAAATGATAGAAAACGTTTTGAAAGAGAACAGAAAAATACACAATAGAGAAAAATGAGGACTAAAATTATAGCAACTATCGGACCAAGCTCAGAAAAAGAAGAAATTTTAAAAAAACTTATTGAGGAGGGTGTGGACATTTTCAGAATGAATTTTTCACATTGCACGTATGAGGAATATCGTGCACGCAAAGAAAAAATTACGCGTCTTGCTAAAAAGGCAAAACGACGCGTTTTTATTCTCCAAGATCTTCGAGGACCTCGTATACGCGTGGGCGAATTACCTGATTCTGGAATCCAACTAGTTGAAGGAAAAGAAGTTATATTTTCTTCAGCAAAAAAAACGCCAAGGGGAGCAATTCGTATTGATGACGAATATGTTCATAAAGATGTAAAACCTGGACACTCGTTATTTTTAGCAAATGGTGCAATGGAGGTAGCAATTACTAAAATTATAGGAACAACAATCTATACAAAGATTGTTCGTGGGGGAATGCTCTATTCTCGAAAGGCGGTTAATTTGCCTCACACACTTCTTACCACTTCCGGACTTACTGAAAAAGATATTGAGGATGTTAAATTTGGATTAAAAGAAGGAGTCGATTATGTGGCGCTTTCTTTTGTTCAATCAGAAAAGGATATTGATCGGTTGCGTGCGATTGTGAAAAATAAAGTCAAAATTGTTGCAAAAATCGAATCAGCGATTGCATTAAAACAAATTGATAAGATCATACAGGTTTCCGATTCTATTATGGTTGCTCGAGGCGATCTTGGAATAGAAGTTCCTCTTGAAAAAGTTCCGTTTATTCAAAAGAATCTTATTCGTCACGCACAGTGGCATAAAACGCCGTCAATTGTTGCAACGCAGATGTTATCTTCAATGATTGACCATGATCACCCAACGCGTGCTGAGGTATCCGATATTGCAAATGCGGTTTGGGATGGAGCCGATGCGGTTATGCTCTCGGATGAAACGGCTTCTGGAAAATATCCCGTGGAGGCGGTTAGGGCAATGGTTCGCATCGTAAAAGCGGCAGAGTATTACCGCTTTGCTCGAGAGAACTCTCTTTAGTACAATTAGTGATACATGGAGCATATTATCCCAAACCATCTTGCAATTATTCCTGATGGAAATAGAAGGTGGGCCATTAATCAAGGCAAAAAAGCGTTTTTAGGACATAAGGAGGGAGCGGCCACAACTGAAAAAATTTTAAAGGCATCGTTTGATGCCGGGGTTCGTTGTTTTACTATTTGGGGTGCTTCTGAAGATAATTTAACAAAAAGATCAAAGGAGGAAGTGATTGCTCTTTCCCATATTTTTACAAAAACACTTACGAAACTTTTAAAATCAAAAGAGTTAAAAAAATACAACGTGCGCGTATGTGTACGGGGAAGATTTCGCGAATTACTAAAAAATAAAACACTTGATGCGATTGCTCAAAAATTGGAAAAAGAAACCGAACATCATTCGGAGCGCATCTTAACAGTTCTTTTGGGATATGACGGGAAAAAAGAGATGCTTTCTGCGATTCATGTATTGCAAAAAAAAGAAACGTTAGCCGAAGAGAGTTCGCTCTTAAATGCATTATGGACAAAACATCTTCCGCCCGTTGATCTTGTTATACGAACGGGGGGAGAGCCGCATTGGTCAGCGGGATTTATGATGTGGCTTACCGCAAACAGTGAATTTTACTTTACAAAAACACTATGGCCCGCGTTCTCTGAAAAGGAACTTTCCAAGGTATTTAAAGAATTTTCTAGGCGTAGACGGATGATGGGTGCATAGATTCGTGGTATACTGGACATATAAATGTTTATGAGGATTGAAACAAAAAAACTCACCTTATGGATTTTTGTGTTGCTCGTGATTGGCTTTGCTGCATTTTTCGCGATTGAATATCAAAACAAACCGGTTGTTATAAAAAACTTTGATGACTGTGTTCGCGCGGGAAAAACAGTCATTGATTCAGTGCCACGCCGATGCGAGATTTCAAAGGATCAATTTATTGTTGATATTGCAGGAATAACGAAAGGAGATACTGGTGAAAAAGGAAGGTGTGATTCTTATGTGTTTAGCTCCTATCCAGCGGGGGAGGTAGAAAAAATAAAAGCGTCCGTTGATTATAATTCGTATGCAGATGCAAAAAAATACAAAACTGCCATTGATACTGCATTTTCATTGGGACCAAATTTTTCAGGACATTACGTTGTTGCAAGTTGGGGGTGTGGAACAACGTGTCAGGAGAGCACTATAATTGATGGAAACACGGGAAAAATTTTAGTGTTTGGTATTGTTTCTGAATATGGAATTGAAACCGAGGTAGATAGCAGGCTTCTTGTGGTGAATCCTAAAAAAAATATTCCGGAAGTACTAACCACAGAGGAACAAAAAACACTCATTACAAATTTTTACACCCTAGAAAACAATGCACTAGTTCTCTTGTGTAGGGAGAGTGCTTCACTTCAATAAAAATATATATGAATACAACAATTAATAATAAAGGACTCATTATCGGTTTAGTCGCTCTTGGAATTGCACTTATTGCAAGTGTTTCAGTTGGGGCCTACTCATTTTTTAGAGTAAAATCCCTTTCGAATGTAATCTCAGTGACCGGATCTGCTGAAAAACAGATTACTTCCGACACTGTTAAGTGGACGAGTGGATTTTCGAGAAATGTAGGATTGGATGGGGTGAAGGATGGATATGCAGTGATGAATAAAGATCTTAGCGCAACACTAGATTATTTGAAATCTCAAGGAATAACAGAGAGTGAAATTACAGTGAAACCAGTAATGATGGATTCAAACTATGAACAGACTGAAAAATTTGGAAGTAAAATGTCTGGATATATTCTTCGACAGATAATTGAGGTGCAATCAAATAATGTGACGGCAGTTACCAAGCTTGCACAGGATGCTCCTGTAAAACTTTCTGAATCGGGAATTTTGTATTCCACACAAAATCTTGAGTACTTTTATAGTAAATTTGGAGACCTAAAAGTTGAGATGCTTGCTGAAGCAACAAAAAATGCGAAAGCACGTGCAGAAAAAATTGCAGAATCAACAGGTTCAAAAATAGGATTTATGCAATCAGCAAGTATGGGCGTGTTTCAAGTGACACCAACAAATTCGGTAGATGTTTCAGATTATGGATATTTTGATACTTCATCAATAAATAAAAAGGTTACTTCTGTCGTTCGAGCATCATTTTCGCTAAAATAAACAAAAAACGCCCTTTTGGGCGTTTTTTTGTTTCGCGATATAATAAAGTTATGAGAATAGAAATAAACGCGGTGCGCCTTGATCTTGGGGAGGCATTAAAGCAGCACATCGAGAAAAAAATTGGAAGTGTAGAAAAAATGGTAAAAAAGTTCGAAACAAACGGGGAGCTTGTTGCATATGTAGAAGTTTCAAGAACAACACGACATCATAAACAAGGAGAAGTATATTATGCGGAAATTACTTTACGATTGCCACAAAAAACAATTCGCATTGAAAGGACAAATGAGGATGCATATGGTGCGATTGACGAGTTAAAAGATGAACTTAAGGAGGCAATTAGTGATGTAAAAGAATTTTCTAAAGAAGCACGTCGAGAGGGGTAATTATATGAATAAAAAAGAATCACGGGCAATTCTTATTGCAAAAAAATTAAAGAGTATGTATCCGCGTGCTCGTGTATTTTTAAATCATTCAAATTCGTTTGAATTACTTGTTGCTGTTATTCTCTCTGCACAATGTACTGATAAAAAAGTAAATGAAGTTACAAAGAGTTTGTTTAAGAAATATAAAACAATAAACGACTATGTGTTGGCGGGAAAGACAGAAAAAACGAGAAGAGTATTTGAAAAAGATATTTTACAGACAGGATTTTATAGAGCAAAGACAAAAAATATTTTAAAAACTGCTGAAATTATAAAAAAACAGTATAAGGGTAAGGTTCCTAAAACTATGGAGGAGCTTATTACCCTTCCTGGCGTTGGAAGAAAAACAGCAAATATAATACTTGAATCAGCGTTTGGTGTTGTGGTTGGTATCCCCGTAGACACGCACGTATTTCGACTCGCGCGTGTTTTGGGGCTTTCAAGTGCACACACGCCAGAAAAGGTAGAAAGAGATCTTTGTGCCTTGTTACCAAGAAGATACTGGGCAAAATTCTCATATAGATTAATCTCTTATGGGCGAGAATATTGTCCTGCGAGGAGGCATGATCATACGAGGTGTCCACTTTCTCATATTGGGGTATAATTGATTAATGAAGAAGCCACACATAGTGATTCTTGGAGTTGGAGAAATTGGTTCTGTATTGCTGTCGACCTTTCGAAAGCAAAAATATTCTGTTGATGCGTGGGATAAGGTGCCACAGAAAGTTCCCAACCAAAAATCCTTATTCGAAATTATTCCAAGAGCAGATATTCTTTTTCTGTGTGTTCCGTCTTGGCATTTAGGTGGAGTAGTAAGGTCAATTGGGCCATTTATTCACAAGCAGACAGTTATCGTTTCTTTTTCTAAGGGATTACAACAAACAAAAGAAACGCCATATACATTTCTCTTTTTGGCATTTCCTAATAACGAGATTGTTATGGTTGGAGGAGCTATGCTTGCAGAAGAAGTTGATCGGGGAATGCCCGGTATTGCTGTTTTTGGAGCAACAAAGGAGGCAACGCGCGATCTTGTTATGCAGTGTTTTAAAAATACGCAGGTGGTGTGTTTTGGATCAAAAGATCCAGAAGCCATTTGTTTTTCGAGCGTTTTAAAAAATATTTATGCACTTGGACTTGGTATGGCGCATGGAATTGGGTGGGGCGGAAATGGGCGAGCACTGCTTGCACGAGAATCTTTATTCGAAATGGAGGCAATAGGAAAGCTGCTTGGAGTAAAAAGAGATACTATCTATGGTCCAGCTGGATTTGTTGACCTTATTGCAACTGGATTTAGTGAATATTCAAAAAACGTTGAGGTAGGAACACTTATTGTTTCTTCAAAAAAACAAATTCCTTTAAGTGAAGGATTGGTATCTTTAGAGCCAATGAAAAAACTTATTGGTAGCGCAATTTCTGCATTACCATTGTTTTCAACCATATTTCAGGCTGCATTACGAAAAGAAGATGCTGTATCCGCTTTTCGAAAATACGTAAAACGAATAGAAAAGCGAACATAAAGATACGCACATTATTAGTGTCTGATCTGAAAGCTAAACAAATAAAAAAAGTTGTTTAATGTTTAGCTTATTGTCTTCGCTCAAAGGCGCTTTTTAGCGTTTCTTCGTCTGCAAACTCAATTTCGCCTCCTGTTGGAATTCCACGCCCAACTCGTGTTATTTTTTTTGAGAGTCCTTTGAATTCCTCATTAATTACAGACGTGATAAAATCTCCAAACGTTGTTGGGTTTAGTGCGATCATTAATTCATCAATAGAGCCTCCCAGCTCACCAGTAATTCGAGTTTTTAACTTAGAAAGTCTGAGTTTATGTTCTGTTTCAAGCACGCCGTGCTCTGGGAGTGTTCCGAAGACAAGATAATGTCCATCCCAAGAACCAGAACGTTCGATAGAAAGGATATCTGTTTCTTTTTCTACAATGGCGATTTTTTTTGAGTTTCTTTTTTGATTTCCACAAATTTCACAAACAGGTGCGGTATCCATTTTCAAAAAATAACATCGTTCGCAACGGGTTATATTATTTAGAAGCGTGAGCGCTGCAATAAGCTCTTCTCGCTTTGATTTTTCTTGGTTTACTATATAAAACGCAAGACGCGTTGCAAATCGCGGTCCAAGTGACGGAAGACGCGAGAATGCGTCAATAAAACGTTGAATTGGTGCAAGCATTATTCGTGATAAGTATGTGTTTTGTCGATATTTTTGAAGCTAACTTTTTCTGGATCCCATCCAAGTGTCACGCTTCCCACTGGTCCATTTCTATGTTTTGAAATAATAACTTCTACCGTGCTTTGTCCTTCATCGGGTATATCGTTTCGTTCTCGTTCTTTTCGGTAAAGGAATAGTACTACATCAGCATCTTGTTCCAAACTTCCTGATTCACGAAGGTCAGAGAGACGAGGAATTTTAACATCGCGCTTATCAACGTCACGAGAAAGCTGAGACAAGGCAAGAACAGGGACATTAAGTTCGCGCGCGAGCGCTTTTATTGAGCGGGAAATTTCGGTAACTTGTTGAACCATGTTGTCGCTATTTGTTCTTGAGCGAACAAGTTGGATATAGTCGATGATAATAAGATCAAGCCCATGCTCCATTTGTAAACGACGAGCCGCTGAGCGCATTTCGAGAATAGTTGGGGATGGGGTGTCGATTATATGTATGTTTGTTTTCGAAAGTTCATCAAGGGCTTGTTGAACAAGGGCAAATTCAAGGTCATCATTTAATCTACCGGTGCGCAAACGCCACAAGGGAACTTGTGCCTGTCCAGCAATAATACGATCGACGATTTGATCGCGTGACATTTCAATAGAAAAAATTCCAACAGAACGTCCTCCGAGTGCAACTTGTCTCGCAACATCTAACGCAAATGATGTTTTTCCAACCGATGGACGAGCTCCGAGTATAATCATGTCTGATGGTTGAAAACCAGAAAGCATTTTATCTAAATCGACAAAATGTGTAGGAACTCCGCGTACTGCGCTTTGACCACCGCGATGTAATTTTTCAAGACGCTCAAATGCTGTGGGAAGCTCATCTTTTATGTGAATAAATTTTTGTGGACGTGATTTTTGTGAAATTGCAAAAATACGTTGTTCAACTCGATCAAGTAATGATTCAAAATCGGGAAAATCAAATGCCTCCTCATTAATTGAGGATGACGCATCTATAATTTGTCTGCGAACATGTTTTTCTTTTACGATTTGTGCGTAGTGAGCAATGTGTGCTGAAGAGGGAACTCGGGAAATTAATTCAGTAAGATAATCAGTACCCCCAATATCTTTGAATACTTTTTTGTTTTTTAATTTATTAGACACGGTTAGCATGTCTATCGGTTCGCTATTTTCAAATAATTCAATAATAGCTTCATAAATTTTTTGGTGTCCTGGATGATAAAAGTCTGCTGGATCTAATTGATCAGCAATTTTTAATGCAGCATCTTTATCAATCATCAATGCTCCCAACACCGAAACTTCGGCATCAAGATCTTGTGGTGGTACTTTTGTGATCGCTGGTTTTTGTTGTTTCAACATACATTAGGATACCTTCTTTCGTACAAAAGGACCGATGGGTGTGTCCTCTATGATGTATCCTAACGTATCTACTTGATTTCTCAAGGTGTCGGCGTGGGTAAACTGTTTATTACCTCTGTATAACTCTCGTTGTTTTACTAATTTAGTGATTGTGGGGGGTATTTTGTATTCTTCAACATCGATTCCAAGGATTTTTAGCATCGAAGTAAGCGTTTTTTGTGATTTCCTTGCTTGCGGTTTGGAAATCTTCCATGCAATTGTGCGGATCATTGTTGTGTATTTAAAGAGTGCCGCCACCGCTTCAGGGGTGTTTAAGTCGTCACTCATTGCTTCATCAAATTCCTTTTTAAATGTTTCTTCAATTCCTTCCCACTGATCTTTTATGTTCTTTGTCTGTTTAATTTTTGCCTCCTGTGAAAATGCGAGTGCATCATATGTTCCTAAAAACGCATCAATACTTTGTGTTGCTTGTTCAACTAAGGAATCAGACCACTGAATCGGCGTTCTATAGTGATGCATCGCAACGATAAGTCGCAATACATTTTTTTTATGATGTGTAAGAAAATCTCGTATGGTAAGGAAATTTTTTAAACTCTTTGACATTTTCTCCCCATTAATTCGCAAGGATCCTGTGTGAAGCCAGATTTTAACAAAAGGAACCTTCCCCGATGCAGATTCTTGTTGTGCAATTTCTGCTTCGTGATGAGGAAATTTTAGATCACCCCCGCCACCATGAATATCATATTGTGGTCCAAACCAGCGTTCAGTAATTGCGGTGTCCTCAATGTGCCAGCCTGGGCGACCCCAACCAATAGGCGTATTCCACGCAGGTTCTCCATTTACCACCACAAAAGTTTTTTTATTTTCTTTTTCTGGAACAGAAACGTATTTCCAAAGAGCAAAATCACCTTTATTTCTTTTTTTAATTTGTTCGTCAATCCTTGTAACTGCATCTTCTGCCTGAAGAGCGGTTCTTCGAGAAAGTTTTCCATAATCAGGAAATGAGTTTATATCAAAATAATATCCTTCTTGTTCAATAAAGTATGCATTACCCTTTAAAATAAGTGTTTGTATCTGCTGAATAATATTTTTTATATGATCTGTCGCTCTTGCATATCGCGTGACTGAATCGCAACCAATGGATTCCATATCTTTCTTATATAACTCCTCAAATTTATGTGCGTAGCGAAGTGGGTCCTCATGAAAAGATTTTGCACGATCAATAATTTTATCGTCTACGTCTGTTATATTTTGGAGATATATTATTTTCCATTTTTTTGAGCGCAGATATTTTACAAATGTATCAAAAGCAGCATAGGTGCGGGCATGTCCTATGTGCGAATAGTCAAAAACTGTTGGACCACAAACAAAAAAATGTAACGGTCTCTTTTTTGGTTGTTCGAGGATTTCTTTATTTCCCGAAAGTGAATTAAAAAGTTGTATCATCGTCTTTAGATGCATTATATAGCTAAAACGGAACAGGGTATAGAGTTTGAGAAATGGATGCTATTTACTCCAATTGAGAATAATATCGTCAATTCTTGGTGTATCTGTTTGAAGAAGATTGCTTCTGAGGCGTGCACGATATCTGATATAACGCATATTTTTTACTTGTGCTGGATCGATACAAATTGGAGTGTCTTTTGGTGCGTTTCCTCCCGCGTTTACCCCCCCTTTAAAACTTGATTCACACGAGGCGCTGTAATAGTCAGCGCTTGTTCCTGATGGTCCAATAAAACTCCATGGTCCAGTTGAACTATTTGAAACTGCAATTTGGAAATCAACATATGTTTGTTGTCCTGTTCCATTTGCATTATTTGTTCCTTTCCATGTGATGCTATTGAGCGTTGCGCCAGCAACTGATTGTGTATCAATAACTGCAGAATCAAGAAGTGCAATGGTTGAGGTCGATCTCCATGCGGTATTAATTTTGTATGAGTATGGAGTACAGGTTGAACCAACATTTCCACAATTGAAACTGACCCAACCACCAATATCGCTCCACGCATATCCATGAAAATCACCGCTGGAATCTATGGTAACTCCCCAATCAGTTCCACAGGTTACTCCATCGGTATTGTGACAACTAAAACTTATCCAACCCAAGGTATCGTTCCACGCATATCCTACAAGATCTCCTGTTGCAGTTGCTCCATTACAATTTCCACTCGAATCTTTTACAGATCCAATTCCGTTGCATATTCCATATTGTGAAACGTTGCATATGTTCCCGCTTGGCGAGGTTCCGCAGTCGAGGGAAATTTCTCCAAGTGTTGAAGAGGCGTATCCAACTATCTTTGATCCTTGAACTTCCACAGTATTATTTGAGTATAAGTCCCACCATCCTGAAACATCATTCCATGCAAAATATTCACTCGGGACAGCGCTTATGTTTGTGGTTGCACGCACAATATATCCGAAGCATATAAAAAATAGTGTCGTACAAAAAAGTATCTCAAACAACCTCTTCATATATCTATTATATAGTATATTTAATGCGCATTATTAATTTTTACGATATACTTGGTTTCAAGAGACGCATAGGAATATATGGAAGAAAATCAATTACTTAATCGAATATTTTCTGTTTCTGAATATATAGAATTTTTAAATCAGTATTTGAAGCCGGTTGAAAGCGTTATTCAGGGAGAGGTTGGAGAAAAAATAAGTAAATATCCCAATTTTTCTTTTTTTAATCTTATAGATACTATTGATAAATCCTCGATTCAATGTTTTGTCACTGCTCCTGTGCTTCGCGCATTGGGTGACGAGCTTACCCCCGGCATGGAAATTCGTGTTGAGGGTCGAGCGGCCGTCTTTAAAAAAAATGGAGGATTAAATATACAAATTTCTCGCATCATTCCTGTGGGAGAGGGGGCGCTTAAAAAACAATTTGAAATACTTCAAAAAAAATTGAGAGATGAGGGATATTTTGATGTTGAAAGAAAGAAAAAAATTCCACGGTTTGTAAGTGCAATTGGTCTCATAACTTCAAAAGTTGGACGTGGAGCAAAAAAAGATTTTCTTACTCATCTTGGTAACTTTGGAATTAAAATTGTATTTTTCCCCGCAAAAGTTGAGGGAGCATTTGCGGTGCGCGAACTTATTTCTGGGATTGAATTTTTAAATAAAGAATATCCAATGCTCCAAGCGATTGTAATGACTCGCGGAGGAGGAAGTTGGGAAAGTTTGCAGGCATTCAATTCTGAAGAACTTGTGAAAACAATCGCAGCATCAAAAATCCCCATTATATGCGCCGTGGGACACGAAGACGATGTGACACTTGCTGATTACGTTGCAGATATTCGTGCGTCAACGCCAACACATGCTGCGCGAATTATATCTGAACCGTGGGCAAGGGCAGAAGAACAAATTGAGCGTATTCAACAATTTTTGCAAGGACAAATGGATAATCGCTTACGTTCTATAAAGGATCTTTTTGATAGATTTCAGAAAAATATACCCTCGAAAATTAGCGATAGAATACAAATGTTTTTTGTTCGCATTATGCAACCACTTTCACTTGCATCAGGAAAAATGCAGGGAATGCAAAAACAAATTGAACACAAAGAACTTCTTATATCTTTGCGTATGCGAGATGCTATGATGGGTCATAGAGTTAAAATTGAAAATTATGCAAAAACATTTTCACTGACAAATCCAGGGTTAAAACTGAAACAAGGATATTCAATAACAAGAAATAAAAATGGAAAAATTATAAAAGATGTGAGCGATGTTTTTGAGGGAGAAATGATGAATATTGAATTATCAAAAGGGTCGATGAGTGCGTCGGTATTATCAATACAACATGACAGAGAAAAAATTTAATTTTGGGGAGGCATATAAAGAAATAGAGGAGATAGGGGAATGGTTTCAAAAAGAATCCATTGATCTTGATGAAGCAATAAAGAAGTACGAACGTGGGCTTGTGCTTATTGCAAAATGCAAAGAGCGATTAAAAGAAACAGAAAACAAACTTAAGGAGATTCAAACTCAGTACGCTGAGGAATAAGATTTTGAGTCTTTATTTGCTAGTTTTTTGGCTTTGTTGTATAATCGAATAAAGGTTGATCAACTGACTTCATCCCTTTATGCATTACATTTGTAATGGCGAGTGCGGAGAAATTCGCAACGAAGAAGGCGTGTGTGAGACAGAGGATTGCTCGTTTTATGGCGAGGAATTAATTCCCTGCAATTGCAAGGATGGTATTCATTCGTCAGAGGACAAGTAGTTCAATGGTTTGCCTCAAGTAGGTTTCTCAATTGCGTTTCAATGAGTGCGTCGGTCTTGTTTATAGTAGGCGCGCACGAAAGACCCAAGCGAGTGGTCGCCCTACTTTATTCATCTAAAACGCACAATGCGATTGTATGTAGGAGGATTACCATATGCAACAACTGATGCTGAACTTCGCGAAGCTTTCGAGAAGGCAGGAGCAGTTACTAATGCAACGGTAATGCGCGATAAGTTCACGGGACGTTCTCGTGGATTCGGATTCGTCGAAATGAGTGAGGAAGACGGACCGAAGGCGGTTGAGATGTGGAACGAAAAGGAGTTCGGAGGACGAACACTTCAGGTTAATGAAGCACGTCCAATGAGCGAACAGCGTCCACCTCGCCGTGATTTCCAGCGCCGTGATTTCCATCGTCGAGATTTTTAATTCGTCGAGCAAGTCATAAAATGAAAATTTATTTTCATTTGAGACGAGCGATGACGAATCAAGACACAGTCTTTAATCGCGATAAGAAAACTCCCCGTAAGGGGAGTTTTTGTTTTAAGTAATGCGCGATACAATATGTATATATGAGTCAGTATTACAACCCCAAACGCACTCGAAATATATTTAACCCAGAATCAAAAGAACCCTTTCAATTAAGTAGATCTAAGATTGATGCATTTTTAAAGTGTCCACGATGTTTTTATATTGATAGGCGATTGGGGGTGGGACAACCTCCGTCGTTTCCATTTAACTTGAATAGTGCGGTTGATACTTTATTAAAGAAAGAATTTGATATTCATCGAGTAGCGAAAAAAACGCATCCATTAATGAAAGCGTATGGGGTTGATGCTGTTCCCTTTGATGACCCGAGAATGGATGAGTGGCGCGACTCGCTTCGGAGGGGCATAAAATATACATATAAACCAGCAAATATAACAATTCAGGGAGGAGTTGATGATGTGTGGATCAATAATAAAACAGGAGAACTGATCATCGTTGATTACAAATCGACATCAAAAGATGGAGAAATTTCTATTGATGCAGATTGGCAAATTGCATACAAGCGACAGATGGAAATATACCAATGGTTGTTTCGAAAGAATGGGTTTCATGTTCAAGATGTAGGATATTTTGTGTATTGTAATGGGAAGACTGATAGACAAGCATTTGATGGAAAATTAGAATTTGATATTCAACTGCTTCCTCATGAGGGCAAGACAGAATGGATTGAGCCGACGCTCAATGATATAAAACAATGTTTAATGAGTGATGTTCCTCCATTTTCGTCGTCAGAATGTGATTTTTGTGCTTATCGGCGAGCTGTTTCGGATGTTGAGGAAAATATATAAAAATAGTATTCTTTTTGTATGAATCAGTTTATACAATCAATGGGTCAGTTTGATGCGTGGTTGCAAGCACATCCGATACTTGCGGGGATTTTTCTTGTCTGGGTACTTTTATGGAAGGGACTTGCACTATGGAAGGCGGCACAAAAAACGGAAACGTACTGGTTTATTGCTATGTTGATTTTAAATATTGGAGGAATTCTTGAAATTCTTTATTATTTTATTTTTTCTGAGAAAAAATTTGGAAAGAAAAAAGATATATCAATTTCAGAAAATAGTAATTAATAAAAATTTTGTTTGAAAATAAAAAATATGGATAAAAATCCATATTTTTTATTTTTTTTTAAAGTTTTCCACAGTTTTTTATAAATGAAAGCGTGTATACTAAAAGTATATGAAGATAATTTTGAAATCCGGAATTTAAAATTATCTATCTCGCGCAACGCGCAACGCGCACATTAAAAAAAGGTCGGCGCATTGATTAGTTAACAATTTCATCATGGCAGTAAAAAAGGCAAAGAAACCGGTAGCAAAGAAAGCACCAAAAAAGAAACCGGTAAAGAAAGGAAAGAAGAAATAATCTTCTCTAAAACCCTCGCAACGCGAGGGTTTTATTTATCTGATTTTGTTTCTTTGTGTCAAGCTTGCGTCATATAAATGTGGTGTGGTACATTCAGCGTATATGAAGGAAGAACAAACTAAGAAAGAGTTCGGCAGTAAGAAGGTCGTGCTCACTGCAGTAGTATTTTTTCTTATAGGATTTGGAGCTGCTTGGATATACACAAAGCCAGCAGAAGCACCGAGTGCTGATCAATCTGAAGAAGAACTAACTGGCGCAAACATTCCATCAATGGGATCGAACGCTATTGAGGTTGATGACCAAAAGGTTGGCTCAACAGTTTCTATAAAATCAGTGAAATTTGAAAATCCAGGATGGGTTGCAATTCATGATGATGCAGATGGTACGCCAGGAAATATATTGGGAGCTGCATGGTTTCCCAAAGGACAAAATTCTGGGATGGTAGAGTTACTTAGAAATACCGAGCAGGGCAAGACGTATTTTGCAATGCTTCACAATGATGACGGCGACAAAAAGTTTGATCACAAGATTGATATGCCTCTTACTGATGCATCAGGAACAATTATTATGGTCAAATTTATGACTACAGAAAATCCGGCGGTTCAATAATATGTAACAACAAAAACAAACCGCCCATATAATGGGCGGTTTGTTGTATACTGTGAACAACGTGGAAATCAATAAATTCAAAAAAGAAATATGGAATTACTATCGCGTTCATAAACGTGTACTTCCTTGGAGAAATATTACTGATCCATATAAAATTTTTGTTTCAGAAATGATGCTTCAGCAGACACAGGTTGCTCGGGTGTCAAAGAAATACCCAGTATTCATAAAAACTTTTCCAACATTTCAATCACTTGCAAAGGCCCGACTTTCCGATGTGTTAAAAGAATGGCAGGGGATGGGATATAATCGACGTGCACGATTTTTACATGAAACAGCTAAAATAATTGTGAATAATTACTCTGGAGTACTTCCCAGTAATGTTACTGAATTAAAAAAGCTTCCTGGTATTGGCGCTGGGACCGCTGGATCTCTTATTGTTTTTACATACAACATACCCGTTCCTTTTATAGAAACAAACATTCGTCGCGTTATACTCCACCACTTTTTTAAGGGAAAGAATGGGGTGAGTGATGAGCGGGTGTTAGAGATCGTAAAAAAAACAATGGATAAAAAGCGACCTCGCGAATGGTATTATGCGCTTATGGATTATGGATCTATGCTTCCCAAAAAAGAAAGGGAAAATGCGAACACTCGAAGTGCTATGTATATAAAACAAAAGCCATTTAGGGGATCGGATAGAGAAATTAGGGGTAATATTGTTTCATTTCTTATTGCCCACCCCTCTGGGACTGTCCGCATGATCGCAAAAAAATATAAAAAAGAAGAAAAACGAGTTCAATTTATTTTAGGTATTCTAGAGAAGGAGGGTCTTATAAAGAAGATGGGGCAAACGTATACAATTGCCTAATAATTGTATTCACAAGAAATCCACAGGGAGGGGTATTGCGGTGTGGCCACAGTTTGCTAATATAATAGAGAAATCAGGTCTTTCCTTGTGAGGAGGATAAGCTGGTTCCAAAAGCTCTCGCATTCCTGCGGGGCTTTTTTTATTCTTGACACATATCTTAACTTTCGATTAGAATCGTTAAGTTCTTTTAATACAATATCGCGGGAGTAGCTCAGTTGGTAGAGGATCGTCTTGCCAGACGTCGGTCGGAGGTTCGAGTCCTTCCTCCTGCACGAAGCGGGTTGTTATGTGCATTAAGAAGATTTGTTTTGGCTGGACTAATCTTTGTATATACAACCCGCCACGAATTTGGATTGTTAACTCAGCCCGGTTAGAGCGCCACCCTATTAAGGTGGAGGTCGGGGGTTCGCGAATCCTTCACAATCCACGCAACAGATGCGAATGTCTGTATATTCATCCGTCTCATTTGAGACGGATTTTTTATAAACAAAAATTCCTCATTAACTGAGGAACTTTTGTGTAAGTGTGATATTAAGTTTTAATCGAGTACTACGATATCCGTGTAGGCAATTCCGAATTCTTTTGCATCTTGTTTGGAGTCCATCCAAATATCAACAAAGTTCTTTTTTCGGGGGTGCATGCGGTCTTCAACCACAAACACTTTATTACCAAACAATTTCGGTATCCGTACGTGTGTTCCAAACGGAAGAAGATTTGTAGCGATAATACCATCGCGCACCTTTGTTCCCATTGCCGTGATAAACGGCGTATCATCTGTTTCTTCGGGGGTGCTTGTGTAGGCGGTTACCCAGACTTTTCGGCTTTGAATTACTTCAGCCTCGACATCATCTGGCGCCTCGGCGGCATGAGCGATACTAACTCCATTCGGTTTGGCGGTATAGATGGCCTTTGTTGTTGGTGTTTCCGATGGCATCGGGAACGTCACAATCAAAATTCCAACTACTGCCGTCACTATCTTTTTACCCATATTAAAAACCCCTGTGGGGGTTATATAGGTAAAGAGTAGCATGCTTTCCTGAAAAAAGCAAGTAAAATGGCAAAAAACCGCTATTTTATTGAGTTTTTTGGGGTTCTGTGGCACACTAAATTCAATGACTCTCAAGGTAATTATGAAGACGAAGGACTTCGTTGCGTTTAATAAACCGGCGGGAGTTTTAGTGCATCGCGCATATGGAATGGAACCGCGAGAAGGTGAAATAGTTCTTGCTGATGTGGCAAAAGAAATGTTTCCAGAGATTGCGAATGTGGGAGATAAGCCAGAAGAGCGACCTGGAATTGTACACCGACTTGATAGAGAAACGTCAGGAGTGATTGTTGTTGCAAGGAACCAAAAGTTTTTTGAGTTCTTAAAAGAACGATTCAAAAATCATGAGGTTGAAAAACATTATCTTGCATTGGTGTCTGGTAAATTGTTGGGAATGGGAAGGATTGATAAACCAATCGGATTAAAATCAGGAACAACACGAAGAAGTGTTCGTGGGAGAAATATGAAAATGGTTAAAGAAGCGATTACCGATTATCGCGCGAAGAAAATTTATATTTCAGAAGCAATGGGGCGCGCAGTATATTACACACTTCTTGAAGTTATTCCACGTACGGGGCGTACCCATCAAATTCGTGTTCACTTTGCATCGATGGGTCATCCAATTGTAGGGGATACTATTTATGGACCAAAAGGAAATGCATTAGGTCTTACGCGACATTTTCTTCATTCGGAATCATTGGAATTTTCTACCCCAGGAGGAAAGCGAATACGTATTGAGGCAGATCTTCCAGCGGATTTAAAGAAAGCGTTAGAACAACTTGGTTAGTATTGCGCTTTATTCAAAATCACTGTATACTCATCTTTGGAAATTATGGATCAAGCAATTCTCGAAAAAATAAAACCAGGCGCGAAAGTTCGCGTGTGGGAACGAATAAAAGAAGGAGGAAAAGAACGACAAAGTCCGTTTGAGGGTTTAGTTATTGCTAGAAAGCATGGAAAAGAAATTGGTGCAACATTCACTGTTCGCGCGATGGTTTCTGAGGTTGGAGTTGAGAAGGTATATCCAATTCATTCACCAATGATTGCGAAAATTGATGTGATATCAAGCCCAAAGAAAGTGCATAAAGCAAAGCTTTATCATGTTCGGGAGTTCTCTGCAAAGAAGATTCGAGAACGCGTAAAAACGAAATAAACAAAAAACTCCGAGTGATCGGAGTTTTTCTTTTTCATTTCTTTCTGTATGATTCAATTATATGCTCTATATCGTCGCGACCCCTATTGGAAATTTAAAAGATGTTACTTTGCGAGCACTTGAGACACTTACAAGTGTTGATATTATATTTGCAGAGGACACCCGTGTTGCGGGGAAACTTCTTGCGTGTAACAACATCTCAAAACCAGTATACCGATATGATGAACCCTCACATTCGCGAGCAATAAAAGAAGTACTTGCATTTTTAGAGCAGGGAAAATCGATTGCATTTATAAGTGATGCGGGAACCCCAGGAGTTTCAGATCCTGGCACTCGACTGGTACAATCAGTACGCGCTGCACTCCCGACAGTAAAAATTATTCCAATTCCTGGAGCTTCGGCTATAACCACAATTCTTTCTGTAGCAGGATTGGAATCGCAAATGTTTTCTTTTTTTGGTTTTCCTCCACATAAGAAGGGGCGGGCGACATTTTTTAAAAAAATTATTTCTTCTGAAATTCCTGTGGTGTTTTATGAATCACCTCACAGAATACAAAAAGCATTTGAATTATTAGAAAAAGAAGGAAGCTCAGTTCAGCTAGTGGTTGGACGAGAGCTTACTAAGCTTTACGAAGATATATTTTTTGGCACACCAAAGGAAGCGCTTTCTTATTTTGTGGGGGAGAAGTTAAAGGGAGAATTTGTAATTGTGAGAAAATAATATGAAATATCCGATTTCAAAACGAATATTGGATATTTTTGGCGCATTATGTGGAATTCTTTTTATTCTTCCGTTTTTTCCATTCATCGCGTTTGCCATTGCTGTAAATGATGGACTTCCCATACTTGTGAGATTAGATCGTATTAGTGAAGGAAAAATAATTAAAGTATATAAATTTCGTTCAATGATTCGTGGTGCGCATACTATGAAGCAAGAATTGATGGAAAAAAATGAACGAACAGATGGTCCGTTATTTAAGATGAAACATGATCCGCGGCTTACGAGTGTTGGTAGATTTTTAAGAAAGTTGCGCGTTGATGAATTTCCTCAGTTTTTGAACGTTTTAAAGGGAGAGTTGGCACTTGTTGGCCCACGTCCCCATGAGCCCGAAGAGATTGCAAAATATCCCGAAGAATTTAGACATATTCAATATGCTCGCGCGGGACTCACGGGACTTTCGCAGGTCTCTGGCGCTTCATCGCTTTCGTTTATGAAAGAGTTAGAACTTGATAGTTATTATATTAAGAACGCGAATGCATGGTTTGATATTAAGATTCTTTTTAGGACAGTATGGGTATTTTTTTCTGACCCCACGGGAGTATAAAAAATCCCCCAGTGGGGGATTTTTTTATTCTTCTTTCTTTTTCTTTACTACTTTTGTTGAGGTTGCTTTTGCTTTTTTAATGCGTGGTTTCTTTTCTTTCTTTACCACTGCTTTTGCTTTCGTGGTTCGTGAGCGGAAGCGTTCAACGCGTCCTGCGGTGTCTACCAACTGTTGCTTGCCAGTGTAATATGGGTGACACTTTGCACAAATATCAACCACCAATTCTTTTCTTGTTGATCCTACAGTAAATTCATTGCCACATGCGCAACGAACTTTTGCATCTTTATAATATGTCGGATGAATCTCCTTTTTCATAACTTGCTCATAATACAAATAATAAGTGAAAAATGCAAGGAAGAAATAAAAAAGGCCCAATCGAATACGTCGATTGGCGCCTGTATAAAGCACATCTTCCCGCCGGTCTGCTACTTATGATCATTTGCATCATGACGCCACTGCTATAGGAAACAAACCATTGGGCATCCTCTGCCTAATCTCTTTCCGTTTATACCCAGAAAAAGGGGCTTTGATCTTTGCGCCTCTCCTAGCTTGCTGTGACTGCAAATCTTTTTAAACAACTGCAGGGTCAGAATATATCTATTTAATTTGTGTGTCAATAAGATATTTTAGATGGTTTATAATACTTATATATGATGTGTAATAAAAAAGACGGAATATGTGGTGGTGGAATTTATGGGCTCGCAGTTGTTGGGGCGGCTGTATATTATATCCAACAATCTGACACATTTTGGATGGGCGTTTTGGGCGTATTAAAAGCATTTGTTTGGCCCGCGATGCTTATGTATAAGACGCTAAGTTTGCTTGCAATGTAGAGTGTTTTTTCTACCTCATAAAAACGAGAAAAATGTGTGGTTTGGAGAATGGGACTTTGCTAGGTGCCTATTGACTTATTTTTGAACTTTCCTATAATGGGGAAGCTGCATAAAGGTGCGGTTTTTATATGCCCTTTGTGAGGCGTTCCTTACGAAATAAATACATCCACTTATTATAAGTGCGAACAATAAATTTGAACGGAAACAAACAAGTATTTTTTTGGATCAAAATGAAAACATTCAAGAAATACGTCGAGTATTTTCTTGGTTGTCCCTATTAGGGAAAAGATGAATGAAGCAATACGTGCATGAAAGCAGAATGCATCTGCAGTCATGCACGAAGACCTTTCTTCACACTTACTCTGTATTGGAGGATTTGATCCTGGTCCAGGATGAACGCTGGCGGCGTGGATAAGGCATGCAAGTCGAACGGTTTTTTATTACTTAGCAATAAGCGATAAAAAATAGTGGCGAACGAGTTAGTAACACCTTGGTACATACCTCGGAGACGGGCATAGCTCACCGAAAGGTGAGGTAATTCCCGATACGATCGCAAGATGAAAGTCGTAAGACACTCTGAGATTGGCCTAGGCCCGATCAGCTAGTTGGTGAGGTAATGGCTCACCAAGGCTACGACCGGTAGGGGAGCTGAGAGGCTGTTCCCCAACGA
>Ga0265297_10003175_pt1 | contig 30521 bp, 21 predicted proteins | sample Munlanlwell13791_FD_192502 | JGI IMG/M metagenome (GOLD analysis project Ga0265297, IMG submission 192502) | Leachate microbial communities from a municipal landfill in Southern Ontario, Canada - Leachate well 137-91 | ecosystem: Engineered > Solid waste > Landfill > Unclassified | place...
TGCGGCCTTTTTCGCACCATCGCTGCGCACGATATCGATCATCTCCTCGGCGGTGACCACCACCGCCTTGCCGGATTTGATCTTCTCGTTGATCTCTTCGTATGTCTTTACCATTGGGACCTCACGAAAGATGTTCAGTCACTGACTGCAGCGCGCCGAACGGACACGCGGGTATGCAGAGCTCGCACGCTATGCACTTGTCGTGGTCGAACCCCACCTCCTGCGTCCCAGCCTTCACGTAGAGCGACTTGGGCAGGCACTGGGCCACGCACGCGCCGCAGTGCGTGCACTTGTCCTCGTACCATATGAGGTTCTTTGCAGGGAAGGTGATCCGCACCCCTCCGGCCTTGAGGTAATCGAGGGCCTTCTCCACGGCCGCCGGCTCACCCTCCAACTGCACGAACATGGCGCCGTCCTCCTCCGGAGTGACGGAGGCCTGCAGTATGTTCACGTCCACGTCGTGCTTGCGGATCATGCCGGAGAGCACGGGTTTCTCCACGAGGTCCGCCCTGAAATGCAATATCGCGCTCTTCTTCATAACTCATCTCCCTCTAGACAAACTCAATATCTCCCTTTACACCAAGTTTATCGCCGATTGCGACGATAATCCCCTTAACACCCTCGTGACCCATGGCCTCTTCTATAACTGCATCTATGTCGTCTTCCCTCTGAACCTTGTTGCAGAATGCGGTCGCGGCGGCGTCGGCTTCGACCGCACTCGCGCTCACTACGCACACGGCATCGGCCTTTCCGAACGACAGCGAGTGGCCGTGAGTGCCGCTCGACGTAGCGATGCCGATCGATCCCCCCTCCGGATCGACCTTGAACTTCACCTTGCCTGTGAACTGCGACGACTCGCCCGCATAGAGCGAGAGAGTGATCGGCCTCTTGGTCCTCGCGTATATGTCCCCGCCGTTCTCTATCATCACGTTGCCCGCGATGCGATCGCCCACGTACTCGGCCACGGCACCCGCGACCGCGGCCATGGGGCCCACGCCGAACCTGCGCGCAGCGTCCGCCATCTTCCTCACTATCAGCGGGGCGCAATGGATCGGATCGTGGGGTGAGAGTGCGGTCTTGAATCCTTCGTCGCGCTCGATGTAGGCCTCGAGCTGAAACCTGGCCTCGCCGAGGAGCACAAGCGCGCGCGAGACGACCTCCCGGTCGGCGAAGATGCACAGGTCGCTCTCCTGAAACGAGAGGTCGCTGCGCACGAGCCCCTCGGGCCTCGCCCTCTCCCTGTATGTGCGTTCCTCGTACAATGGATTCTCCCGAATGCGAAGGCGGCATAATGGTTGGAAAGCAGCCCGATTGTCAAGTCGGACTTTCAGAAATACCCTTTTTAATCAAATGTTTATAGCGTTCAGAAGCTTTTGAAAGAGTCGGCGGCCATGGAAAGAAATAGATTGAAGAGATGGACGCTTTATTGCAGCTTAGCTCAACCAATCAAGGGGGATCACATGACAAAGAAGATCGTTATCACCTGCCTCTGCCTCATGTTTCTGGCCGCCTGCTCACGCGGCATCACGAAGGAGCAGTACATCGACGCGATGGCCACGCTGGGTTGCAAAGGCGTGAACGAAGGCACGCCCGAGTCCGAGGCGATCTTCAAGGAAAAGAAGATCACCCTCCAGGGGGTCCAGGACTTCCGCAAGAAGGGCAAGGCCGAGGACATGCTCAAGGCGTCGATGGAGATCGCAAACCGCGTCATGGCCTGTCACGGGATGACGCCGCAGAACTGACGCGATCGTCCTTTCGAGGGATCATCGGTCTTTCTTCATTATAAAGAGATAGCTGAAACCGCGCAGGAAGTAGTTTCCCTTCAGGGCCTCCGTGTGCCAGTGACGGCGTTTGAGCTTGCGATTGCGGCGGGTGACGCAGACTATGTCGAGCGGGCGGAAGCGCTCGCAGAGCATGAGGAATAGCCTGAATCCGATCGGCACGAACCCCCTTTTCTTCTGAAACGTATCGGAGACGAAGAGCGCCATGCATCTGCCGGGCCTGAGTATCCGGTCGCTCTCCGCGATCACCTTGTCCATCTCCTTGAAATATTTTTCCTCGAACGCGGAGAGTTTGCCGATGCAGCGCGCGTCATCCGAGTACTCGATATGGTCCGAGTACGGCGGGTCTATGAACACGAAGTCGGCCTTCGCATCCTCTAGCGGCAGCTTTCGCGCGTCCGCGCAAAACACGTCCTTCCTCTCCGGCTTCAGGTCATAGCCCAGGGCGCGCCTGCCCAGCTCGCGCGCGACGTCGAGCGTGGTGCCCGAGCCCGCCATGGGGTCGACGACCAGGTCCTTCTCGCGCGTGTAACGCGAGAGCAGGTTCCATATGATATATGATGGCGTGGCGCCGGCGTAATCCTTGTCGCCCTGCATCGCGTCGCCGTAGTGCTGCGACGGAAAGTCCCACAGGGTCGTGCTCATAGGCTCCGGCATCTTCTTGGCCATAGCTGCCTCCAGGGGGTACGGATGCCAGAGCGGCGGAGAGAGCGCAAGCCGGCATTTGATCCTTCGACTACACTCAGGATTGACACAAGCGCCGGCTGCTGCTAGGCATGCCTCACAATCTGTGTAGCCGGGCGTGCAAGGGAAGCGGGTGCAAATCCCGCGCGGTCGCGCCACTGTGATGGGCATTAAGACCACCGTCGATTTAGTCACTGTCCCCATGGGACGGGAAGGCGAGGCGGTGGAGGCAGTAGCCCCAAGCCAGGAAACCTTGCGCCAAGGCGGTAAACGTTCCAGCCCTTCGCGGAAAAGAGGCGGCGCATGTTGCGTGCTTTCACAAAAACCCTTCTCCTGCGGAGAAGGGTTTTTCTTTTCGCCCTTCTCCTCGCAGCGCCTTTGCACGCCTACGCGCAGGACCCGGAGTCCATACTGCCAGAGGTCGCAGCGCCGCCCGCCGACATAGGCGTCGTGACAGTGAGCGACGAGGAAGAGAGCTCATCCGCCCAGGAGCCGGGCGCGTTCACCTCCGTGATCAAACCCTCCCAGTACGATCGGCGCGCTAAGTCCACCACGGAGCTGCTCTCGGAGACCGTGGGCGTGGACGTGACGAGCTTAGGCGGCGAGGGCGCGCTCTCCACCGCCTCGATACGCGGATCTTCCGCGGAGCAGGTGGCGGTATTCGTGGACGGCGTGCGCATAAATTCGTCGCTGACCGGCACGGTCGACTTCTCGACCATCCCCATGGAGTCGATAGAGCGCATCGAGGTCATACGCGGAGCGTCATCGGCGCGCTTCGGCACGGACGCGATCGGCGGCGTGATCAACATCGTGACGAAACGGGCGGGCGCGAAGCGCGCGATCGACGCAAAGATCACCGGCGGCTCTTTTCTCACTCTCCAGACCGCGGAATCATGGCGCGAGCCGCGCGAAGACTGGGACCTCGTGCTCGCGCACAATCACCATTCGACCGGAGGGGAGTTCACCTTCACCAGCGCCGGCATCCAGATGAACGGCGGCAGCGTCGCGGACCCGCGCACGTATCGCAGGCTCCACAACAAATCCATCTCAGAGGACCTGCTCGCAAAGGTGAATCTTGACATGCCCGGCTCGACTTCGCTGGGCGTATCCAACGACTTCTTTTGGACGGACCGCAACGTGCCCGGCATGGAGATAGAGACCACGCTGCTCTATCCCGCAAACCCGCTCGACGCGCATGAGGAGCTCTTCAGGGACACGACCGGGGTAAGATTCAACGCCGACGATCTGGGCGTGAAAGGCCTCTCCATGGAGGCCGGCGCGACCAACTCCTTTAACCACGATCACTTCACCGACCCCACCCCGGCGCTCGGCGGACCGATAGACGTGACATACGTCTCCCTCTCGCCGGAGGGACACGCGATGCTCATGCACGAGGCATCGCCGGGACCTGCAGACATATCCTCCATGCTGCGCTACCAGTACGGATACGACTATGCTTGCGACTCGTCGCCCATAAGCGGACGGCCTCTGATGGGATCGCACGGAAGGCACAGCAATGCCGCGTTCGCGGAGGTGGAGGTCGGTTTCTTCGATCGGAAATTGAAGTTCATACCGTCGGCCAGGGTCGAGGGCGCCACGGGGCGCAGGACCCGCGCCAGCTGGCGGGTATCCGCAATCGGCAGACCGGCCGGCTTCGTCGAGATCAAAGCCAACGCAGGCACCGCGTTCCGCTATCCCACGTTCATGGAGTTGTACTGGCCGGACCAGGGATACTTAAGGGGCAACCCGGATCTCGAGGACGAGCTCTCGTTCGGCTGGGACGCGGGTGTGGCCTTCACGCCCCCGAAGACCAGGATCGAGATCGCGTACTTCCAGAACTACATAGACAACCAGATCATCTACGTGCCGATCTCCGCGTTCACGATACAACCCGTGAACACCTCCAGGGTCAAATCCCAGGGGATCGAGTTCTCCGTCTCGTTCGAGCCGTGGAGATGGCTCGGCATATTCGGAAACTACACCTGGCTTGACGCAAAATACAGATCGAACGGGCAGAGGCTCCCGGGAAGGCCTGATCACAAGGCGAACGCCAGGATCGAGGGCCGCGCGGGGCCTCTGACCCTGTTCGGCAATCTGCAGTATGTGAGCGCATACCCGCTCAACGCGGCGAACACGGTCTCCATCACGCAGCGCACGACGGCCGACGCGGGCGCGACGCTCACATTCGCAAAACACTTCTTCGCCACGCTGGAGGTAAAGGACGTGACGAACGTGCAGATATACGACGCGCGCGGGTTCCCCCTGCCGCGCAGGAGCTACTGGTTCACGATGGGAGCGAAGACATGAATACAATGATGAAGAGACTGGGGATCGCGATCTTACTGGCCCTGCTCTGCGCCTGCGGCAACAGCCAGATCGTTGCGCAGCAGGGCGACCCCAATGCCAGCGCCTCTGCGTACGGCGTTTTTGCGCTCGCGGGAGATTTCCCCGCAGACGTGGTCATACCCGACATCGACGGCATGCGCTCCACCGCGTTCGTGGTCTCCGCGTCGGATCCGGCCGGCGTGATCGCGGTGGACATAGACTCCGACCCCATGGAGCTCTCGCAGGAATTCGCGGGCTTTCTGGCCGCAAACGGATCGGGAATACCTGCGAAACTCCTGATAACGGCGATCGATCAGGCCTATCTGCTAACGTCCAACGCCGTGATTTTGTTCGACCCGCGCAGCGGCCAGATGCGCGACTTTACGAGCGTGATCGAGGAGCTCTCCATAGCCCCAGGGCATCTCAATTCCGACGGCAGCGAAGCAGATATCACGTTAACACCCGTCTACCCGGGCGGAATTGCGATTGTGGGTGATAGGTTATTTGTCTCGAGCGCGAATTACATAAGGACCGAGGCGCCCGCGATTGCGGCCCCAGGCACGATCCAGGTCTTTCAAATCAATCCCGACGGCTCGACCGATCGCATCGACCACATCATCACTACCGGATTCAACCCAACAGGTCTTGCGGCGCGGGGTGACGACCTCATAGTGGTCAACTCCGGCGTAATCAACATCGTGGATTCAGAGGGCCGGCCGCAGACCGACGCGTCGATCGACATCGTGGATCCGGACGCCATGACCGTAACGGCCAACATATTGCTCGGCCCTGTGGCAGCGTCATATCACACACCCGCGATCACAAAGGACGGCTCGCGCGCGTTCGTTGGATCCGCGGCATACGGCCACCTCTACGAGATCGACCTCATAAACCGACAGGTACTGCGCAGCCTGGACAATCCGATAGCCATAACTTCGCAGTCGGACTTCATCAGCGCAGCAGCGCTCTCTGTGGACGACGGCCTCCTCTTTGCGTCGAGCTTTGAGCAGAGCGCCGTATTCCCTGTGGAGCTCACAGAAACAGATCCTGTCGCAGGCGCCCCCTTTGTCATTGGGTTTCCCGCCGGCGTGACGGACGAAAATCCGTCGGGGGCCAACACCGGCGCGGGTCCGATAGCGATTCGCCCCGGCTCGCGCGGCGTTGATTACGACGGCGCAGACCTCTTCGTGTTGACCGGATATCCCGGCATGCTGATGGCGATCGACACCGGTGCTCCTGCGCAGGCGTTCGTCGCGCCTTCAGAGGAAGAGACGGAAGACGACACGCCGGTCCCGGCCCCGCCATCCGGCGCAGACGGAGATGACTGTCAGGGTTTTGCTCAAGCCGTGACATCGGTCACGTACGGCCCGGGCGCAGGTTTCGGCCAGTCATCCATGCCTAACGTGGTGAAGGGCCCGCCGCGCGGCGCAGGCGAGTTATCTGGGAGCCTCCACGTGCTCTCTCTCGGCAAGGGAGGATCGATCGTAATCGATCTCAGCAACTGCCCTGCGATCAACGGTGCGGGCAGCGACTTCATCGTGTTCGAGAACGCATTCTCAATCGGCGGCAATCCATTGGCGCCATACGCGGAATTGGGGACAGTGAGCGCGAGCGCGGACGGGGTGACCTTTGTCGACTTTGCATGCGACTCGGGCAGCTACCCTTACACAGGCTGCGCAGGGTGGCATCCGGTGTATTCGAATCCGAGCAATGGCATTGATCCGTTCGATCCGGCCGTTGCCGGAGGCGAAGCCTTTGACCTTGGAGAGATCGGGCTCGCGAAGGCGCGATACATAAAGATCACGGATGCAGGGACCACAGGGAGCTCCGGCACCACGGCCGGATTCGACCTGGATGCAGTGGCAGTGGTAAACGGAGAGATCGACAACTGACATCACAACAAAAGGAGGAAGAGATGATACCGATTATTATCGCAGGCGTGGCAATCGCAGCGAGCGTGGTGCTGGCAAGCTGCAGTGATGACGAAGGTGCAAAGGACGATTCAGGCGTGCAGGATGCCGCATCCGACGTGGATTCGGATTCGGACGTGGATACGGATACCGACTCGGACACGGACACCGACACCGACGTGGACACCGACACCGACACCTATCCCGAGACCCCGTTCGCGCCCGGGATAAGCCTGTACTCTGAAGCGCCGTGCGCCTTCCCCGCGAGCGTCACGCACAATGCTCTCGACGACCGCCTCTACGTCACCTGCGGCATGCCGGGCGCACTCTGGAAATCGCCGCCGCTGGGCACCGGCGGCGACTGGGCCCAGGCAGGCTCGGTCCCGGGCTATCCCGCGAACCACATGATGATAGACGACCAGCACGCGGTCATCGCGAGGTCCGCGCCCGACGGCTTCACGGTGGTCGATTACACCGACGGTTCGGTGACTCAGGACGTGGATTTCGCGGACATCACGATCACCGACGAGCTCGATCAGCCGCTCGCGTTCACCCCGAACTACCCCGCAGGGCTCTACTTCTTCGAGGCCGGGACCAGGCTCTTCATCGCCACGTCGAACCTGGACAGCGTGGATTACGCCGACCCGTCGCTCACGACCTTTTTCGCAGGCACCGTGCTCTACTTCGACTACAACGGAGACGGGACATTCGACACGACGGCCGCAGGCTCGATAGAGACGTCCGGCGTGAACCCGACCGGCATAGCGGCGATAGGCGCTGCCTCCTTCGCAGTGCTCTCCTCCGGGCCTTACGCACCCAGCGTGGAGAGCGAGGCCGCGATCGACGTCGTTTCGCTGCCTGACCTCGACATGGAATCCGCCTCCCTCGGCTCTATCACGGGCCAGACGTCGCCCGTGATGCCTCTGACGGAAAGCGGGCTCGTCCTCATCGGGGTGCAGAAGCCGGATAACAGGATCATGGGCGTGGACCCGGCCACAGGCGAAACCTTGCTCGACCGCGCGATGCCGGACGTGGAGAACTTCATCTCCAACATCTGCGCACACGGCGACGTCGCGGCCATCTCCGACTTCGGGGCCTTCGGCGAGGGGAGCTCGATACTCTTCGCTCACACCCAGGCCGCAGGATGGCCGGGGATACCGATGACCTCGGTGGCCGGCGGCTCATCAGGCCCCGCGGTCGTGGTGGGCGACACACTATACCAGACCGTGACCGCCAACGACGGGATGTCAGGAAGTATTTGGGAAGCGAACTTGAGCGGGATGGAATAAATCTGCCCCCTCACCCTCCCCTCTCCCTCGAGGGGAGAGGGTCAGGGAGAGGGTGGTCAATGTCGACAATAATGAAGAGCTTCAGACTTGCGACAATTACCTTATTGATTGCATTTTCCCTACCCGTTTGGGCCGAGGCGCCCAGGCGCATCGTCTCGCTCAAGCCCTCGATCACCGACACGGTCTACGCGCTCGGACTGGGAGAGAGGCTGGTCGGCGTAACCAAGTATTGCGATGCGCCGGACGGCGCAAAGAAACCGGAGATCGCGGCCGACTACACTAGGCCGTACACCGAGCGCATCATAGGTCTCAGGCCCGACATCGTCATCGGCTCGGAGGAGAACTCGAGCCGGAGATCGATCGACGCGCTCCGCAGGGCGGGACTTTCCGTGGAGATCTTCCCCTTCACGACGCTGGGGGAGACGCTGGACTCGATCGAAAAGATCTCAGCCGTGCTGGGGGCGCCGGAGCGCGGCAAGAAGCTTCGCGGCGAGATCGAAGGCCGGCTCGATGCGCTCAAGAAACGCTACGGAGACAAAAAACCCGCCAACGCGGTGGTAGTCTGGGGACTCAAGCCGACCATCCTGGCCGGGCCCGGCACATTCATGGACGATGCGATCGCTTACATCGGGCTCACGAACGCGGCGAGGGGCACGAGCGTCAGGTATCCGAAGATAGGGCTCGAGCAACTGATCGCCTTTGATCCGGACATCATCGTAGACCTCTCCATGGACATCAAGCCGGGCTCCGCACAGGAGAGGCCCTGGAGCAATGTCGACTCGATCAAGGCGGTGCGCGAAGGCAGGGTGATCGCCATGGACCCCGGCATGTTCAGGGCCGGCCCCAGGATGCCGAACGCGCTTGAAAAACTCGCGGCCAGGATCTATGGAAATTGAGATGAGATCGCATCTGACATCCAGGCGCTGGATATGGATCAACGCGGGCCTCCTCGCCTTCCTGATCGCGTCGATCGCCTTCGCGCTCTTTCTGGGCTCCGAGGAGGCAAGCCTCCGAGCCGCGCTCTCGGGCGATGAGCGGGCGTACGCGATCATCTTCGTATCCAGGCTCCCGCGCATACTCCTCGCGGCGCTCGTGGGCATGGCGCTGGCCTCCGCAGGGGGCGCATTCCAGGCCCTGCTCAGGAACCAGCTGGCGGATCCGTTCATACTCGGCGTTTCCGGCGGCGCGGCGCTGGGCGCGGTCGCGGCCGTGGGCGCGGGGCTCGGGTTCACTCTGCAATCGATAGCCGCGTTCGGCGGCGCGATCGTCTCGATGCTCGCGATCTTCAACATCGGAAACGCGCGCAGGAGGCTCTCCCCTACCACCCTCCTGCTCACGGGCGTGATCTTCAACGCCTTCTGCTTCGCGCTGATCCTCTTCGTCAACTCGATCGTCACGATGGAAGAGGCGTACCAGATACTCTTCCTCCTGATGGGCAATATCGAACCAATGGGCATGGGCACGATAGCGGTGCTGGCTCTCTGCGTGCTGGGCGGATTCGCGATGCTCTGCGCGTGCTCCTGGCGGATGAATCTGCTCGCCATGGGCGATGCGGACGCCGCGTCCATGGGAGTGAACGTCGCGAGGCTGAGGGCCGTGGTGTTCATCGCAGCGTCGCTGATGGTGGGCGCGGCGGTGGCGGCGAGCGGGCTCATCGGGTTCGTGGGGCTCGCGGTCCCGCACATCATGAGGCTTCTGACCGGAGCGGATCACAGGCTGCTCGTTCCCGCCTCCGGCCTCGCAGGCGCCGCGTTCCTGGTGCTCGCGGACGCCGCAGCCCGCACCCTGCTCATGCACACCGGCTACGCCACGGAGCTGCCTGTAGGCGTGATCACCGCTATGGTCGGCGCCCCGTTGTTCATGATCCTTTTGAGGAGGCAGCAAAAAACGATCTGATGGATACCCTGCTGAAAACCAAAGACGTCGCGTTCGCGTACGGAGGGAATCCGGTCCTCCACGGCGTGAGCGTATCGCTGCGCTGGGGCGAGGTGCTCGGGATCATGGGGCCCAACGGAGCGGGCAAGTCCACCCTGCTCAACGTGATGTCCGGCGTCATGCCGCCCTCTTCCGGAGAGGTCCTGCTGCGCGACCTTTCCCTGAAGGATATCCCCCATCGCGAGCGCGCGCGCAGCATAGCCATCGTGCCTCAGGAGACGCACATCCCGTTTCCATTCACCTCGCTCGAGATCGTGCTCATGGGCCGCTCTCCGTATCTCCCGCGCTTCGGCTTCGAGTCAAAGGAGGACGTGGGCATAGCCATGGAGGCGATGCGCGCGGTCGATTGCAATGAATTCGCCGGACGCGACATCAGGTCGCTCTCGGGCGGCGAGCGCCGCCGCGTTATCATCGCGCGCGCCCTGGCCCAGAACCCCAAGGCGCTGCTGCTCGACGAGCCCACGAGCTTCCTGGACATCAGGCACACATCCGACCTCGCCAAGCTCATGCGCGGCCTGGCAAAGAAGTGCGGCATGGGCGTCGCCTGCGTGATGCACGATCTCAACCTCGCGACCTCGACATGCGACCGCATCGTCCTGCTCAAGGAGGGCCGCGTGGCTGCCGAAGGGGCGCCCTCCGAGGTGATAACGCCGGAGATCATAGAACGCGTGTACGGCGCCCGCATCACCATCGGCCGCGATCCTGATTCAGGCCGCCAATACTGCATCCCCATGCATGAGTGACCGCGCTCCATCACATCTCTAACCAATTGATATATTTATATATTTCACACAGACGCGTTTTTTCCCTTTAAAAATCAGTTTTTGCCGTGTTAGCGTCGCATAATTATTCACCTGCAGGAGAAAGCTGAGTGAACAGGATCGATCAATTTCGAAACGACATCCGCAAGGCGATAGAACTCGCGTCAGGCGGGAATGACTCGGATGTATCCGGCTTCGAAGATCTTATCGAAGCGTTTATCGAAAAACCCAGCATGAGGCTTTATAACCACATTTCCGATAACCTGGGGAAGCGGGGTGTAAACCAGCGACTGAGGCGCGAATTCGATCAGAGGTGGAGACCGTTTCTCTTCATGCCTCCCGGGGAGGTCACAAAGCAATTCGCACAAGTCCCGGCCGCACCGAAGGCTGCACCGAGTTCATCCAAGCCTGTGAAGCCTCTTGCCATAATCGAAGATCTCCCGCCCAAACGCGAGGAACCGGTCAAGATCAAAGAACCGGATGCCCCGAAGATCGATCGAACGAACGAAGCCGTAGAAAAAAACGCCGTGCTACCATTGAGGACCTATTACGAAGAGGTCGACCTCCTCACCCGCACCTTCCAATATCGCGAACCCGCGCCCGCGAATCCGTATGAATTCGGGATGAACGAATACAGGAAGAGCGACCTCAACGCGTTCCTCGACATGTTGAAGAAGGGGAAGATGACGCTGGCCATCGGACGACGAGGCTTCGACATCGACGGCAGCTGGGCAAGATACCTGGAGCGCTCTCTCCTCGACGACCTGCAGCAAACCGTCATGACGGAGCTATCGCAGCCCACGAAGGACGCGTGGCGATCGGAGGTCGAGAGGATAAAGAGAACTTTTTCCGACGATCGGACAGCCGGAATCCTGATACTCAAGTACGGCGATGAATTCATAAACCAGAATGGCGAGGTGATGGACGACAGGATAGACGAGTCGTTCATCCGGTCCCTCCGATCCCATTTTCTCCTCCATCCCAACCCTCATCGTCACATGGCCATCATCGGGACGAACGCCTGGCACTCAGGGAGGAGCACCGGGCACATGTTGGCGCCCCTCCTGAAGCGGCTGTTCGCGGAGGCAGAAGCGCCGATCAGCGGCATGGCGTTGCATTTGATGCAGCTGAACCACAGGCAGGTTGCGGAGATGCTCTGGGGCAGAGGGCATGATCAAAGGCCGGGGTACAATCCGGATGCCGTCGAATACATGATCAGGATCATAGAAAACCATCTGCCGCTGTTGCCGATCTTCATCAAGTACTTGCAAAAGGAAAACCTGAACCCCCTCAACCACAAGGAGTTCGAAAAGTTCGAGAGCCGCATCGCGCTCATCGGCTCCAGGTTGTCGCATCCCCGGCCGGGGTCGCAAACTCTGCTTACGGTGACGACGCGCTCCAAAGGCGTCCCGGATTGGTACAGATCCAGGCTCAACAATCAGACAACGACCTACGGAAGGGTCGCATGCGCCCCATGCGTCTCGCACACGATCTTCAACGTGAACCTCAAAGCCCTCTGATCAGGAAAAATGCAGGATGCCCCGCAGGAGCTCCTTCAGATATCCCCTCGTGAACCGGCCGTTGAACTGAGAGTCGCCGATGCGCAGATAGTTCGGATGCACGATCCTCATTCTCTCCTTCTCGTCGTCCAAGGTCCTTGCGATTCGCGCCAGCATGCCGGGATCGAAATCTCCGTCCTTCTGATAGTGGACGAAGACGTTGCATCCCTCATAGACGCTCTTGTAGGTGCTGAAGAGAGATCCGAACGTGCTCCCCGGATAACGGAAGTTCGTCATCACGATCGGCACGCCGCTGGCCATGGCCTCCATGGAGGACATCCCGAAGGTCGCTTCGTCGCTGAACTGCGACACCAGGTCCGCGCTGGCCATGAGATCCTGCAGCGTAAACGGATACTCACCCGTCGGCTCGTGAGGAATAAAACCCAGGAGATGGACCTTGTCCGCCAAACCCATCTCCTCAGCCATCGCATCGAACGACTCGCGCGTCTCCTTCTCGTCACCGGACCACTTCGTGCGGTGATCGCTCGCCACGGATTCGCCCAGCACCAGCAGATGGATATCGCGATCGATCAACGGCTTGAGGCCGGCGACGAGTTTGAGCGTCATGTCGAGCCTCTTGACGCCTGCAATCCTCGACGGCGAGAGGATCACGACCGCGTCCTTCGGCACGCCGTAAAGCTCGCTCAGGGAATCGCGGACCTTATCGGCCCTGGACCTCATGAGTCTTGCGAATCTCGCCGCCTGATCCTCGCCATCCTCCCTTTCCATGGGCGCAGCGTTCACGCCCGAGACGGAGGGCGACTCATCCCCGGCAAAGAGATTGACCCCCCTTGGAAGGAAAAACGTCCTGTTGATCCCGTACTGTCTGCCGGCGATCACCCCGCCGGCAGGGCTCTCGACGAGGTGGACGACGCCCCGCATGTTGGGATCCAGGTTCGGATGCCTGTCCTGCCAGAGCGCGATCCTGGGAGCCTGACCTTCCGGATCGCGGAAGTAATTGTCGCGGAATATCACGCGCATTTCGCGACCCACGCTCGCAAGCAGGAGCTTGGCGCCCAGTATCGCAGGCATGGCGATTGGATTCTCGAAGACGTTGCCCATCTGGCTGGCGATTACGACCTCGATGCCGGACTCAAAGGCCCACGCGGCTATCTCATGAGCGGAGCGCTCCACCGCCTCGTCATAGCGCATCTGGAGTTCGTCCGCCGAGACTTTTGATTCGGGATCAAAGATGTGCCTTGTTATGGAATCGAAGTGCGTTGCGCGGTCCACTGCGGGCAGGATCGTTTTGACGGCGGCGGACGGCAGAGACGCATCCTCATGGAAGAAGCCGGCGCCTACGAAAATTTTGACGCCCGTGGAGCCCAGGTCATCGGACAACCAGTTGAGCCAGTTCAGGCACTCCCGCGCCGCCCCTCCCGGCCCGAATCCGCCGCGGATGAAACCTACGCCCTCAGGCAGCCCCTCGTGTTCGTCGACGCCGGCCCGCGCCTTGAGAGATCTGCGCCCCGCGACCAACGAGCTGTTGTGGAGGGCCAGCCCGCACCTTATGCGAGCCAGATCATGCACGGCCCGGGTCATCCCCTGTTCCGCAAGCCTGCGAAGCCCGTCCAGCACCATCTGTCCGCGGGTGGGCATCCTGGACTTGCCGGGCGCCCCGCTGGGCTCGCCGCTCTCAAGCCTGCCGAACTCCCTCTCGCCGAGCAGCCGCTCGGAATCGATGACGAGCGTCTGGCCATCGATCCTCACCGGCAGGCCGAACAGATCCCCATTCTCCGCGGCCTGAGCTATTATCTTGGGATGCAACATCCTGGACGATATGTTCTCCAGCACCGACTTCAAGCGCGCCTTGAAAACGCGCTGTTCAACCATGGAGGTCCTCGCCTTATCCACCTTCAAGTTTCTGATGCCGCGCTCAAATTGAAGCTGGGTGAGCAGGAGTATGAGTTGATTCTCCCAATCGGACGGCCAGAGCGAGGGCGAGATCAAGTTCAGCCCGAGCGCCGTGCGCATCCCGTGCTGGAGGTAAGGCTCGCCCAGATCCCTGAGCGCGTCGAGGAACTGAAGGGAGACCGCCCCGCCCACCTCCCAATTCCTCCGCACAAGAGCGATGACCGCGTGCAACCTGAGGTAGGGGTTCTCCTCCGTGAGAAATGAGAGGGCGTAGTTAACTGCCGCAGGGCTCGGGGGCAAAGGAGACTCGAACTCCCTCGGCACCCTCCTGTCCCAGAACATATCTATTGCGGCTTCGTTCGACGGCTCCGTGGAGATCGCATCGACCCCGATCATGTAAAAGAGCGAGGTGTTGCCCATCCAGAGGGCCGGCTCCTCCAGGAGCGCCCGGATATTTATCTCCCCCGACTCGGACGCTTTGTACCATCGATCGCCGATCAGCACCAAGTTGTCGAGCCGACGACCGTGCGAGACCTGAATCCCCTCCAGCGACATCGTCCGGCCCTCTTCGCCGGTGAAGACATAGCCCTCTTTTCTATCCCTGGGATTTTTCGGGGCCGTGCCTATTTTGTATCTGAACACCTCCCTCACGACAGAGCCCCCTGCGTTGAGAGCCAGTTTGTTGTCGCGCGTAAAAGCAGGGGGCGCGCCTACAAGCCTCGCGATGGGAACAACGCCCGGCGCCTGGGGCAAGACAGAGGGCGTCGTCGAAGCCGGAGTCACGGGCCCAGCGGCAGGAGAGAAGATCGTCCCTGGATTAAACGAAATCGAAGTGTTCATCTGATCCGATTATTTCCTGCTGATGTCGAAGACCTTCTCGACCTCGCCCACGAACGTGCGGGTGAGCTCGGGCCATTCGAACTCGCGGACAGCCTCGCGGCCGCGCGCGGCCAGATCCCTCGCGGCAGCGGGATCTGCGATGAGCGAGCGGAAAACCTCCGCGTATCTATCCACCTCTCCATCCTGCATGGGCACCACCACGGCCGCATCGCCCTTGTCCGCTATGTAGGTCGCATACGGGATCATGTCGGAGGCCACCAGGGGCAGCCCCCCTGCGGTCATGTCCATCACCGACATCCCCCAGCCCTCCATGCGCGAGGCGCTGGCCCCGATCGCCGCCCGGAATTGATCGCGCCCCTCGCCGTGCGGCAGGCTGCAGAGCGGCCCCATGCACCTGGCCGGAACCCTGCCGATCAAAAAGACCCGGTCCGAAAGCCCCAGCTCATCTATGCGCGCCTTGATCCCGTCGTACACCCCTGCGCCGTCCCTCATGCCGGTGATGAGCATGATCGTGTCTTTCGGGAGACTCGGCATCACCTCGACGAGAAGGACCTTGCGCTTGGTCTCGTCCATTCGGCTGGCCTCGACGATCACATTCAGGCTCTGCGGATCGCGCCGCATCCTGTCCACCACCTCCGCGGGCACGGTCCTCTCCGGAGGATGGGCCTTCTCCTCGGGGAAGAGATCGGCCCTGCCCTCCATGTAATCGAAGAGGAGCTGGACGTCGGGATGATTCACATTGTCGCGCGGATAAAAGCCTTTGAACTCCGTGCCCGGCGGGAACCTCACCAGCGGCATATCCTCAGGCATACCCAGCCATCGCGTCTGATCCAGTATCTCGGCGGAGGTGTAGGCGATCAACTTCGCCGGCGGCGCGTCCGGATACAGGAGCTGCCCGAGGGCCAGCTGCGCCCCGCCGACCAGCGCCCTCTCCACCAGCTCGCGCATGGAGAAATTCATGGCCATGTACTCCCACCTGCGCGCCTTCTCCTTCAATTTTTTGATAGACTCGTCGGCGTCATCCGACTTGGGCATCTCATCCATGTTTTTCCGCTTGAGGGTCCCTATGGAGTGCGAGGTCCATGCGTGCCTGTTCACGGCATCCAGGCGGCCGGCAAGCTCCGGATCCTCGCTCAGATAGGTCGCGAGGCTTCTGATCACAGTCCTGATAATGCCGCCCGCCATGGGATTGCAAAGCGAAGTGGGGTCGAATCCGAACTTATCGGCTATCCAGCCGGAGAGAACCTCATGCTGCCATCCCCTCACCACGAGCTGGCCGATCACTCCTCCATCCCAGTAGTGGGAGTTGATCCAGGCAACGTGCTCCCAGGGCTTGACCTTGGCGGCGCGCGCCTCCTCAGCTATGAAGTGCGACAGGTTTTGGGCGATGACAGGGAGCTCCGCGAATATCTGCTCCTTGGCGACGAACTCCGGCTCCACGCCCGGGACGAAGACGTAGCGCGCCAGCGGCTCGTTCTCAAAGAAATCCACTCCCCTGCGGTCGCCGAACTTCTCGTATTCGGCGGCTGGCCTGAATGCGCGAGTGGCGATCGTCACCTTGTAGCCCAGAGGCACCAGATTCTCCGCGACCTTGTTGACGTACGTTATCTGGCCGCCGGAGTCGGGGCCGCTCGTGGGCCAACGCGTGTCCGGGCCCGGATAGCCGTGATTCGTGACGAGCAACGCGTGCGGACGCGCCACCGCGAGGAACGCATCGTTCTTTTCCCTGATGTGTTGCGGTTGTGCGGCGACGGCGAGCGAGATCAAAGATGGTCCTGAATAGCCGGAGGCAGAGACGAGGGGAGAGGAGATTGGGCGCATCAGCGATGACAAGTCGGCCTCCAAAAGATGTCGTAACACGCGATGGATCGGCCTTTATGCCGGCGGATGCCTTTACTAGCTCAATCCGCCGCCACCTTCAAGTCTTTTTTCCGCCCGGCCGCACCACGCCGTCGTTTCCGCTCCCCCCGCCCGGCCGCTCAAAAACACAGCTCAGAGGAACACAATAAAATTAGCCTTGTATTTCAGATGGTTGACTGCCATGTGCCGCCCCGCCGCCCCGGCATCCTTCAAAAAAACCACGCAACTTCTACGACAGAGGAGCGATACCATGCCGTGACAGCTGCCGGTCACAGTTGAAACTGACGCAGGAAAGGAAAGATGCCCGGCCCAATATCCAGCATACCCCCGCCTTCCGTGGGAACGGCCGCACTCGCACCCGTGGCAACCGCAGGGGCAGTCAATCCCGGCGCGCTTGTGCCTGCGCAGGATGCGTTCATCGCGAACCAGGGCAAGGCCGGTGCGAGCGGTGTATTGGCTGCTGACCAGCCGCAGAGGAGCTGGCTTCTGGGTCAACTCACAGATAAAGCATTGAAAAAAGAAACCGACGGTCTTCCTCCTCACGAGCCGAGAATCGCAAAATTGCTTTCAGAGAGCAGGTCTGATCGCCTTAGGACTAAATATGGAGATGTCATTCATCATGTGACACATGTGTGGATACCCGCGGGCACTGTCAGCTATCGTAAAGGATTGGTCACCCACCTGTTTGAATGGCACAACCGCTACGTGAATTCCGGGGTGTTTGACGTCACCTCCTCCGAAAAGACCGGCTGGCGATATGCGATCCAGACCAGCGCTGTGAGGCTCGCCGAGGTCTTTGCCGGATATGCGTTCAGCGACGCCTCGGCTGAAGCGAGAAAGACGGCCCTTGACCGGCTTCTCAACAGGGCGAGGTTGGTCGCACATTCCAGATTCGATCACATCTTTCGTCCGGCAGACATCACCCATGCGCTCGCACTCATAATAAATGACGGCTATGGGTTCGAGAGCGCTAAAGAGGCTGTAGTCAACTTTGTCAGCGGAGTGGATTCAGAAGCTGTCGGGGATCTTGTTTCAAGGTGGCGTGACGCCGAGAATTCCTGGGTCGGCCTTTCTAATGCCATGCAGAATCTGGACAAGAAAGGGGGCGGCCGCGATCTCGAGCGACTGGTGGGACTCTTGCGCGCTATCAATCAGGGGCAGGATACGACGTTGGAGGATGTAGGCGGACTTTTTGAAGAGTATGATCGTGATACCCGTTACAGGGGAGCGACATTTAGTGCAACCTCAGATGTACCCTTAAGTCTTGGTGATGCATATTCTGACCCCAAAGATTACGGCGATTGGACTTACTTTCGAACATCGATCTCCAACCTTTTTAAAGGGGTCGACATCTGGCTCGGCATTGTCGGAAACCTTGCAGACCTTGATGCTCCGACTATTCTTGGCAACGGCATTTTCTTCAGCCTTGATTCAGCTAAGGACTACAAGAGGGCATTCGATGGGATAGATCATACCCTGAAGGTCATCAATGAAAACCGCAGGCTCCTTCCCCGGCTCAGCGATTCGTACGAGGACCGCGACATCAGGTTTCTTGCGCACGAACTGTGGGTGAGATGGAATCTGCGTCACGGGGGCGACACGGCGATAGACGCCAGGTCATTCCTGGAATGGATGTCGGTCGAGGCGCAGAAAGTCGTAGCAGATGGCGGACCGCCGCAGGTGGCGGTGATCGGCCAGCGCGATGCCGAGGCCATATCGCTTCCATCTCATGAGGAGGCTGGGCTCGATTCCAAGGCAGTGTGGGTCGCGGGACTTGCGCTCTTCGCCCCTTCTTCAAACTCCTGGCGCTCCTCTATACAGGGCGGTTCGGAAATGCTGGCGGCAATCCTCTCGAGGTCAGCGTTCGAGAAAGAAGGTGTGAGTACTGAGGGGATGAGGAAGAAGGAACTTCTGAGTGCTGCACGTGAAGTTGCGATCGAAGCCCGCGATCACGTAGTGAGGCCCATGCACGTGAAGAGTGCCCTCGCGATGATGACCAATGTCACTCCAACCGATGCGGATTGGGAAGAGATCGAGGAGGACAGCAGCCTCCCCGCAGGGATTCGTGGTGCTCTCGATGTGTGGAGGGAAAGAGATATCACAGCGCCTTCAAATGAGGCTAAAAAGGACAACGTGCTCCAGTCTCAGGCGGAGACAGACCGGCTCTTCTCGGCGACTTCTGATATCAGGGAGCTCTTGCAGAGACTGGGGCCTGATGCGTTTGCGAACTTGAGAAAGGTGCTGGCCGATTCAGGCGCAGACGACGTCTCCGACGCAGAGGCGACTCTGCTCCTTTGGGAGCTGCTCAGGCGCTCTGGGATGAGCGCATCCGAGGCATCGCTTGTGAACATGGACCAGTTTCCGCAGGCCCTGGCCGCAATCCGCACTGAGGCATCCGATACATTTGGCCGCTATGCCGGCTCATGGATGCGAAGATTCAGACCAAAGAACGGCAACCGCTGATCACCGCCCTGATGATGAAGCAATTATCTACTTTTCCATCACATCAAACTGCTCCAGACAAGAAACGGAATAGAGAGGGATGGAAAGCAATTTGTATTTCAAGGAAGAGCCGTCGGGCAAAATCACGTTGTGATGTTCAAGATTCGGCTTCCCCTCATAAACACGCACGCCGAAATTCGTGCCGCTGCGGTAAAGGTATTGATGCAGCGATTTGAGCGTCCCATGGCTCCCGGCCTTTACCTCCACCGGGATAAGACGTTCGCCTCTTTGCAGCAGAAAATCCAACTCTGAAGTCGTATCCTTTTCTTCCCGAATCCAGAAATACGGCGTCACGCGGTGATGCGCGTCCTTCGCCAACAGTTCTTGCCCCACAAATGCCTCAGCCAATCCGCCGCCAAACGCGGGGTCCATCAACCGTTTTCGAATCTGATCTTCAGTGAGTTTCAAGACATGCGTGCAAAGCCCGATATCAAGGTAAAGCGCTTTCGGCGCCGCCTTGGGCTTTTTGACGAGAGGCGCGGAAGTCCTCGTCGTGGGCCAGACACGTTCGACGAGCATCGCCTCATGGAGAATGGAAAAGGCATTTGAAATATCTCTTGATCGCGTCTGGCCTTCGGAGAGACGCGAATATTTGATGCGCGCGCCGATCTGAAACGGGACACGGTCCCAGACCAATTTGAGATACTCCACTTCGGAGCGCTTCGAGTACTTGGCGAAATCGTCATGGAAAGAGGAGTGCAGCTCATCGTGGACGATCCTGACCTCTTTGATGCTCCCCGTCTCCACATAGCGGCTGACCGCTTCCGGCATCCCGCCCACCGTCATGTAAAGCGCCGTCAATCCCAGAAGCTTTTCGTGGAGAGGCCCTGGAATGGATTTATCAATGCGCCGGCTGCGCATCGCCTCCAGGAGAATCTCCTCGCCCAGCGCTTCAAGGAATTCACCGAACGTCACAGGATACAGATACTGGAATTCGACCCTTCCCACCGGGAACGACCACCCTTCATCCTTCATGCGCACTTCGAGCAGCGAACCGGCTGCTATGACGTGGAGGCCGGGCATCTCTTCATAAAAATATCTGAGGAGCTTGATCGCGGACACCGAGTTCTGAATCTCATCGATAAAGAGCAGAGTCTCGCCCGGAACGATGCGTTGATTGGTCACACCTTCGATGCTTCGAACGACGTCGCGGATATCGGAGACCTCGGTAAAGATGCGGCGAAGGGCGTCCTTCTCCAGGTTCAACTCGATGAAGCTATTGAATTGTCCCGCAAACTGATGCACCAGGGTGGTCTTTCCGGTCTGGCGTGCGCCACGGATGATCAGGGGCTTTCGGTGAGTCCCGTTTTTCCATTCATTTAGTGAGGCCTCCAGATAGCGTCTGAACATGACAAAATATTACCAAAAGATGAGGTTCCTTACAACATAATTATTACTATAGATGAGGTTCTTTCATTTTTCTCAGTCAAGCTGCCTTTGGGCCGCCGCCCCGGCATCCTTCAAAAAAACCACGCAACTTCTACGACAGAGGAGCGATACCATACCGTGACCAGTTCCGGTCATGATTGAAATGAACGACGTTAAAAAAGGAGAGAATATGATGAAGCCGATAATACCTTCCGCCGGTATGACACCTATGATCTCCCCGACGCCCGGCGTCGGCGGCATAGTGGTCGGTGCATCGCCTATCATAGGCGCAGCGCAAACGAGCGGGGTCATGTTCGCCCCCGACCATGGCATGGGTGCGCCGGCGAGCATCGTCGCGCGCGGAGGCGTCGCGCATCCCTGTGAGAATCCGATCTTGAGCAAGCTGTCTCCGGAACGGCTCTCGGATCTCAGGTCTCATGCAACGGCGCTCGTCAACCGCGTCGCCTCGGACCCGATTCGCGAGGACATGCCCGGCATGCTCGGACGGGCCGGCGTGGAACCCAACGGCACCGTGGATTTCTTAAAGCAGCGCGTGGGGAAGATGATCTCGAGCGACAACGAATCCGCGGTCATGATGAAATCGCTGGCAAAGCTCCGCACGCTCATGGACAAGCTCAATCCCGAGCAGATCGAGAAGGAACGCAAGGGCATCGGCGCCTCCATCGTGCGCCTTATCAAGCGCATACCATTTGCCGACGACGTGCTGGCCACGCTCAAGAGCCGATTCACCACGGTGGAAGGTGCGATCGACGATGTCATAGGAGGCCTCAGGATGCAGCGCGAGCAGCTGCAGCGCGACATAGTGCAGTTGGACGAATTCTCAAGGTCCCTGGACGGGAAGCTTGAACAGGTCGCCGAGGCGATCAACATGGGCGAGATAATCAACGAACAGGTGGTCCTCCAGCTGGCTGAAGAGCAGGACCCCTCCAGGTCCCAGGCGCTGACCGAGCTGCGCCGCAGGGTCACCATGCGCATTGAGGATCTCGAAGTCGTGCGCCAGCTCTTCCATCAGTCCAAGCTCTCGGCGATCCAGACCGCGATGAGCAACGACGACCTCGCGGACGCGATCGCGCGCACGGTCAGCACCAGTGAGCTCACGCTGCCGGTGCTGCTGTCGATCCAGGTCGCCATGCATCGCCAGAAGACGGCGCTCAGCGCGCTCGACGCGACAAGGAAGTATCAGGGAGACCTCGTGCTCGCCAACGCGGTGGCCCTCAAGAAGGGGACCGAGGCGGTTGCAAAGGCCGGCTCTGCGCCTACCGTGGAAGTGGATAAGGTGAAACAGGCCTACACAATGCTCATCTCCGCCATCGACGATTCGAGCCAGCGCATGGATCTCCTGGAGAAGGAGGCCCGGGGCACGATCGCGGTGATGCGCGACATGTCCGACAGCCTTGAGCAGCGCCTGGAGAAACTCAGGAATTCGCAGCAAACAAAGGCGCAATTGCCCGACTCATCAATAAGCAAGGGGTTGGGAGAATAGCGGTAAATAAAAATGCCCGGTCCCGTATCCAGCATACCCCCGCCTTCCGTGGGGACGGCCGCACTTGCACCCGTGGCAACCACCCCGGCGCTTCCCGCGACCGGAGCGATAGTCCCTGTCCATGACGCCTTCATAGCCAGACCCGACGGCAGCGCCGCCACCGGCGCGCTGGCGCATATCCAGACGCAGAAGGCCATGGTGATCTCGCATCTCGAGCGCAGGGATACGGCAAGTCTTCGCTTGGTGTCGATTCCCGCATCAATAAACTTTGATACAAGGCACGATTGGGGTGGGCGATTACAGTGGTTCCCCGATATCAACAGGAAGATGTTCAATGGGGCGAAGTGGAGGCTGCTGTATCAGATCCCTCTCCTTTTACCGTTTGTCGTTCGATGTCATGGCGATTTTCCCCGGATCAGCAGGAATATAGATAGCCACAACAGGCTCACGGCCCTTGGCCTCTTTGAGACGTCTCCTTCCGAGGCCACTCGTTGGCGTTTCAGGATACAAAGTGCGGCTGAGGGACTTGCGGCATGGCTGGTCAACAGGGCCTTTTCCAGGGGCGAGAGCGACGACCTGCACAAGGCGGCTGCGCTCGAGAGGCTCCTTCTGCATGCCCGGGCAGGGGCGCTCGACCGCTTTGATCACATCGTCCGTCCCTCTGATATCCCGCCGGCGCTCGCCCGTTTATTGTCCCGAAGTTCGGATCTCACCTCTGAATCGATCCGTCGCATCTGTCTCGAGGTGTTTCGCACCGGCGAGTCCACAGCGGAAGCAGCGGCCCTGTTCGCGACATGGCGCGATGTGGAGGCGGAGAGGGCGAGGTCTCTCAAGCTGGTGCAGAGTCTCAATCATGACAAGGGATTTGGCATCCCGGAGAAATGGCTCGAACCCCTGACTGATTATATCTTGTGCACAGTCGAGGGTGACGCCGCTGCATCAATTCAAAAAATTCTTGGTCAATTCAAACACTACATAAGATTCAACCCGCTTGACGGTTCCAACGCGCCAGAGTTGTTCTTCGGTTTTAAGGCTGTAGAGGCAGTTTATATGCGGGATACTGATCGATATCAGGGTAGAGAGGCAGCGAAGTTGTTCGGCAACAAGACGGACGGGACAGGGGGCGTGATCGCGCTCGGCAAGGGCCTCGTATACGCGCCGGCGAGCAATGAGCATGCTACGGCCCTGGCTGAGATAAACAGCATTGCGTCCGGCCTGGCGGAACGGCGCTGGGGGGAACCGGTCGCTTCCTATAACGATACTGATCACATGCGGCTTGCGCACGAGCTGTGGATGAGGTTGTGGGTGCTCAAGGAGGCCAATTCAGCGCCTCAGGCCTCCGAGTTCGAGCAATGGCTTGTGGAGGAGGCGCAGAGAATCGTTGCAGAGGACGAGGGGGACGCGCCTGCGATCGCGTTGCGGCTCAGCGGCGCCGTGCAGGCCCGGGCCGCGCTTCCACTGAGCGACGATGCGGACATAAAGGCCAAGGCAAGGTGGGTCGCAGGGCTCTCGCTCTTCGAGCCCTCGGCGGAGGGCTTCGGCGCATGGCGCCACTCGATCCAGGGCGGCACGGAGATGCTCGCCTCAATCCTTTCCAGGTACGCATTCGAGACAGACGGAATCAAAACCGAGACAGCGAGAAAACGCGAGATCATGAGCGCCGCGCGCAACGCGGCGATAGAGGCCCGCGATCACGTGATCAGGCCCTCGCACGTGAAGGGCGCGCTCGCGATGATAACGGGAGTCAGCCCGACGGACACAGACTGGAATGAACTCGAAGATAGCGGCGGCCTGTCCATCGGCGTGCGCAGTGCGCTGGATGTGTGGAGAAAGACCGAGATCGCCGTTGCAGCCTCGCCCGCTTCCAAGGGCGAGGGGTTGGTGACCTCGCGTTCAGAGGTCGAGAGGCTCTTTGCAGCGACAAAGGACGTGCGCGCCTTCATGGAGGGGATGGGCGAAGAGGGGCTGGCTTCGGCGCGGCTTGCTCTTTCCGGCTCCGCAGACAGCGCTATTTCCGATGCCGACGTGACGCACCTTCTCTGGGAGGTGCTGAAAGTCTCCGGCGTATCGGCCGATGATGCGATGATCGTCGATGCCGAGAGGCTCCCTGCCGCGTTTGCCAATGCCCGCGAGCAGTCCTCCGAGATTTTCGAGCGCTACTCCGGCGCATGGATGCGAAGATTCAGACCAAAGAGCGGCAACCGCTGATCGCCCGGAGCTTCACTCAAACCACTCGGCCCCGACACACCCTCCATATCGACGGAAAAACAAACTTTACACAGCAATTTTGCGCTGTTAGCTTGGTCCGACCTGAAAGGGGGCGAGATGGCGACCGTGGTGAAAAAAGCGGTGATACCTGCCGGCGGGCTGGGCACGCGTTTCCTGCCTGTCACGAAGTCCGTGCCGAAGGAGCTCCTGCCCATCGGCACCAAGCCCACCCTGCTCATGGTGCTCGAAGAGGCGGTGGCCTCCGGCATCGAGCAGGTGGTGATGATCATCTCCCCGCAGAAAACCCACCTCATGGACTTCTTCGACCCGGACACCTCGTACGTGCGGGAGCTCGCCGCGCGCGGCAAGACGCCGCTGCTCGAGATGCTGACCGAGCTCTTGAAAAACGTGGAGATCGTTCCGATCCAGCAGCTCAAGCCCAGGGGCCTTGGGGATGCGGTGCTCTGCGCCAGCGACGTGGTTCAGGACGAGCCGTTCGTGGTGATATTGCCGGACGTGCTCATCGAAAGCAAAAAACCCTGCTGCCGCCAGCTCATCGAAGCGTTCGAGAAGACCGGCTGTTCGATCTCCGCGACCGAGCACACGCCCCGCGATCAGATCCACCTCTACGGCATATACGACATCTCCCGCTCCGAGGGCCGCATCCACTGGGCAAAGGGGGTGGTGGAGAAGCCCTCTGCGGAGGAGGCGCCCTCCGACCTGTCGGTGGTGGGCCGCTACGTCTTCTCGCCCGAGGTCTTCGAGCTCCTCAAGAAGACCAAGCCCGGCCGCAACGGCGAGATACAGCTCGCTGACGCGATGAACGACCTGGCGCGCATCGGAAAGATGGCGGCATACGAATACGAGGGCAGGCAATTCGACACGGGCGATCCGCTCGGCTTTCTCAAGGCCAACATATACTACAGCTGGAGCAGCGCTCCGGAGGAGCTCACGGCATTCATGGCGGAGATGATCCGCAAATAAAAAAGGGGAGCAGGCAAGATGCACGTATTCACGAGCGACATCCCGAAACACGTGGGCCACGAGGTGACGATCAGGGGCTGGATATACAACCTCCGCTCCTCGGGCAAAATAACGTTCCTGCAGCTGCGCGACGGCATGGGCTTCATCCAGTGCATAGTGCACAGGCCGGACGTCTCCGACGAGATCTGGGAGGACGCGCACAGGCTGACCCTGGAGTCGTCGGCGATCGTCACAGGCAAGATCGCCAAGCACCCCAAGCGCGACGAGTACGAGCTGCACGTCACCGGTATCCACATCGTCCAGATCGCGCCCGAGTACCCGATCGGCAAGAAGGAGCACGGGCCCGACTTCCTGCTCGATCTGCGGCACCTGTGGCTTCGCTCCCAGAAGCAGTGGGCGATCCAGCGCGTGCGCAACACCATCATCAACGCAACCTACGAGTGGTTCGCGGACAACGGCTTCATAAAGATCGACTCGCCGATACTCACCCCGGCCGCGTGCGAGGGCACCTCCACGCTCTTCGAGGTGGACTACTTCGACCTGGGCAAGGCGTATCTCTCCCAGTCCGGCCAGCTCTACATCGAGGCCGCGATAATGAGCCACGGCCGCGTCTTCGACTTCGGGCCGGTCTTCCGCGCGGAGAAATCGAAGACACGCCGCCACCTGACCGAATTCTGGATGATGGACGCGGAGATGGCGTTCTGCGATCACAACGGCAGCATGGAGATCCAGGAGCAGCTCATAAGCCACATCGTGAAGCGCGCGATAGAGCGCAACTGCCAGGAGTTGAACATACTCGAGCGCGACGTGGAGAGGCTCGCGAAGGTCGCGCCCCCGTTCCCGCGCATGACGCACGCCGAGGCGGTGGAGAAGCTGCACAAGCTGGGCAGCGACATAAAGGAGGACGATGATCTTGGCGGCGACGACGAGACGCTCATCACCCGCGACGAGGAGAAACCCCTCTTCATCGAAAAGTACCCGGCCAAGGTGAAGGCGTTCTACATGAAGCGCGACCCTGAGAACGACGACCTGGCGCTCTGCTCGGATCTGCTCGCGCCAGACGGGTTCGGCGAGATCATCGGCGGCTCCCAGCGCGAGGACGACTACGACACTCTCGTGCGCCGCCTGGATGAGAACAAGCTGCCGCGACGGGCCTTCGAATGGTACCTCGACCTCAGAAAATACGGCAGCGTCCCGCACGCCGGATTCGGCTACGGGCTGGAGAGGCTCACCGGATGGATCTGCGGCGTGACGCACATCCGCGAGACGATCCCCTTCCCGAGGCTCATCACGCGGCTCACCCCCTAAAAGGCTTCCATGTCGCACAACCGTCTCACTCTGTTGTCTTTAGCCCTCATGGCGACGATCCTCTGCTCGGCTTCGTACGCCCGTGCGGATGAGCGTTCGCCAAAGCGCGATCTGCGCTACGACCTGAGGCTCGACCTCGCCGCCACCTCGATCGCCACCGCAGGCTGGATACTGACCAGTGCGCTCCAGGACGAGATGGCGCCCGCAGGCTGCAGGTGGTGTTCGGTGGACTCGTTCGACAGCTGGGGGCATGACAACATAAAGTGGTCTAGCATCAAGACGGCCGATTACGCGAGCCACGCGTTGGCCTACGGGCTCGCGCCCGCCCTGGCCTTCGGCCTGGACGCCCTGGCGGCGAATGCGGACGATGCGATCGACGGATTCTGGGTCGACGCGCTCGTCATAGCCGAGGCCGCCGCGATCTCCTCGTTCGCCACGCAGATCGTGCAGATATCCGCAGGCCGCCAGAGGCCGTACGCACACTACGGGACAGGGGGCTCGAGCGGCCCCTCCGACAACACGTCGTTCTACTCCGGCCACACCAGCCTCGCGTTCTCGCTCGCCGTGGCGAGCGGGACCGTGGCCAGCATGCGCGGCTACACCATGGCGCCGTGGATCTGGGGCGCGGGACTCGCCGTCGCAGCGACCACGGGCTACCTGAGGCTGGCCGCGGACAAACATTACATGACCGACGTCATCGCGGGCGCGGCCATCGGCTCGGCCGTGGGGTTCGCCCTTCCCTACCTCTTCCACAGGCCGAAGGAGAGCGGCTCGGACAAACTCCTTCTCACCGCGACCCCCTCGTCGGGCGGAGGCATGCTTGCGGTGAGCGGAAGATGGTGATATGGAGGTGATCATGAACGAACAAATACAAAATTCAGGGCGCAACATCCTCATCGCCGCCATCGTCGCCATAGGGATCATCGGCGGCGGATTTTTCGCGGGCAACGGCTTCTACAGGAGCCGCATGGCCGACCGCTACGTCACGGTCAAGGGGCTCTCGGAAAAAGACGTGAGCGCCGACCTCGCGGTCTGGAATCTCAAGATCGCGGCGACCGGGGACGAGCTGTCGTCGGTCCAGGACAAGGTCGAGATCGACCACGCCGAGCTCATGGCATTCCTCGAGAAGAGCGGAATTCCCAAGGAGGAGATCAGCGCAAGGCAGGTGAGCGTCACCGACCTCATGGCCCAGCAATACAGATCGGAGCGCGCAGGCGAGAGCCGCTTCATCATCACCTCTTCGGTCACGGTGCGCTCGAACGACGTGAACAAGATGAGGGAGCTCGCGGGCCGCACGGGCGAGATCATAAGAAAAGGGCTGGTGCTGGCCGACGACACGGGCCCATCCTACATCTTCACCAAGCTCAACGAGATCAAACCGGCGATGATCGCCGAGGCCACGAAGAACGCGCGCAGCGCGGCCGAGCAATTCGCAGCGGATTCGGGCAGCAGGGTCGGCAAGATCCGCCGCGCCTACCAGGGCGTCTTCTCCATCGAGGCGCGCGACGGATCGTCAATCCCATCGGACGGCTACATGGGGGACGCCAACTCGCGCGCGATCGACAAGAAGGTCCGCGTGGTCTCCACCGTGGATTATTATCTGGCGAACTGATCCCTACGAAGCGCCCGCCCTCTTCATCACCTTGTAGAAATACCCCTGGCTGACGCGGAGGTTCGCGATCGCGTCCTTTGCCCTGCCCCCTGCGGCGACGAGCGCGGCCGAGAAGACGAGGGGGAGGTAGTCTTCCAGCTTCATGCCGCGCGTGTAGTTGAACGGCCCGGCGTACGCCGAGCACCCTTTGTCCTTCAGCCCGTATCTCTTGATCCTGCTGTAGAGCGTGGCAGGGGCGATGCACAGTTCGATTGCCGCCCTGTGCGCCTTGAACCCGTTCGCAGCGAGACACTTGGCGATGATCGCCATCTCGTAGTCGGCCCAGGACTTGCTCCGATCATATTCGTTGCGCGCGTCGACCCTCGCCCTCTCCCTGCCTGCGCCCGCTGCCGGGGGAACCGCCGGGCCTGCGACGGGCGATGCGGCCGGAGGCGCTGCGAAGGCCGCCCAGGACTTTGCGATCGGATGATTCTGCGGTATCGCGCGCTCGTCGATCAGATCTCCCTCCACAAGCGCCACGCTCACCTTGATCAGGTTCTCCAACTCCCTCACGTTTCCGGGCCACGGGTACTCGAGAAGCCTCTTCATGAGACCCGGCGAGACCTTGAGGTTGCCGGCCGGCGCAGCCTCGACGACGAATCGCTCCACCAGGAGGGCCACGTCCTCCGGCCTCTCCCGGAGCGGCGGTATCTCTATCTTCATCTGGCACAGGCGGTAGTAGAGGTCCTCCCTGAAGCCCCCGGCCTTCATGAGCTCCTCTATGTCTCGGTTGGAGGCGGCGATGAGCCTTATGTCCACCGGCCTCGGCTTCGTCTCGCCCACGCGCGTGCACTCCCTCTCCTGCAGCACACGCAGGAGTTTCACCTGCAGCTCCGGCGCCAACTCCCCCACCTCGTCGAGGAAGAGCGTGCCGCCGTTCGCCCCCTCGATCAGCCCGGGTTTGTCGCGGGCCGCCCCGGTGAATGCGCCCGCCTTGTACCCGAAGAGCTCCGACTCGATCAGCGTGGAGGGGATCGCGCCGCAGTTGATGGCGACGAAGCGGGCGGAGCTCCTCCTGGAATGGTTGGAGTGCAGCGCCCTCGCGATCAGCTCTTTCCCGGTGCCGGATTCGCCGCAGATGAACACGGACAGCTCGGTATCGGCGACCTTGTCCAGGACCCTGAGGATTTTCTGCATGGCCGGACTCCTGGAGGCTATGACGCCGTAGTCGAATCTGAACGAGTCGGACCTTTCCTTGAGCATCTCCTGATAGCGATCGGCGAGGCGCGACGCCTCCGCCAGCTCGTTCGAGAGCGATTTTTCCTTCTCCTCCGACCGCGCCAGGAGCCTCGCCGTCTCGATCGCAAGCCCCACCTGATCCGTGAAGGCGTCGAGCAGTCTGAAGTCGGCCGAGGCGAACGCGCCGGCGCGATGCCTGTCCTCGAGATACAGCGCGCCCACCACGCTCCCGCGCGCGCGGATCGGCAGGCAGAGGATCGAGCGGAGCGAGTGCGCCAGTATCGAAACCTCCTTCGCGAACCTGGAATCGGACATGGCGTCGTCCGTGCGGATCGGCCTGCCCTCCTCTATCGCCTGTCTTGCGAGGGTGCGGCTCAGCACCATCTCCTCCTCTTTGCCGCTGAGGTTGCGCACTGCCGCGACTCGGATATCCCCGGAGGAATCGAGCATGAGGACCGCCCCCGCACCGGCGCCGGAGAGCTCCAGCGCATAGAAGAGCACCGTCTTGAGCACGTAATCCAGGTCGTGCTCGGCCGAGATGAGTTTGTTGATCTCCAGTATTCGCTCGTAGTGGTTGTGCGGTGCAGAAGGCTGAGGCTGAGGCTGAAGTTGCGGTTGAGATTGCGGCTGAGGCTCCGCTGCAGGACCTGCCTTTGACTTGAGATCGATCAGCGTCTTTTTCTCCGCATCGGTAGAGGCCATCGCCTCGATCATGTCGAGGAGGTCCGAGAATTCCCCCTTGCGCCCCTGGGCGCGCGCCACCTCCGCCATCGTGGAGAGGATCCAGAAGCGCTGCGGGGCCGCCTGCGCCACCTGAAACGCGATGCCGCGCGCCTCGTCCAGCCTCATGCGCGCCTCGTCGAGGCGGCCAGCCTCCCTCGATATGTCGCCCATCTCCAAAAGTCCGCGCGAGAGCGCCGCCCAATCCGCAGCCGTCTTCTCCGGCAGGCTCCTCAGATACTCCACCGCAGGGACGAGGTGATCGAACGCCGCGTCGGGCCTGTGGCGCGAGGACTCCA
>Ga0265297_10003176_pt1 | contig 30515 bp, 31 predicted proteins | sample Munlanlwell13791_FD_192502 | JGI IMG/M metagenome (GOLD analysis project Ga0265297, IMG submission 192502) | Leachate microbial communities from a municipal landfill in Southern Ontario, Canada - Leachate well 137-91 | ecosystem: Engineered > Solid waste > Landfill > Unclassified | place...
TAGGCACAGGAAAAACTACGCTATGCAAAACCTTACTTTCTATGCTCCCGCGTGAGATAAAAACGTCGTTTATACTTAATCCATCCTTTAGCGATGTCCAGCTGCTTTGTGCAGTAATTGAAGATTTCGGGTTAAACCTTGTAAAGAAAAACCGCCTGGAAATAATAAAAAAGCTTAACGAATTTCTGGTCGATATAAATTCCAAGGGAAGTAATGCTGTTCTGATAATAGATGAAGCCCAGAATTTGACTGCTCGGCAGCTTGAGCAAATAAGGCTGCTTTCTAATCTTGAGACATCCCAAGACAAACTTCTCCAGATAATTCTTGTGGGCCAGCCGGAGCTTAAGACTAAATTAGAGCAGTTTAATTTAAGGCAAATACGCCAGCGCATATGCGTTAAATATAATATTTTGCCGTTGGCACCGGAAGAGGTAAAAAATTATATAGAATTTCGCCTAAATACTGCCGGCAAGGCTGATATTGAAATTTTGCCGGAAAGCTACAATTTAATTTATGAATTTTCAAAGGGAATACCCAGGCTCATAAATGTTCTTTGCGACCGGGCCTTGCTTTGTGGTTTTACCAAAGAAAAAAAGGTTTTCGACGCCGAAATTTTCAGGGCGTGTATCGAGGAACTCAAATAATAGAAGCGGATAGCCGCGGATTTATACGCGGATAAACGCCAACGAATTATTGTGCGTAAATCCGCGTAAACATCCGCGTGAATCCGCTTCTATGGAGCGAAGCGATGAGCATAATTTACGAAGCATTAAAAAAAGTAGAAACTAATACGGGTGGTAATATTCCTAAGGCCAACCACATGCCGTCCGGTATAAATAATAGCCCGCCTAAATCGTCTAAAAAAATGAACTTAACATTTTATGCGCTAATTGCTATATGTACAATCTCGACAATTCTGATAGTTGTCGGGACATATTTTTCTAGCCGGAATTTGCGATTGCAAACCGTAAAAAGCTATTTAGATAAACAAGAAATTGGGAAAAACAAAAACGAAACATATCAGCCTGCTAAGGCAGATATTATACAAGTAAGAGCTGAAACACCTGAGGTAAAAAGTATAAGCCCTACAGCCGATAGCCCGGCATTAAATAATGCACCAGGCCTTCCCGTATATAGCTTGCAGGGAATAGTTTATGATGAAAACTCCCCCTTTGCCATAATAAACGGCAAAACTCTTAGGAAGTCAGATGCAATAGGCGATTTTATTGTAATTGATATTGCGCCTACCGTTGTTACATTAAAAAATTTGAAAGACGATAAAGACCTCGCCCTTTCTTTTTAACACACAGATAATTACAGATTTTAAAGCAGATGATCACAAATTATTTAATAAATAATTTCTCAATTTCGCAAAGCAAATTTCTATAAATTTCAATGGTAATAGAAATTGGTAGAAATTAAGAAATTAATAGAAATTTATTGTAAAATGATCTGCGATCATCTGCGTTTCAAAGCTATTATCATGACAGAAGATGTAAAAAATTATACACTTAGCGAGCTTAAAAGCGCTCTTTCGGAAAAAGGAGTTGTTTCCTATTGTGCTTGTCAGATTTTTAACTGGATATATGCAAAGAGGATTGAGAATTTTGATTTGATGACCGACGTTTCAAAAGAAACAAAGAGTTTGCTTTTAGAAAATTTCTATTTTTCAAAATTAAAAATATTAAAGCGGGAAACGTCTTTAGACAAAACAGAAAAATTCCTTTTTGAGTTAAATGATGGTGCAAGTATAGAGTCAGTATTTATTCCTGAAGGTAACAGGTTTACTCTTTGCCTGTCAAGCCAGGTAGGGTGCAAATACAGCTGTAAATTTTGCTTAAGCGGCTCTCGCGGACTTAAAAGGAATCTAACCGCAGGCGAAATAGTAAATCAGTATCTAGCAGTTTCTGATTTGAGCAATAACCCGATAACAAATATGGTATTTATGGGAATAGGGGAGCCGCTCGATAATTTCGAAATGATAGTTAAGGCTATCAGGATATTTACCGAGCATAAGGGGTTGGATTTTGGTAAAAGAAGAATTTCTATTTCAACGTGCGGTATCATACCGCAGATACAACAACTTTCCAAGCTTAAGCTGGGAGTGAAACTATCGGTGTCACTGCATTCGGCTGATTGTGAAATACGTTCCAAAATTATGCCGGTAAACCGCAAATACCCTTTAGGCGAGCTTATGAAAGCCTTAAAGAGTTTTAGCGAGAGCGAAAAATATCCGGTTACTTTTGAATACGCATTATTTGGTTCGCTTAATACAAGTAAACTGGATGCGCAAAAGTTAATCCGGCTGCTTCGGGGTATGAATTGTAAAATTAACCTGATACCTTATAACGCATCCCAGGGGGCTTTCAGGCAGCCTACGCTTTCGGAGGTGGAAGATTTCTGCAATGAGCTTGAAAAGGCAGGATTATTTTATACTTTAAGAAAATCGCGCGGGCAGGATATTCGGGCTTCCTGCGGTCAGTTGTATGCCCTTTGGGGCTGATTATGGAAGAAAAAAATAAATTTAAAAAAATATTAGCCAAAGCAATAGCAGTTTTTTGTCTGATAGGTGTTATTGTCATTCTGGGCCATTTTTTCTCCGGGAATTTAGAAAAAATAAATACTTTCCTTAAAAAAACTCCTTTGATATATTCATCCCTGGTTTTTATAATGCTTTATGTCTTGGCAAATTTCGTTGTATTTTGGGATGTAAAAGACCTGTTGAAGCCTGTTGCGGCAGTCATTTTCGGCGCATACCTTAGTACTTTGTTTATTTATATTGCCGAAATAATAAATGCATTTTTGTTTTTTAATATAAGCAAAATTCTCGGCCGGGATTTTGTGGAAAAAATACTTAAAGGAAAATTCAAAAATTTTTATGAAAACCTGGAAAATATAAGTTTCAGCTGGATATTTATGCTAAGGCTGCTTCCCTTGATTCCTTACAGAGTTTTGGATGCCGGTTTTGGTTTAAGCAAGGTAAGCTTTAGAAAATATTTAGCCGCGGTTATCTTGGCTTCGCCTCCAAGAATATTCTGGATACAATTCATAATGGCTTCTGTCGGGGGGTTTTCTTTTGAAAAAATAATGCAATATTACCAAAAAAACAGTCTAATTACCTTTCTTGTGCTTATTTATTTTATCATCTCAATTGTTATAGCTTTCAAATGGAAGAATAAGTTCAAATGATATTTTTTGTATGGTTTAGTTTTATAACATAACAAAACATTAGTTAGAAGGAGGATCTAGGTGAATGAAATATTCTATAAATTACCAAAAGGCTTTCTTGAAAAAATAGAAGCGCTATACCCTCATCATTTTCAGCAAATATTAACTACATTCTTAGTGAAGAAGCAAACCACTTTCAGGATAAACTATCTAAAAACAGATTTGGTAAGCTTAAAGAAGGAATTGCTTGCAGACGGTTTACGCTTTCAGGAGCTCCCATTCCCCAAGGGCGCATTTCTTTCGAAAGTTCCCTTTAGGGGGCTGCAGCAAACCCCTGCATATAGAAACGGGTTTATATATGTGCAAAATGTATCAAGTATGCTTCCGGTTATTGCACTTAGCCCTCAAAATGGGCAAAAGATTCTTGACCTGTGTGCGTCTCCTGGGGCAAAAACTACCCAGATAGCTTCCCTTGCTCCGAATGCAGAAATTGTCGCCTTTGAAAAAGAGCACATCAGGCATTGTAAGCTGGAAGCTAATTTAAAAATCCAGGGAGTAACCAACGTAGAAACTTTCGCACAGGACGGTTTCTGGGCAAGAAAGAAATTTCCGGAATATTTTGACAAAATTCTGGTAGATGCTCCTTGTTCTGCGGAAGGCCTCTTCGACCTGAATAATCCAAGAAGCTATAAATACTGGAAGGAAAGAAAAGTAAAAGAGCTCCATGATAAGCAAAAATCCCTGCTGCATTCTGCATTCTTTGCTTTAAAAGAAGGAGGAGAACTAGTGTATTCTACCTGCACCTTTTCACCCGAAGAAAACGAAGGGGTGATAGATTGGTTTATCAATAAATTTAAAGAACAATTAGAGGTTGTACCAATAGAATTTCCTTTAAATAATGTGTTTTGCGGTATCACTAAATGGCGCAATAAACATTTTTCCAATGCCTGTAAGCTTACAAGGCGCGTAATACCTAATGAATTCATGGAAGGCTTTTTCGTAGCGAAATTGAGAAAAATCTCGGCATGATTTGTAGAATAACCAAATCCCAAGATACAAGCTCCAAACAAATTCCAATATCCAATAACCAATCACCAAACAATTGTATTGATTTTTTGTTTGGTCATTGGAATTTGGTTATTGGTTATTGTTTGGTTATTGTATCTTGGGATTTGGTTATTTTATAAATACCATGAAAGTTCTCCTTATAAACCCTCCAATCCAAGATTTCTATTTTACGCCTCAAAGAGCATATCCTTTGGGCTTAAGCTATCTTGCCTCACCTCTTAAACAGAACGGTTTTAATGTAAAGATACTTAACTGTCCTGCAGAGTATAAAAAAATAACCCTAAAAATACCTACCGAATTTAACTATCTTAAGGAATACTATAAACCAAATAAATCTCCTTTTTGTCTTTTTTCGAATTATTACCATTTTGGGTTAACTTATGAGGAGATAGAAGAGAATATAAAGAAATTCAACCCTCAAATAATAGGAATCTCCGGAAACTTTTCTGCCTATATCGATAGTACATTCGCAGTTGCGCAAATCGCAAAAAGAATAGATAAGAGAATAGTTGTTGTATGCGGAGGCAGGGCGGCTACAGCTTGTCCGGAGATTATGCTTAAAAATAAAAACCTGGATTTTGTTATAAGAGGAGAGGCAGAATACAGTTTAAGCCAATTATGTATGCATATTAAAGGTGCTGGATTAAGCTCTTCCTTAGGATTGAACCGAATTAGCGGCTTATGTTTTAGGTTGAAAAACAAAAATCACATCGACAACAGGGTAAATTTAATCAAGGATTTAAATTTGTTGCCTTTGCCGCAGATGGAACTTATCAATCACAATTTATATAAGTTTCAGGGCATGCCCAGCGCTTCTTTGATTTCCTCAAGAGGATGCAGCCTGGGCTGTAAATTTTGCGGCATAAAAGAAAAATTCCGCCATCGCCGCGCCGAAAATGTATTAGAGGAAATAGCCAAAGGCTACTCTCTTGGTGCAAGACATTTCAATTTCGAAGACGATAATGCCAATTGCAACCCGGAATTTGAAAAAATCCTCGATTTATTGATCGTTAATTTTAGCGGAAAGATAAAAATTTCGTTCATGAATGGGTTGCTTGGCAAAGGAATAAACAAGAATTTACGGCAAAAACTACAAAAATGCGGCCTTACGCATATAGATTTATCTCTTATAAGCGCAAAAGAGCCAGTAAGGAGGGAAGCTTCCAGGCCCGAGCAGCAAAGGAACGTATTTTCCCTGGCTAATTCTATGGCCAAAATCAACATTCCGGTTACGGTTCATTTTATAGTGGCTTTGCCTTATCAGAAGATAAGAGACTCTCTGGCTGACTTGAAAATCCTTAGCTCAAAGCGTGTTTTCCTGGGCCCAAGTATATTTTATCCCGTGATAGAAAGCCCGTTTTTCGATTATCTTAAAGATAATTTTTCAACACGGGTTGAAGATTACAGATTTTTTAGAGGTTCGTGTGCTTATTTCGATAAATTTATACCGCGTAACCACATATTTTTCGTTTTTTATCTTTCAAGGATCATAAATTTTATAAAGTATTTGCTTGATGCATATTCTTTAAGCGGGGAAAAGTTCTTTTCTTTTTTAAGGGAAAAAACCGATAAGTTCGATATCCACACGGACAATTTTTTCAACAAGCAAAAAATTGATAAAACAACCCTTGGCCTGGTTGCTTTACGTAAAATGTTAAGGGAGTATAAGGTTTTTAGAATCAAAGAAACCGCAAGCGCTTACGGATTTAGTTACGATTTTGTACAGGAAAAATTTATTGACCCGGTAATTTTGAAGAGTTTGCTTAATAAACTTAAAGTTAGCGCAGCGAGCGGTAGTTATTACATAAAAATAAAAAAGGGCGCAATTTAATATGCGCCCTTTTTTACAATAGACTGATTTTTAGTTCAAAAGTGCTTTTAAGTCTTTGGAGGCTCTAAAAGCTATTTTCTTCTTTGCGGGAATCTGAATGCTTTCGCCGGTCTTAGGATTTCTTCCTGTTCTTGCCTTTGTTTCTTTTACCTTGAAAGTGCCAAAACCAGAAATTGCTACTTGGTCTTTTTTCTTAAGAGAACCCTTAATTGCATCAAACACTGAATCAACTGCTGTCTGCGCTTCTTTCTTGGTGCAACAACTCTGTGCTACTGCTTCAACTAGCTCTGCCTTATTCATTTAGACACCTCCTTTTAACGGAATTGCCCAGACCTAACGTCGGGACTGTTTTGTTTGAAAAAGTTAATATTTTCAACCACTTTCAATATTGTATAACTTAGCTTTTTCTTGTCAAGATATTTTAAATTGTGCATAATGCAAAATATAATTTCCATAAATCCTCGGCTGTTTTATAATAATTACCATGGTTATCACGAAAAAGGAGTGGGATTATATATTAAAACAAAGCCAGGGCGTTTGTTTCAAGGCCAAAGTAGACTTCGGTTTGAAAGAAATAGATGTTTGTGTGGGCAAGGAAACAGTAGTATTTGCAGGTAAGTCCAGCATAAACATAAAAGAAAAGGTAAAAGACAATTTTTGTTATTTAATTAACAATAACAAAATAGAGCCTCTTGCATATTTTTCTGATGATACTAACCGTTTCTATAAGCTTACGCCAACAAATGACTGGCCCACCATATCGATAGGCTCTGTGCCTATGCATAAATTAAGCTCCCCCAAGAAAGACACAGAAAATAAAATTAACATGCTTAAGCCTTATGGTCTTACGCTAGATACCTGCATGGGGCTTGGCTATAGCGCAATTTTAGCTTCTTATCAGGCAAAAGTAATAACATTCGAAAAAGACGAAAATGTATACAATTTAGCAAAGCTTAATCCAATATCAAAGGAGTTATTCTCTTCAGGAAATATTGAGGTAAAAAGCGGGGACATATCAAATGCGATAAAAGGATTTAGCGAAAACCATTTTGACTGCATAATCCACGACCCGCCTACTTTTAAGCTCGCGCCCGAGCTTTTTACCGAGGCGTTTTACAGGGAACTTTACCGGGTGCTTAAAGAAAAAGGCAGGCTGTTTCATTACACGCCGCTTTATAAAATAAGCCAGGGTTATGATTTTCCTTCTAAGATAGAAAAAAAGCTTAAAAAGACAGGTTTCAAGATACTTGATTTTTCGCCGGGGAAGGGAGGAATTGTTTGCAAAAAATAGATTTGGAAAAAGAAAGGCGAATTTTAGACAGGGAAATAACGTTTTTTCATTTCGAAAAAGCAAAAAGAAGAATCACTAAAGGTATTAAAGAATCCGCTGCTGCTAATGATATCTTTTTCTTATCTTATTTTACCGCCCAAAACTTTATAATCCGCCGGGACTACGAAAAGGCAATAAAATATCTGAATCTTTGTATTAAATTACGGCCAAATGACGGCTGTTCTTATAATGATAAAGCAATTTGTTTTGCCGAACTTGGAGAATACGAACAAGCTATGGTTATTTTTGATAGAGGAATAAGGATAAGCAGAGACTGCGCTTCTTTATACCATAATAAGGGCTGGTTGCTTAATAAATTAGGAAAATTTAAGCAATCAATAATATTCTTTAAGAAAGCTTTAGAGCTTGAAAGTAACAGAGTAGAGGCAATTTTTAGTTTAGGAGACAGTTATTTAAAGATGGGCGATACCCAGAAGGCAAAAAAATACTTTATTTCGGCACTCTCTGAAATCAAGGGCAAAAGTGCCTACATTTACAAAGAAATTAAAAACCGCCTTAACGGCTTACAAAAATAACAAGTTTAAGGCAGGAGATTACTTAAATATACCGTCAAGTATCTTCTTGAAACCTTCTAAATCAGAAAAGATTACCGGTTTTACATTGTAGGTAGGGTTTTTAACAGTCCCTTTAAGCTCGATAGCGAGGCTGGTTTGCCCCAGGAGATTAGTGAAGAATTTTTTTAAACCCTGTGACGAGGATACGAGGTCGGGGTTGAATTCGGAAACAAGTATAAAATTTAAATCACCCTTAAGGGAAATTCTTCCTTTCCCTTTTAAATTCATCTGATAGGAGTTTAATTCAATATTTTCAAAAACTACATTCTCACCTTTAAAGATTAAATCGCTGTAACCTTCTTCAAACTTTATTTGCTCAAACTCCGGTATAAACAGAAATTCGCCCATGCCTTTTAGGAAATTTATTTCCCAGATATTTCCGTTATGAATACTTACTTTTCCCGAACCTTCAAGCCCGGTTAAGGAAGTCAAGCTGTTATTCTCAAAATTTGCATCCAGAGACAAAATCCCGCTTAAGAAGCTATTTTTCAGCTTAAGCTGTTCTCGCAAAACTGCCAAATCCAGGTCATTTATGAGCATATTTACTACCATTTTTTTGTTTATCGAATCTGTCTTGATGCGTAGGTCTATTTTTCCTTGTGCGATGTCGGCAACCAGGGGGCTTATGATTAATAAATCTTTATCTCTATAGAGTTCAAGTTTTACTTCACTTGCTTCAAGGTTATAAATTTTTAGTTTTTCACTCAGCCCGGCAAGTTTTATCTGCCATTTATCCGGCTTAAGCGGGCCATTTATCATAAACTTAGCGTTAAGTACACCTCGAGGGCCTGCTTTTTTAAGCCCGGATACTTTGATGTTATAGGTGTCTGCAAGCGGCATAATTTCACTAAGCTCAATGTAGGCTAAACCTTGTAATTCGAGCTCTTGAGTATCTCTATGGTAACCGCCCTCGGCTTTAACTTGCGAATTTTTAGTTTTTATCGTCAAATTTTTTATTGCCGTCAGGTCTTTGAGCTGCTTTGCGGTAAGATTCAAATTGAATAAACTGCTGTTTGCAACCAGCTTCATATCCGGGGAAGAAAAATCATTTAGTTCAAACACTCCATCCCAGGCTATATTTTTATGTTTAAATTTACAGTTTTCAATTTTAAATTTATCGTTGGCGATAAAGCCATTTGCCCGGATATTTTTAAATTCTTTGTAGTCTACATTTTCTATATAATAGTCTATGTAATATTCAAAGTATTCGTTCTTTAAATTAGTTTTGATATCTGCGACCAGGATGATATTTCCACCTCCTTCGTAATTAAAATTTTTAAGGGCTTTAGAGTTATCTGCATTTATAGTTTTAACTGCTTTTAAGAGGTCGGTTATTTGCGGGGTAGCTTTTGCCTTGACGGTAACCTGGGAAGTTTCAAAATTTACTTCTGCATTTGCAACTATCGGAATTTTTGTCTGGATATCTTTATCTTTTTCTTTACCGAAGGTTGAAAAATCAGCCGTTAAATCCGTAAGCTGCAATTTTTTATTATCCAGTTGGAAATTTCCCTTTGCTGAGGTTAAACTGTCTAGATAGGGCAACAATTTTAAATTCCCGCCGTTTAAGCTGCCGGAAATATTATAAATAACATTTCCTGCGCCCGTATTAATTTGCATAGCTGTATGTAGATTGCCTTTTATCTCGGCTTTTTCTTTAGTGAGGGATAATTCACTTAAAAGAGCATCTATCTTTAAGGTGTAATTTTCTTTGCCCTCAATGTTTATCTTGGCATTCTTTATATAGCCGTCCTTAAGTATTATCTGGGGAAAATAACTATTAAAATCATTTAAGGCAATCTCTTTTAGCTGTGCAGAACCTTTAAGCTCCCTGGAGGATGAATTATATTTTGCATTTATCTTTAATTTTTCTTGCCATAAGATTTTGGAGGTTATCTTAGGAAAAGCCTGCAAATCGGCAAAAACGGTTATACCTTCAAATTTCTTCTTAAAACCCACGGTTGTATCTACGAAATCAAGGTTTAGTTTCTTAAGAGACAGGCTTTTTATAAGAAAAATATTTTTAGTTGCTTTTACGCTTTTTTTTGCCGTTTCAACTTCAAGTTGAGGGGCTGGTTGTATCTGCAGAAGGTTAAATGTGTTATCCGCATTTCTTTTGAGAGTAAAATAAACTCCCTCAAGGTTTATCGAGAGGGAAAGTTTTTTACTGTTGAGCAAGGAGGGGTAAAATGGCGTAACGCGGGCTATTTTTATTTTTAAGTAAGGAGTTTTTCTGTCTGCTTCAAATATTGTGATATCTTTTAAAAAGATTCCCCTTATGATATTTACATTTATGTGAGAGATTATAATTTTCCTGCCAAAATTATCTTCGACAAATTCCTTGGCAGCTTGGTTTATTTTTTCCGGAAGCAGGGTGCTCAAGATAAAATTTGTGGCCAGATAAAAACTGATTACTAATATCAGGATAACCAATAGTTTTTTCATTTTTAAATACAGATTACAATTAACGCTGATTGCACTGATTGGGGAGGGTAATTGTAGGATTTCTTAAACAGCGTAATCAGTGCAAATATACTTTTATAATTTTATCCGGGTTTTTGAGAAGGCTTTCCCGTCTTATTAAAAATATTGAATTTTCTTTAATGATTTTTGTTTTCCCGAAGAAAATATCTTTTATTTCATAAAAAGGCCTAGTTGTTTTTGCGGCAGTGAAGCCCCACGGTCTAATAGCATTAGTCTTTTGGTTTATGCGGTTGCGCCGTGGAGCGGAACCCTGAATCGTCCCGCCAACAGGCGGGACTGGTTCACGGGTAAAAATGATCTTTATGGTTTTTCCTGACAAAGTAAATTTTACCTCTATTGTACTGTCGGAAAAGTTTTGCGGAACTAATTTGGGTTTAATGACAAGGTCGCCATAGTTGAATTTTATGCCGAGGGTTTCTTCAAGCAATGTATGTATGTACCAGGAGCTTGAACCTGTAAGATAAAGGTAAAGGCCACGGCCCTGGCTATTAAAGTATTCAGGTATTAATGGATAAATTTTTGCTCGTTCGTTTATCGCCATATTGTAAATAGAATTCATTGCCTCATAGCCTTCTTTTATGAATCCGCGGCAATATAAGGCATTTGCCAGCATAATTACCATATGGCTGAAAAATGCGCCGTTTTCTTTGTCACCGTAAGAAAATCCAAATGCTCTTCCTAAATCAAGGCACAAAGAACCGAAATCGGTATTAAGCCGAAACCCCTTTAATTCTTTGTCGTAGAGATGTGTTTTTATTGAAGCCCAAGTATTTTTTATCTGTTCATCCGAGGCTACCCCGCTCATTATTGCAAAAACCTGGGAGGTAAGCATCATGTGTATAGTTTTGTTGTATCTACCTTCAACCCGTTTTCCTTTGTTATCATAATAGCCGTTAAAAAAACCCAAGCTAAGCCATTCATTTTTTCGCAGCCAATTATTCATGTGGTTTGATTTTTCTTCTAAATCACGGATAATATCATCTATGGCCACTTTAACTTTTTCACCGCTTATATTTTTAGTTTTTTCGAGATATTCTTCAAGCCTTCTTTGTTTTTCTTTATAGTTTGCGTAGTTTATTGGTTTGCTTAGCCTGTCTAGAAGGATTTTTAGCTCCTTAAGCAGGGAAACGCTTTTTGTTTTTGTCTTTAGTTCTTTAAGTAATTTGCAAATACCTGCTAAATTGTGTGCATACATAAAACTAAAAGCGCCACTTTCTCCGTTTTTGGCTGCCATATCCAGGCCGTCATTCCAATCCGCGTTTTCAAGCTTGACTATATTGTGAGAGCCGACATTAAAAAACTGTACTATCGTTTGTACCAATATATGCTCGAGCACGTTTCCTTTATAAATCTTTCCATTTTTTGCGCGTAAGAGGTTGTCTTTTTGTTTAAAACCGGCATCTATCTCCTTTGCTCTTTTTAACTGACAATCCTTAAAATAAGGGAGTTCTTCCAGCAAAATTTCCAAGTCGGCATTTTTATGAATGTAAGATGAGAGCGTAAGATATGGCCATACTCCGTGGTCCATCCAGACGCGACTGATACGGTTTCTGTCCGGGATAAATTCTCCCGTGTTTGTTATTACGGTTGCGTTTGTGCCGTCGATACGGACACCTTTAAAGTTATGCAAGATAAGTTTCTTTACTTTAGTATTTTCAATCAAAAGCAAAGCCAGCGCGTCCTGCCAAAGGTCACGCCAGCCACGCCCGCCTTTTCCATAATCAAAATGGGGCAGATACGAACAGCCAAAAAGCTTTCGTAGGGTTGGTTGCAGTTTAACCCAGATAAGCCAGTTGTTGTAAGCATTATCTTTAAAGTCAAAGCTTAAATTGGAAAGATAGCCAATCCAGTAAGCTTTGGTATCCTGGAAAGCATTTTTTATTTTCTGGGGCGAATCTAGTTTCGAAAAGGTATTACGTATATTTTTAATATTTTCATCCATGCCCATTATAAGGAAAAATGTCGAATTCTGCCCCGGTTTTAAAATTCTTTCTTTGAACCTGAAAGCAGCGCATGTTTCTTTTCCGTCAAATTCAGATTTTTTTTCGCTTATGGGTTTTATGTTTTTTTCTATCGCATCAGGGTTTATTAAATTTCCTTCCTGGCAAAAGCAGTCTAATGTAGGAAACTGTCCGGATGGGGCAATTTTTTCCCCTTCATAGCCCAAAATAAAATATATGGTTTCGTTAACTCTGTGTCCACGTTCGTCGAATATCATCGTAGGTTTTACGAATATTCCGTATTTATCCAATTCAACTCTATTGAGTAATGAAGTAACATGCCTATGATCGCGTAAATTCTTTTCACTCCTTGCGAAGACAGGAATAAAGGAAGTTGCTGTTATTTTTAATTCCTTTCTCGATGTATTTTGTATATTTACCTGCATTACTTCAACTTTTAAATTGTAAGGGATGAAATTGAGAATTTCTATGTGCAAGTCCGTGGTTTGTTTTATGACGTTTTGATAAAGCAAACCGCATTCTACGATATCTTTATAAGGATAAGAGCACCTTATAGTATCGCCGTCTGTCTTTATGAAGAATTCCCTACGGCATAATAAATTATTTCTTATGTCTTCAATGCTTGCTGGTTGCATCAGGAAATGGTCGTTGTCTTTTTTGATGTCACCGGCAAGATTGGGGCTTATCGAGCTTAAGATTTCCCCTTTTGCATTTGTCAGAGGAAAATAAAGGTTATATTTTTGCGGGTTTTCTACCTGAAAGGTGCCGTTTGTATCTTTAAATTTATAAATCATTTAATCTCCTTGTTATCGTTTGCAGGACTTCAACCGGGGTGGAAGCGCCTCCAATTATGCCTATTGATTTGAATTTACTAAAATCATTCTTGTTTATTTTTTCTGATGTTATCCAGAAAGCGTTTTTATTTATTTTTTTCGCCGCCTCATAAAGCCTTTTTGTATTTGCGCTTTTCTTTGAGCCGACAATTAATACAGCCGCGCATTTAGAAGATAATTCTTCTATTTCATTCTGGCGAAGACGAGTAGGATTGCATATCGTATTTATAAAGAAAAGCTCTTCTGCGTGCTTTGCGAGTTCATGCACGGTAGCTGTCACGTTTTCAAGCGTCTGGGTTGATTGGCATAAAACGCCGATCTTATTTTTAATATTTCCCTTTAATTTATCAGCGTCATTTTTATTTTCCAGAATAACGCCATTTTTTACGTTACCCAATATGCCTTTTGTTTCCTCATGATTTCTGTCGCCGATTATGACAACCTGGTACCCTTTTTGTTCGAGTTCCCGGGCTTTTTTATGTATATCTTTTACCATAGGGCACGTTGCATCCACTATGTTTAAATCCATAGCCTGAAGTGTCTTATAAGTTTTAAGAGGCTCGCCATGAGCTTTTATGATTACATTCGATCCGACAGGCAGCTTGTCCAGAGAATCCATCCTTTTTATGCCGGATTTTTCTATTTTCTTGCAGACAGCTTCATTATGCACAAGGTCGCCTTTTATGTATATATTTTTATATTTAGCAGCTGTTTCTTTGGCTATTTTGATAGCCCTTTTTACCCCGAAACAGAAACCACAGTGCTTGGCAAGATAAATCTTCATTCCAAAAACCTCCGAATAGATCAAAGACAATAAATTTCTATCAATTTCTTAATTTCTACCAATTTTCCGCCTGAGGCGGATCCGCCCACATATAAAAAGTCATCGGTGGCGGACAATCGAAATTAGTAGAAATTCGCTTTGCGAAATTCATTGAAATTTGTTGTTTAGCCTTTAGCCTAATTTGATTATTTATATATTCTACAATAAATTATGCATTTTTCATTATAAATTTGTTAACACGAATGACCACGAATTCGAAACAAATTTCCACGAATGATTCGTGGCAATTCGTCTTTGATTCGTGGATATTCGTGTTTAAAATTTACTTATAGATTTTTATAATATGCTTGGTATAATCTATTTATTATGAACCCCACCCTTCCAGAAATGCGTTATATTTATAAGTAAAAGTTTAATAGGTTTCAAGAAAAACAAGGGTTGGGGCAAAAATAATAATCTTAAATACTAAGGAGGAAGGGCGGGGTGAAGCGCATATTATTGATTATAGCCTTAACAATTGTGCCTTTTTGTGTTTATCCAAGTGCCGCAAAGTCTTCTACGGATACGCCAGTCAATAATACGAATCAGGCTGTTTCAATTCCTTCCAACAAAGAAGGCAAACTGCAGATAATCGTTTTTTATTCTCCCCATTGTAAAATTTGCATGGAGCTTGAAAAAGAATTCCTGCCTTCGATAAAAGAAAAATATAAAAACAAGGTAACCTGGGAAGACCTGAATACTTCCGGTAATTCAGCCAACCTTGTTAAGCTTGTAACATTAAGTGTCCGGTTAAGAAATGTTGACGGCCGCGTGCCTTCTGTTTTGATTGGAGACCGTTTATTAATCGGAAGAGACGAAATAAAAAGCAAATTGGTTAATTCCATAGAGTTGGCTTTAAAAGCCAAGAAAACTCCCTTAGGGTTTATTAAATTAGAGCTTTTGCAGGTATTTAAAAAAATTTCTATATTTACGGTAATTGCCAGCGGGCTTATTGACGGGGTAAACCCTTGTGCTTTTGCGGTAATTGTTTTCTTCGTGTCATTTCTTGCAGTCTACGGCTACCGAAGAAGGGAAATAATTTATGTTGGCACTTCATATTGTTTCGCAGTGTTTCTAACTTATCTTCTCATAGGCCTCGGTTTTTTCAATTTTCTTTATTCTTTATCCAACTTCTACAATGTCATAAAAACATTTTATTATTTTATCGCTGGGTTCTGTTTTGTTCTTGCCGGGCTGGCTCTTTTTGACTTCTTTAAATTCAAAAAAACCGGACAAACTGACGGAATGGTCTTGCAACTGCCGCATTTCTTAAAAAAACGCATCAATGAAGTAATCGGCGCGCATTTACGTAAAAAGCAAGAGGAGGGAATGTTAAGCCTTTGTATCAGCGCTTTTGTTGTGGGCTTTCTTGTGTCTTTACTTGAAGGTGCCTGTACCGGCCAGGTATATTTGCCTACAATAGTACTTATTTTGAAAAATACGAATTTACGTCTCAAGGCCTTTAGCTACCTTGTTATTTATAATCTGATGTTCATACTGCCGCTTGTGGTTGTTTTTATACTTTCTCTTCTTGGGCTCGGTTCTCAAAAATTCAATAACTTTTTAAAAGAGAATATGGCTGGAATAAAACTTTTGATGTTTTTGTTATTTATACTCTTAGGATTTGTAATTTTATGGATAAGTTAGAATTTTCCACACTTTTTGGCAAAATTTTACGCATTTGCATGTATGGCTTCGGATTATTATTTCTGATTAGTTTTTGCTTTTTTATTTATGCCCAGGCCCCGGAGGGAAAAGTTCTCGAATACAATATAGGAATAATTTCTCCCAATAAAATATTTAAAAAAACTTACGAGATTAAAGAAGAAATTAACAATGCCGTGAGCCTGTGCGACTGCATTGAGGTAAACGTAACCAAGAAAAAAGATAGCGCTCTTATAAATGTAGAATTTGACCCGTCAGAGTATAAAGGTTTAACGATTCAGGAAATAAAACTTTTAGGCAAACAAAACCGCGTTATCACTTTAAGGTTAAGGGCGTATGTTGAAAAGCCTAAAAATAAAAAAGCAGATGTGCAATAGAAATACGATTGAAATACACTAGATATACAATAGAAATACAATTGCATTTCCACTGTATTTCCATTGCATTTCAACTGTATGTCAATTGATGAGCCCAAGTATATTCCAATGCTGTTTCTAAAACCTAATCAATGAACCTTCCACATCTTCTTTTTTCAGACCAAAAAGGTAAAATCCATCAGCACCCTTTCTTAAAAATGGCCGTCTCAAGCCTTAATCTTTTTAAACTGCCGCAAAAAAATGATTTGATAAAAATTCCTAAAGGAAGCTCTTTATTTTATCTTCCCTATCGCGCACCCGTCGGTTTTAATGAAAAAACCGGGCAGTTTACCCCGCTTTTCGAATTCGAAGCCAGGCCTGTATATGCGGTAGCTGCATTTATCATTCCAGCGTATCTTAGGCTTTATAACCCGGCGGCAGTATATGCCGATAAAGGTAAATTACCTTTGTGGGCATATACTGCCTGCGGGATGATTGGCAAAGACGTATACGTTACAGCGAAAAGAATAGATAGAAGAATACGCCAGAGCCCGCGTTTTTATAAAAACAGTTTAATAAAAAAACAAGTCAAAATCTTTTTGAGAACTTATCCACAAAACAGGCTTTTCCGGCATCTTGCAAATTGCGCTTTAAATTATAATTGCCTTGCCGCAAAAAACTTTTTTTTACAAAGATGGGAGGCACCAGTTCCTACCTCACGTTTCTGTAATGCCCGCTGCATAGGTTGCCTTTCTTACCAGGAGTCTGATTGCGAAGCGTCCCATAGCAGAATAAATTTCAGGCCGAGTGTTTCGGAAATTTATGAAGTAATGCATAGCCATTTAGCGTATGCTCGTGAAGCAATAGTCAGTTTCGGCCAGGGTTGCGAGGGTGAGCCTTTGCTTGAAGCAGATTTAATAGCAAAGGCTATAGCTAAGGTCAGGCAAAACCTTTCCCTCGGCACAATAAATATGAATACAAATGCAAGTATCCCGAGCAAGATTGATTTACTTTGTCGGGCGGGCATTGATTCTTTCCGCGTGAGTTTAAACAGCCCGCAGGAAAAATTTTATAATCTTTATTTTCGCCCATTGCACTATAAATTCAGCGATGTCCTTAAGTCAATTGAAATAGCAAAAAAACACAATAAGTTTGTTTCGGCAAATCTGTTTATCTTTCCGGGATTTTCTGATTCAAAAGAGCAGGTCGAGGCTCTACTTACGTTTGTAAGAAATACAGGCGTAGATATGCTGCAGATGCGCAATCTAAACATAGACCCGGATTTTTATTTCGAAATGCTGGGGTGTAAAGATTTTTCTCCAAAAGGCATAAGTTTTCTCGTAAATATCTTAAACAAAAAGTTTCCTCGCCTTAAAATAGGCTATTTTAACCTGCCGAAAGAAAAATTCAAAAACTTTGAAAATGTATAGTATAATAATTAGAAGCGGATTACCGCAGATAGCAACGCGGATTTACGCACAGTAATTCGCTTGCGTTTATCCGCGTATAAATCCGCGGCTATCCGCTTCTATAATATGGAGGTTAATATGATAAAAGAAGTAGAGCTTAACATTCCGATAGAATACAAGAATGAACCTTTTTTTTGCTACATCATAAAAAATTTTGATCTAACCGTAAGAATAATCGAAGCTTCCTTCTCAACTGAAATGGGATGGGCGATTGTTAGTTTCGAAGGCAAAGAGAAAGAAATGAATAGATTGTTCGATTTTCTTGAAGAAAAAAACATTGAGATTACCTATAAGTAATAGAAGCGGATATCCGCTTCTAGATTTTACCCCTTGCGCCTGCATATCGGTTAAATTTCCCAGCCGCAGGCCGCGAAATTTAACCGAAGCGCTGCGGGTTAAATTATCCAACTTTAGTTGGATAATTTAAGGAGCAAAACATGTTTGATTTCAGTAAGCTTGGAGATATGGCAAAGTTAGCTAATGAGGCAAAGCAGATACAGGAAAAACAGGAACATTTACAAAAAGAACAAATTGAACTGCTTAAAAAGATTTCAAAACAGATGGAAGAGCTTATAAATCTTACCAAGAATAAAAATTAATCCTGCCAGAGCGAAATAAAACTATTCTGTTAGACATATGAAAGCATTAGCACTTTTTTCAGGCGGTCTGGATAGCTTATTGGCAATGAAGCTCATCATAAACCAGGGCATTGAGGTAATCGCCCTGCATTTTGTAACACCCCTTTCCAACTTTGACAAAAATAAAGAAGAAATCTTGCGTAAGAAAGTAACAGAGCTGGGTGGGCAGCTAAAAATTATTTATCTCGGCAGCGATTACGTGCAGATGCTAAAGAACCCTCGGTTCGGTTACGGAAAAAATTTAAATCCTTGCATCGACTGTAAAATTTTAATGTTAAAGCATGCCGCTAGGTTAATGGAAGAATTAGGCGCTTCATTCGTTATAACCGGAGAAGTATTAGCGCAAAGGCCAAAATCACAGCACAAAGAAACATTGATACTTATTGAAAAGAACGCCGGGCTTGCCGGATTGCTTCTCAGGCCTTTGTCAGCAAAATTACTAGAAGAAACTTTTCCGGAAAAAGAAAAATGGGTGAACCGGCAAGTTCTTTTTAATTTTAACGGCCGCTCGAGGAACCCTCAATTTAAGCTTGCTGATAGCCTGGGTATAAAAAATTTCGCCTGGCCTGCAGGAGGTTGCCTACTTACAATTTCATCATTTTGCGGCAGAGTAGAGGATCTTTTAAAGCACGATGAATGCACTTCGGCGAATTTAGAATTACTTAAAATTGGAAGGCATTTTAGATTAAGTAAATCTTTTAAGCTGATTGTAGGAAGAAACGAAAAGGAGAATAACGAAATTTTGAAATCAGCCGCTGATAGAGATGTTATTTTTGAGCCGCTGGAATTACCCGGTCCAACCGGCCTTGGAAAAGGATTTGCCAATGAGAGCGCAAAAGCAATCTCCAGCCAGATAATTGCCGGGTATACTTCTAAAAATAACGGAGCAATCAAAGTCACAATCAGGGTTTTCCCGCAGGCCAGTAGCGAAACAGTTTCTGTCGCTCCGATTGATGAAAACAAATTAAAACAGTTTAGAATCTAATATTTAATAATGAAAAAATCAGCCATTTTTTTATTAGTTTTTTTATGCCCTCTATGCAGTTTTTGTGAAACTGTCACGCTTGAGCCGATTACAGTAACCAGAAACTATTCTGAGAATGCAACAGAGAGCGTAGATAATATTTCTTCGGAAGATATCGAAAACTTGCCCTACACTTCCCTTGAAGAGCTTCTCGATTATTCATCAAGCGTAAATCTTAAGGAACGCGCTCCTTTTGGAATACAACAGGATTTATCGATTCGCGGTAGCACATTTGAAGATGCTTATGTAACGCTGGGCGGTGTTAAAATAAACGATCCCCAGACAGGCCATTTTACCTTAGAAATTCCTTTAACCAGCGCAGATCTCGAAGAAGTCGGTATTTATAAAAATTCGCAGAGAATAAATTTTAAACTTAAGGCTCCTCAAGATAAGGGGGCGCTTTTAAAAAGTTCTTTCGGGCAATACGCTCTCTGGGAAAACTTGATGTCTATAAACTTTCCGATTTCAGAAACAAAGAACAGGCTTTCAATAGAGCATAAGATATCAAAGGGTTCACGGACTGATACTGATTTTGAAATTTATAATTTTTCTTATCATAGCCTATGGCAGATTGATAAAAATGATTTGGAATTTTTATTCGGCCAGACCAAAAGAGATTTTGGAGCAGATAGCTTTTATTCATCACGTTTTAGGCAAGAAGAGGAACACATAAACCAGACATTTTTTCTCGGACGCTTCGGTTTTGATAGCGGGATTTTCAAATTAAACAACACAGCTTATCTGCGGCGCCATCGAGATAAATTTATCTTAGACCGTTCAAACCCACCACTCTCTACAAATTATCATACAACCTATGTTTATGGCTTAAAAGAGGAATTGAGCTTTCCTAACGATTTATTCGTAAATTTAAATATCGAACAGGAAAAAATTGACAGTACCAATTTAGGTAAACATTCTAGGCTGAGAAAAGGTATTTTACTTGGGGCTACAGAGAAGCAATTTGGTAAGTTTTTACTGGAATTTAACGCGGGCACGGATTATTATTACAAGTGGAATTATCTTGAGAATGCGCATTTTGGGACAGGATACTTTTTGCGGGATGATTTTAAGCTAAGATTTTCCTATGACCGGCTTTGGCGGGCACCCTCCTTTACGGAATTATATTATTCGGATGCTGCGAATAGAGGTAACCCAGAACTTGGCATACAACGTTCGAACAATTTTGATTTAGGCTTTGACTTTTTACCGAAAGAATTTTTCAGCCTTTCCTCAAGCGTATTTTTAAGGGACCAGTATAATACTATTGACTGGGTAAGGAATAATCAGGCAGATGTCTGGCAGGCGCAGAATGTCGGTAGCGTTAGAGCTTATGGTATTGATATTTTCCCCGAATTTAAATTCAAAGATTGCATCTTAGAAAGGTTCTCCGTCGGATATACTTATCTTGCCCTTGATAAAGCAAGCCCTTTTGCGTATTCGAAATATGTCTTTGACTACGACCGCCATAAGGTAGCAACCAGTTTTGGGTTTAACTATAAAGGCTACCGTGCAAATTTTGTCAGTAATTTTTCAAAACCGGTAGATAGGAAAAAATACGTTACTTTCGATTTAAAATTAGAAAAAAAATTACGTGACTTTACTTTCGCATTAGAAGGCATAAACATTTTCAATAAAAGCTATGAAGAGTTAAAAGACATCGATGGCAGCAAACGATGGTATAAATTAAGTGTGGCTTATGAATTCTAACCGTTAAAAATTTCAGTTGATTTTTTATTTAAAAAAGGTATAAATAACAAACGGGTAAAAGATCTTCGTAAAACGGTTGCGGTTGCGCAACGCGTCACGGTTGCGTTTAACGTAAAACATATGACGATTGACGAAACGAGCCGCGTAACCGATGAACGATCAACGATATTTCGAATTTGCGCAACAAAGGGAGGTGCCAAATGAAAAAGTTAATCATTGCGCTTGTTCTTGGGTTGTTTATTGGTAGTTTTTGTAAGGAGGCATTTGCTATGGATGAAATAGTAGTTTTAGAAACAAACAAGGGAAATATTGAAATTAAACTTATGCCGTCTGTTGCGCCAAAGGCGTGCGAAAATTTTACAAAGCTTGTAGAAAAAGGTTATTATAACGGCATTATCTTCCATAGAGTAATAAAGGATTTTATGATTCAGGGCGGTGACCCCACAGGTACGGGAATGGGCGGGAAATCTGCAAGCGGCAAGCCTTTTGAAGACGAAGTTACCCCAGGCGTTAAATTCGACAAACCCGGCTTACTTGCCATGGCTAATGCCGGCCCTAATACCAACGGCAGCCAGTTTTTTATTACAACTGCAGCTACTCCATGGCTTAATATGAAGCACACAATTTTCGGCGAAGTTATTTCAGGGTATGATGTGGTGGAAGCAATAGAAAATACAGAAACCGGCGCAGCTGATAAGCCGGTTTCTGAGGTAAAAATAATAAAGGCATATCTAAAAAAATAATCAGTCCACAGTCTATAGACCATAGTCCACAGTAAAAATCTATCGACTATGGACTAAATAGGAGGCTAAACATGGCAAAGTCAATCAAAGGAAGTAAGACCGAAAAAAATTTACTGGCGTCTTTTGCCGGAGAATCTCAGGCAAGAAATCGTTATACATATTTTGCAAGCGCCGCCAGGAAGGAAGGCTTTGAGCAGATAGCGAATATTTTTACCGAAACAGCAGAAAATGAAAAAGAACACGCCAAGGTATTTTTTAAATATCTTGAGGGCTCGGATGTAGAAATTACAGCCAGTTACCCCGCAGGACAGATACGCGATACAAAATCAAATCTTGAAGCAGCCGCAGCAGGAGAAAATCTTGAATGGACAACGCTTTATGCTGATTTTGCCAAAACAGCCGAAGCAGAAGGTTTTACCGAGATTGCGAATTCATTCGAGCATATTTCCAAGGTAGAAATGTTTCATGAAACGCGCTATCGAAAATTAATAAACAACATCACCAGCAGAGAGGTTTTTAAAAAGAAAAAGCCCGTAAAATGGCATTGCATAAACTGCGGATATATCATTGAATCAGATAAGGCTCCAGATCAGTGCCCTGCCTGCAAACATCCCCAGGCATTTTACGAAGTTTTAGCCGAGAATTATTAATAAGGCTCACGTCCTGCTTGCGGGAAATTCGCAGGCTATCATCGCCGGCTTAAAGTAACTTTCTGCCTTAGCTTAAAAACGTTTTCAAAAAAAGGAAAAATTTTACTTGACAAATGATACTAATATGGTATCATTTAAATTAGAAAGGGGGTGGATTATGGCAAGAACTTATATACGCTGGCTAATCAGGCCGGTAACTCACTGCAAAGAGGGTTGCCGTACTTTGTCCCAGGCAAGACTTTAAACTGCCTTTCTAGGCTATATAGGCTTAAGGCTTCAGTTTAGAATTGAGGCCTTAAGCTTGTGGCCGCAAATATCAAAAAATAACAAATATGAAACTAATTACTCGAGACACGGATTATGCATTAAGAGCAGTTTGTTTTATCGCCAAGGCTAAGAATAGGAAAGTTTCGGTATCTGAATTGGTCAAAGAACTAAAGATGCCCCAGCCGTTTTTAAGAAAGATACTTCAGATTTTGAACAATAAAGGTATTTTATGTTCCTGTAAAGGAGCAGGAGGTGGATTTGTCCTGGCAAAACCGGTCAAAGATATATTTTTAACAGAATTATTAGAGATTTTTCAGGGGCCATTAAAGTTAAACGAATGTTTTTTTAAAAAAATGAAATGCCCGAATGAAAGAACATGCTTACTTAGAAAAAAAATAAACAATATAGAAAAATATGTAGTTAATGAACTGGGATCAATAAGCATAGCTTCACTTTTAAAATAGAAGGAGGGTTTATGGCAATGTTTTGCAGGCAATGTGAACAAACGGCAAAAGGCGAGGGTTGTACCGTTAAAGGCGTATGCGGAAAAACATCCGATGTTGCTATCCTGCAGGACCTTTTAAATTACAGTTTAAAAGGCATCTCAGTATACGCAAAGCAAGCCCGCGACTTAGGCATTAAAGATAAAGATGTAGATTTATTTGTGATAGAAGGTTTATTTACAACGGTTACAAATGTGAATTTTTCAAGCCATAAAATTTCCGAAATGATATATAAAGCTTACGAGGTTAAAGAAAAAATAAAAAAACTTTTTTTTGAAGGATATGAAAATAAATTCGGAAAAAAATTTACTGCCGTATTGCCGCCTGCCTGCATCTTCAAGCCGGAATCTTCTTTAGAGGCACTTATTGAGCAGGGCAAGGCTTACGGGGTCATATCAGGCAGCGTAGATAAAAATGTCCAGAGCCTGCGGGAAATATTGTTTTATGGGCTTAAAGGCATGGCTGCTTATGCCGACCATGCAGCTATATTAGGCAGGCACGATGAAGACGTAACTTCATTTTTTCATAAAGGTTTATCCGCATTATTAGATGATAAGTTGTCAGCTGATGACTATTTATCCTTGATTATGGAATTCGGTAAAGTTAACTTAAAATGCCTTGAATTATTGGATAGTGCGCATACTAGCTGTTTTGGTAACCCTGTTCCTACAAAAGTTATGCTGGGTGTTAAAAGAGGCCCGGCAATTATCGTATCCGGTCATGACCTTTATGACTTAAAACAATTGCTTGAACAAACAAAAGATGCCGGCGTAAATATTTATACTCATGGCGAAATGCTTCCGGCGCACGGCTATCCTGAGCTTAAAAAATATAAACATCTTGCCGGCCATTTCGGAGGTGCCTGGCAGAACCAACAGAAAGAATTTGACAACATATCGGCAGTTATTCTTATGACGACAAATTGCATCCAAGAGCCACGCATATCTTATAAAGATAGGATATTTACAACAGGTTTAGTTTCCTGGCCGCAAGTAGAGCACATAAATGCCATAGCCGGAAAAAAAGATTTTAACCGCGCAATACAGAAAGCAAAAGAATTAGGCGGGTTCAAAGAAGATGCAATCGAGAAAGAAATAGTTGTCGGTTTCGGCCATAATGCAGTTTTAAGCTTAGCCGATAAAATAATTGCGGCAGTTAAATCGAAGGCCGTGAGGCATTTTTTCCTTGTTGGCGGCTGTGATGGAGCAAAGCCGGGAAGAAATTATTACACCGAATTCGTGCAAAAAGTGCCGAATGACTGCATAATACTTACCCTTGCCTGCGGCAAATTCCGTTTTAACAGGCTGGATTTAGGTTCAATCGGGCTTTTCCCAAGGCTCCTCGATTGCGGGCAGTGTAATGATAGTTATTCGGCAATAAAAATAGCAGTTGCTTTGGCTGATGCATTTAAATGCAGCGTGAACGATCTTCCTCTGTCCTTGATTCTTTCCTGGTATGAGCAAAAAGCAGTGTGTGTCTTACTTACTCTGCTTTCTCTTGGTATAAAAAATATACGCTTGGGCCCAACCTTGCCTGCTTTTGTGAGCCCTGACATATTAAACATATTAATTGAGAAGTTTAACATTAAACCGATTACAACTCCTGATAATGATTTGAAAGAAATATTGCATACTTAGCAGTTATTGCCTAAAACAAGTAAAGTGGTAAAATACCACAGAAAAGTGCACCAGAGCCCCAGGTGCCCAGTGTCCCAGTCAAAACTGGGGAACTGGGGATTGGGTCACTGGGGAACTATAAACAAGGAGGTCATTATGGTTATGGCTTTATGCTCGATGGTATTTTTGCTTCTCCCGGTAATTTTTCTCTTGTCGCTTAGCTTTTTTATTTTGGTTGTGCTTGGCAATGTTAAAACGCATACACTAAAAGTTTTTGGCTATGTGATTGTTGCACTTATTTGGCTTACGACAATTTTAGTTTTTACCGGCGGAATTTATAAGACAAGCAAAGGAATGTATCCCGGAATGTTTATGAAAAGAGCAATGATGAAGCATTCGATGATGGGTATGCCACAAAGAGAAGGCTCTTCGGAAGGAATGATGTGCCCAAAAATGAAGCAAAAATAATCTAACAATTTAATTTATTATTTAACCGATACAATCTTCCCCGCAGTCCCAATGATTGCGGGGATTTAATTCAATAAATATTTCGATTCCGCAATAGAATAATGTGTTTATACGAATAAAAGGTAGGGGGGGGCTATGAAACGAATAGGTAAAATATTTTTTATCTTTATTATTTTTTCTTTCGTTATTTTAAACAGTCTTTTTGCTCAAGAATTTTCTGCCGATGTTAGCTCAACCACCATGGGCAAACAAGTTTCCGGAAAAATCTATAATGCTCCCGGAAAAGCCAGAATGGAGACAAACGAGGTGATTGCAATTTCACGTATTGATAAAAATATAGCCTGGATACTTATGCCAAAGGAAAAAACATATATGGAGGTACCTTTAACATCAAGCAGTATCATTGCCGGAAACAATAAGATGCCGGGTGAAATTGAAAGAAAATTAATCGGAAAAGAAACATTAGGCGGCAAAGTAGCCGATAAATATTATATAGTTTATAGCGCCGCTGGTAAAACCCAGGCAGTTTATTCTTGGATATTGCCCGATTTGGGCATTCCCGCTAAAACCGTTGCGGAAGATGGCAGCTGGCAAGTGGAGTATCGAAATATAAATGTAGGCAAACAGCCGGATAGTTTATTTGAAGTGCCTTCCGGTTATAACAAATTCTCACTTTCTTCAGTGAAGGATATGATAGAGAATACAATAAAGGGGGCGCTTAGAAACTAGGTAAATCCTACTTTCCGGAAAAATATCTTTGTATTGGCCTATGCGAAAGAAAAGCTTTAAACTAGAGGATACATTTCAACAAGCAGGCATCCGCGAGGAAGATATTGTTGAAAAATTTATACGAGCAAGCGGCCCTGGCGGGCAATTTGTTAATAAAACCTCAAGCTGCGTTTACTTAAAGCATATTCCAACCGGCATAGAAGTTAAATGCCAAAAAGAGCGTTCGCAGGCATTGAACCGGTATGTGGCAAGAAAGATTCTTGCTGAAAAAATTAAAGAATACCAATTAAGGCAAATCCGCAAAGCAAAAAGCGAAGCGGAAAAAATAAGAAGAATGACCCGTCGAAAACCCGCAAGGCTCAAAAGGAAAATTCTTGAAGACAAACGCCGGCTTTCTCGAAAGAAGCGCATGCGTTTTAAGGTGATAGACCTGTAGCAGCGGGCACTTCAGAGGGCCTAATTCGGCAAAAAATCATTGATTTTATTGGGCTTTTAGCTTAACTCAGAAAATGCACACTTCGCAGGTATTTTCTGAGTTAACTTGAAAGTTATGCAAAAATATGTTATATAAAAGGTAGAAAGTGACAAAGTGACAATTTGACAATTTGACTTACTGAAAAAGGCAAACTCCGAGTAATCGGAGGACGCAAAGCTAAAGGGCCCCTAAAAGGGCAGCCTGGCCGCCAGAAAGGGACGTTTAACCTTGAGTTTGCCTCAAGGTTTTCTTATTTTTAGCCCCTAGCTTTGCTAGGGGTTTTCTATTTTATCCCCCGGCATAAAACGGGGTTTATATAGAAAAGAGGAGGCAAAAATGGAAAATAAAGATATGGAAAAACATGGAAACATCAAGCACCGGGTTATAACAATGCTTGATAGGGATGAGCTTGAATTTCTGGATAAATTAGGAAAAGATGCCTTGTTCTCAACAGGGCATAAGCTTTCCTATAATGAAATCCTGCGCGCACTTATTGATTTTTCGAAAGAAATAGGGCTTTCTGCGCAAAATGTTGATTCTGATGAAGCCTTGAAAAGAAAATTGTTTGAACAAATACGTATAGGTTTAACCAAGCCAAAAAGCCTTTAAGAGGAGGTATCCGATGAGAAAGAGCAAAAGTATTATTTTTACGCTGGTTTTTTTATTGTCGATGGACTTAACAGCTTATGCAGCTTACGCTCAAGCACCTCAGGCAGCAGCAGATCCGATTACTATGAGTGAAATTAATACATACCGTATAACTCCGGCTACACCACAAGGTTCAGCTTTAAAACAACCAACAAAACTTGATTTAGGAAGCAAATCCTACGCTAATACTCCGGTTGAGAAAATGGGAGTTGGCATAGTCAATACAACTACTTCCTGGGTGGATATTCCTGGAAAAATTGCCGAAGTATCCGAAAGAGACAATCTTTTCTTGGGCGTTACCTTAGGGTTTGGAGAAGGGATTGTTTCAGGTTTAGCCAGGGGCGCCTCAGGCGTTGTTGATGTTGCTACTTTCGGGCTTGCGCCTTATGATAAACCTTTAATGGAACCGCAGTATAAAGTTGAAAATCCTAATGAGGGTTTTAAAATAGATATCCTTAAGTGGTAGATTTAATAGGGATGGTGGGGAGGCGATGAGCCGACCTTTGTGGGTTACGATTTAAAACCGTGACCCTCACAAAGGCGGGTCTTTAGTGGAGGCGTAGAGCCGACTTAGAATTTAGCCGGCTCTATTTTTTTTAATGAGGCAGTTTAATTTTCTATGCCTTCGGCATAGAAAATTAACGTAGCCGAATTAACCCCCCACCACTTTTAGAAAGCATCTTGTTACAAAAATGCGGTGGGTTTGAGAGAGAATGAATGCCTTACAGAAAAATCGTTCATTACTAAAAGTGGTGGGGGGTGAATTCGCACTAGCATTTTTTCTGCGCCGCTTCACGGCTTGGAAAAATGCTGTGCTTATTAAAAAAAGCAGTGCAAATTTCCGCTAATCCCTCAAGGGCCCCGAGGAATCCGGAGGATTCCCGGGATTTAGTCCCCGAAATCGCCCCTCAGAGAGTCAGGCGATTTCTGTCCAACAGGACGCCCTGTTGGGCTGGGGAGACGTCGCTCCGCGAAGTGGCCGACAGGAAGGTTCGACGGGATTTGCACACGGGGCTCCGGAGTGGTATAATCCAACCTGAAAACAGGAACTTTACCTGGCACAAAATACTTATGGCAATAAGCGTAGAGGTAAAAGCAGAAGAAAAAGACAGATTTTTAGCTAATTTTTCTTCTTCAGGCACAAGCGTTTATGTAGATTTAAGCAAAGAAAAAGCTTGCGGCCCAAATCCTTTAGAGCTATTTCTGGGAAGCCTCGCAAGCTGTGTATGTGTTTATGCTAAAAAGTACCTCACCCAACATTCCATAGAATTTAAGGAACTACGAGTTAGCGCAAATGCCGAGTTTTCAAAAGATTTCCCTACGCGTTTGGTGGAGATAAAGATAAAGGCGCATACAGATGCAAAGCTTGATGGTAAAGAGCGAGAAGTTTTCTTAAGATTTATGAAAAATTGCCCCATCCATAATACGGTAATACATACCGAAAATATAGAAATAGATTTAGCCTAATCAAACAAATGGAGGTTGGTATGGATATTTGGCATATCGCTATAGATAAAATAAGTTTTACATTTAATATAATCGGTGCGTTAATTACTGTTTGGGGCACGCTGATTTCTTTAGCTGAATTCTTAAAAAAAGAGATATTAAACCGTACAGAAACAATACAACTAAATGAAGCAATAAGGATTAAATTGGGCAGTTACCTTGTTTTGGCGCTTGAGTTTTTTATTGCCGGAGACATTGTTAAGACTATAATTACCCCAACCTGGCAAAGCCTTGGGATACTTGGAGCAATTGTAGTAATCAGGACTATACTTAGTTATTTTCTTACCAAAGACTTGAAGAAAGTACAAGCTTAAAAAACTATAGCTAATGACTTGTATGGGGTATGGGACAAATATAGAAAGAACCAGTCATTTGGCTGCCGCTTGTAACTGTCCCGCAAATTGTTTGCCTGGGATATTTATTCTCCTTCGCCGAGAATCCCGGACTTTAGTCCGGGGATAAAGGCGAAGGAGCTCCTGCGAAGCCCCACCGGAACTTGCTCGCAAGGGGCGAAGCAGAGTTTGGCTTCGGAGGAATGAATCTTTGCCAAATTTTTCAAAGAAACCCCGCCATTTATGACGGGGAGGTTCATTTAATTTATTTTTTTAAAATGATTATAAAATATAAAATAAATTCCGATTTGAAAAACATCCTGCCTGTCACATTGGAAATTTTCCAAAAATTAAAGTCACAAGGCGTAAAAGAAGATATTTTATTTGATGTGCGACTGTGCCTTGAGGAAGCATTGGTCAATGCCATAAAACATGGAAATAAAAAAGATAAGAAAAAGCTGGTTTACATAGCCGTTAAATTTATAAACCATATTATAGAAATAATTGTAAAGGACCAAGGTAAGGGATTTGATTATAAAAATATACCTTCTCCTACAAAAGGCAAAAACATAAAAAAACCTTCAGGTAGAGGTATTTTTCTCATAAAAAAGCTTATGGACGGTGTAAGGTTTTCTAATGGCGGAAGTACGATTAAAATGGTAAAATTATTTTAAACGCTTTCAGCTATGAGTCGTCAGCGTTCAGCCCCCCAAGGGGTGCCCCTGAAGGGCAGCTGATGGCTGAAAACTGAGAGCTGAGAGCTATTTAAGGAGGCAATATGAACATAACTGAAGAAAAAAAAGGCGGAATAACAATTTGTAACATAAGCGGTGAAATTAATATAACTACTTCACCGCAGCTGCGTAAGTCCTTTGAGTCTTTTGTTGAAGCTAATGTAGCAAAAATAGTTGTAGATTTTTCTCAGGTATCTTATATTGATAGTTCAGGGCTTGCTACTTTTATAGAACTTCTGCAGCGGCTTAAAAAAATAGGCGGCACCTTTCGTATATGCAATATGAATCAAAAAGTTAAGAATATTTTTGAGGTAACTAAATTACACAAACTTTTTGAAATCTTTGATACGCGGGAAGCAGCATTAAGTAATTTTTTATGATAACTGGTATAGGTAAAACAACAATTAACTTCATTAAGAATATAAGCGGCGTAATCAAGCTTTTGGCGGATATATTATACTGGATGATAATCGGCCCATTCAAAGGCAAATCCGCCCAGCGCGAGAGTATATTCAGCCAGATGATTTTTACCGGGCTTCGTTCAGCACCGATTGTATTTTTTGTAACCATTTTTACCGGCATAGTTTTGGCTATGCAGTCAGCTTACCAGCTTCAAAAAATGGGGGCTGTACTTTATGTCGCTTCCTTAGTTGCGGTTTCCTTATGCAGGGAACTTGGCCCAGTGCTGACTGCCCTTGTCGTTGCCGGGCGCGTTGGTTCTGCTTTCGCAGCCGAACTTGGCACAATGAAAGTCAGCGAACAAATAGAGGCTCTTGATACCATGGCAATAAATCCCGTCAGGTTCCTGGCAGTCCCCCGGTTTATTGCATTATTTTTTATGTTACCCTGCCTTACAATTTTAGGGAATTTATCGGGAATGGTAGGTGGGTATTTAGTCGGGGCCTATAGCCTAAA
>Ga0265297_10003177_pt1 | contig 30512 bp, 45 predicted proteins | sample Munlanlwell13791_FD_192502 | JGI IMG/M metagenome (GOLD analysis project Ga0265297, IMG submission 192502) | Leachate microbial communities from a municipal landfill in Southern Ontario, Canada - Leachate well 137-91 | ecosystem: Engineered > Solid waste > Landfill > Unclassified | place...
TTGCAAGGATAAGCCAGACAAATGGTCTGCGATGCCCTTGTATATCCGGGAGATCGATGATCGGGAAATGGCATTAATTGCCATGCATGAAAATCTTAACCGCACGGATCTCAAACCTATTGAGCTGGCCCGCTCGGTGGATAACTTTTTTAAAGCATTTCCTGAAGAAAAGGAAACTAATTTGGCCAGGAGCTTGAATACCACGCAGAGTACTATCAGCAACTATCGCCGGGTATTAATCTTGCCTCAGGATATCCTGGATAAGATCGACGACGGCCGGATTAATTTCACCATGGCCCGGGACCTGCTGGTACTGCAGGGGATACAGGGTTATAAAAAGGAATACGAAAACGGCTCATACGTGGATGTTGCCATGTCCGATCTGGAGATGATGAATGACGTTATTTATCACTGCACGGAAAGCGGCCATGTATACCCGAGCTTTCCCTGCACGGTAGAAGGGGTGAAAAAGTCGATCACGTATACCGCTTCTAAATGTTTGAAACCGCTCAAAAATTATAATGATATTCCAAACGCGTATAATATGGAAAACATTGTTTTTGATGCGATAGAAAGCGGCTGTATTTCCTGTGATAAGATGTTTCTTTCCCATATCGGAAAAGATAGCTTTCACTGGTGCACGGATCCTGAATGCTGGAAAAAGAAAAACCAGGAAGCAAAAGATAAAGTTGCCGCTGAAGCCAAAGCGCGGATCGAGCGAGAAGCTTTACAGGTTTTAAACCGGATGCCGGCAGAGCTGCCGGCCGAAAATATTTCTCAAGAAATATCTGAAGAGGAAAAAGCAGATGAAGGAATATTACCGGAAGACGAAAAGGATCTCCTGCAGGAAGAAATGGAAACGTCCGAACCCGATACTAAAGAACAAGAAGAAGATTACGGAGGAGAAGGAGAGGAGGGAATTACAAAGAGCATCCATTCTCGAATGATCCCGCCGCCTTCAGGAAGCGATAACGTGCCGCAATTAACGCCGGAAGAACAGGAAGAAGTTAAGCAGAAGCTGGGTACCCGGGCTATTGCTGTGGACCTGAAGGATATGCTTAGCAATGAATTTACTGAACTCGGGCATCTGATCGATGGTGATTTAATCGATGGAGAGGAGTGTGAGACCTGCACTAAGGGATTTCATTTTGCGTTCGATACACGCAGAAATAACGGCATAGTGGAACAAGGTAAAACCATTAAGATATGTACGAACATGAAATGTATCGGCAAAAAGAAAGGGGAGAAAACCCGAGAAAAGAATGTCGATGGGCAGGTTGCCAAGAAAGCGGAAGAAAAGGCCGTCAAAGTAGCTCTCGAACAGATAAGATCTCTTACATTAAACGGAGTAGATATACTGAACAAGAGTATTGAAGTTCCGGGAGCGGCAATGGTAACCTCCGAGGCTTTCCTGCACCTGATACTCTATACTCTTATTCACAGTCATCTGACACATGAAGAGTATTCAACCGGAAAACTTAGTCCAAAATCCTGGCTTCACCAGGAATTAAAGCTGGATGAAAAAGAAAAGTGGAACACGAGATGGGAAACGCTCTTTCCGGAAATCCGGAAACTCGGTAAGCCGGAATTAGCTGTTCTGGTAGTTAAGTGTTTACTGTATTATTTACAGTATCACGGCAAGTTGATCAACTATAGACAGTTTTTGGTTGAACCCCTGGCTTTACTGGGTGTCAAAGTCGGAGAGGAATAAACATGGGTTAGAATCGGGTTTGGCGGGAGCGCTCCAGGTCAGGTAATGCAACCTGCAAGTGAATACAGTGAAAGCCTTAAAGACCCAAAAGACCCGGTTTTAATATAGGGGACGGACGAAACACTTTAAAAGAAAGAGAATATCAAACATTAAGAATACCGGCAGGAGGCACAGTAAAATGGCAAATGAACAAACTTTTTTAAATATCGAGGAGAATTTTAAAAAAGTAGCAACAGTTACATTTACAAATATAAGAATCGGAGAAATGTTTACCCTTAACTTTCCGAAAGGAAATATCTATCAAAAGATCTCTGAAAATCAGGTATTCAATCAAAGTACTCTCTCTATGGAAACGTTATTTATTCCACCTACAAGGGTTATTCCCTTAATAGTAACGATCCAGGTAGATTTAGATTAATCTACAAGTGGATCAGCTCTTGATATATCCGGGATTATAAATATTTAAGGAGACAATGAACATGGGTAATGTTTGGGAAACAAAAGGTAAGCTGCCCTGCGAAGAACTTCACTGCAAGCTTCTTGATCGAATAAAAAATGGCATAAATCTTCATGATGTAAAAATTAAAACGCCGGAGATACAGAAGGCCAGTGAAGAATTGTGTATATGGTTTGCCGAGCGTGGATATATGCCGGCAGATGCCCTTATGATTCTGGAACGAACCAAGTCTGGAATCTGGGAAATTATCGGGAAAATGAATTAAAGGAGGCTTATTCATGGAGAATAGATCTTTAACCATTGAAGAGCATCTAAATCATACGGTTCCATTTTCAGAAATCGAAATAGGAAGTTTTCTTACATTTGATCTTGAGAATTCAGATGTTCATTTAAAAATAAAGGATGAACAGGTTTTTAACATGGTAACAACATCAATATATAAGATGGATCTCGATACACCCAGTATTTTACTTGTTGCGAAACTGGATGTATACGCGGAAAAGACATTTTAAAGGAGGTTGAATCGTTTGAATACACATGGTAAAAACCATCAGCGGAAATGCGCCCAGCTTCACAATTAAAGAAAAATAAACGCTTGTATAAACTGCATAAAGCAAGGCAGGAGGCTCTGATTGCGGGCCCGACTCAGAGCACGCTGTTCAACAAGCTGTTCGGGGGGATCGAGTACTAGTGAATACTTTTCCATCATCGAGGAAATGTCCTAAATGTGGCAATCGTATGTATCTCAGTTTTAATGAGTACGGCCACTATAATCAGTGTTTAACCTGTGGCTATACTCAGAAACTGGAAGATCAGCAAGAAAATAAATCGGAAAGTAAAAAATAAAACAGGAGTAAAAACGTGTTTGAGAAAGGTGATTCAGAAAAAATCAGCAAGGCTTGCAAGGAGTCAATGCGGCCGGAATTAAACTCTATCTGGGGATCTCTCAATAATCTGAAAATTGCCATGGATAATGTAAATATTAAACTATCAAACATGGATGCTCAGATCTTGAATCTTTATAAAGATCTTCACAGGCACTTAATGAAATCCAATCAACAATCGAAGGAGGGTCAATCTCGTGATAGATGGATCCCGGCTGACCGGATACGCGGGCTAAGAATGCCGGATTATTATGAGTCCACTATTGAATATATTGGGGAAAATATGAAAAAAGCTGTAGAAGAAAAATCTGAAAAGAAAGAAAGTTCGGAAATTTCGGGATTGGAAAAGATGCTTACATATCTGAGCCCGTTAATTTCTGCCTACATTGTTAATAATCAGCATAAAAGCATTTACAAAGTAGCTGACGACGGTAGTATCTCCCTGGAGCCGGGTACCACTTTCGAGTGTCCCGGAGACGCACTAATTGCTTCTGTAATTATTCGGCAGGTGAATAATCCGGATTATAGTCCACTTGTCAATATGCTTCTTCAACAGCAATACCATAATAATGTCAGGCAGCAAAAGCATGAATCGTCCCCGGTCCAGGAAACTCCAGTTTCTGATATTCCTATTAAGCAGGAAACTTCTGTTCAGGAAGAAAAAATGGCCGGCATGGGTGGCGGAGCCGAAGTTAAACAGTAGTTATGGTGTAAATTATCTTAAGGAGTTTTGTTATGCCTCCGAATACGTATGCTGAATTTGTTAACAAACACGGTACACGACCTCCGGAACAGGTTTTTAAATTAACCAGCAGCGATCTGAGAAATGAGATCAGGGATTATATTTTAAAACAGATAAATCAGGCTGAAATGAATACCTCTTCTTCAGGTAAAAATAAATTCAGGATACTTTATCCGGTATATATGAAACTGCTTTCCGCTGTGGAATCCAATAATTACCGAGAATAAAGAAGGTTAAAGTTGTCAGAATTATCAAAATATGTACTTCAATATAAACAACCTTGAAGAAATATTCTGATAGTAACTGGAGTAAAAAGCATGAAAGTTTGCGCCTATTGTTATCATAAATGTTCAAAAAAAAATAGTGAGAGCTGTCCCGGGCTGGAAGTTAAACGCGAGGATACTTTTACCTGGCAGTACGATGTTCATAAAACAGCTTTAAAATGTCCTTTTCTCCGGGATGCTTTACGAGAGAATATTTATAATCATTTGATACAGTCAGGCGCCAAATTCGGTAATAAATCGGCAAGTATTAAAAAGGTGGGGAAATAAGATGGGATGTTCTTTTTGTAATCTCGTATATCTGGCTGCAAGTACTAAGAAAATGCCGTCATTGCCGCACAAGGTACTTCCACTCAAAAATGAAAAGGTGTACCTGGCGGAACTGGCAAATGATATAGTAAATAATCATCCGGAAATGGTACAAGCTTTGATTCACGCAGTGGATAATAAAATAAAAAGATTGGAACACGAAAAAGGAGTAAAGTATGTCACTTAGAAGAATGTCCCTGGAGGAGAAATTCGCGATCATGGAATCCTTTCAGACGGCGAAACTCGTAGCGGATCTGGAGGAGTCCGAAAAGAAATTTACGGAAATTATTGACGAACAAAGAAAGTTCTTGCTGGAGAGCTCCCGTTTCCTCTCCGGACGTACCGATGATTGTACCGCCGTCAAACAATTCATGTCCGAACTGTCTTTCAAGGCGCCGGCCCGTTCCTCTGATAGTAAATCCATGAATGAAACGGAAAAGAAAGCCTGGCTGGAGACCCAGCGCAAGGAAAACAAGGAACTGGCAGAGTTGATCAATAAACAAAAGATGGCCGAGTTCAGAAATGCGGACCTGGAAAGCCAGCTAACCGTTACAAAAGTCCGCATAGAACGTTTAAAGGGAGTGCTCGGGCTGCGGACCGCTCAAATCTATTTCTTTGCCGGAGATATCCGGACTACTTCTCCGGAAGAAGAAGAGGTAATCGAGCTAAGTAATACCGGAGTTGTTGAATAATGAAAACTAATGCTGTTATGAAATGGACTGACGAAGAAGATATGATCTGTACAGAGTGCGGAAAACCCCTTCTTTTCGGCCAGGCTATTTCCAGAACTATTTCCGGAAAGAAGGATAATCGACACTGCCGGCATCTCGCTCATGACGATGCAGGCAGTGTAAAACCCTTTCCGTTTTTGATTCTTCCTCCCACTAATCCAAATGTTTGTCAGGAATGCGGACGGGATCATACACCAGAAGAACCGCATGATCCGCAACAACTTCAGTACAAATATTACTTTTACTCTAAAAACAACCGCTGGCCGACCTGGACGGATGCAATGGCCCATTGTTCTGCGGAGGTTAAAGAAAAGTGGATAAAAGAACTCGTGGAATTTGGAATAATTGTTGAAAACAAAGTTCAAAAAGATAAAGCGTAGATATAAATTATACCGCCGTCTCAGTATCAAACATCAATTACCGGATAAAAAATAAGGGCAAGATAATTATAAGAAAAATATTATAAGGAGGAAAATAATTGCCGGGAAAAATAATTTTAAAGGAATGGGAAGAGTGTAACGAGTGCGGCTCTACGGAGTTGGCCAGCCGTTTAACTATGGAAAAACTCGGAGTAAAATTAGACAAAAATCAATTCACATCCGTCCGCACATTTATCCGGCCACTTTCACAATCCAATGTAGTTGGAGTTCCGTGCAAAGTACTGCAGGTACACTACGATATTTGCATGGACTGCGGTCGCGAACGAATTACCCGTCTTGAGATTGAAGACAAAAAGTTGTCCGTTGATGAACTGCAAATCATGCAGCTCATGCAAAATATAAGTTAAGGAGTAACGAAATTGGCAGACGAAATTATCGAACGACGAATTGATCAGATCGGAAATGATCAGCTGCCCGTTCCTGAAATCAGATTGATTCAGGATAAATCCACCGGCAGGGCAAAGGAACTGAAAGTTCCGGCCGGCAGTTTTTTCAACATGGTTACCGAAGAGGTATATCCGGACATAGAATTTGTGATTGTGGATATCCGCCAGCCGCGGGCCCGCTGGCCCGGATCACAAATCACCGACAGTCCCCCTGTCTGTTCTTCGGATGATGTGCGTAATGTGCAATCGTCCAGCGGAGAAGATTGCACGCACTGCGAATACCGGCTCGATGCTCCCTGGGCCGTCAAACCCGACGAACGCCGCGAAAAATGCATCCCGCATTATATGATCCAGGGACTGCTGATCCCTCATCTGGAGCCATTTATACTCCGGGTAACCGGTACCAGCTCTCAGGAAGTCGGCAGGTTAATCCAGCGGACTCGCTCACCAAAACTGAATGTGAGAAATGAGGTTGATCCTTCCCGGGTTGATTATCATAAATTCAAAGTGGCGGTCAGTGTTCGCGAACAACAGACCCCATACGGTCCAACATACGGTTTGAAATTCGGGGAAATTACTCCTTTCGGAGATCCCGAGATTGAACGGACTGTTTTTGAGGAAACTAAAATTGCGATCGGACGCCAGGTTACCCTGCTGCCTGAAATATCTCAGGATACTCAACAGCTCGAAGCCGCCGAGAATACCGGTCCTGCTCCTAAAATCAATACCATTCCGGCAACGCCCGCACCTGAAGCACAGGTTATAAATAAACAGGACGTTGGCCGTGTGCCTGAAGATCTGTTAAAGGCTGCCAGCGGTACCCCTGCGGCGAATACTCCAGCAGCAAAAACCACCACTGCAGCTCCTAAACGCAAACTTCCAGCTATATAGCCTTATCCGGTTTAGCTCCATTTTCCGGTTTAAGGTTTATAGATACCCGGCGGGAGCCGTCCCCACAGCTCCCGCCGGGGAATAATTTGAGGAGGTTATTTTCATGGAGGAAATTATTGATTATCACAAAGATATGGATATCCGGAATACCGAACAGCTCTTTACCGGACTAAGTTGTACATACCTGGAGGTACTGGAGGCTCATGAGCCCGGAGTGTATATCGCTGTCCAGTGGCGCAGAAAACCGGTTAAAAATCTTCCGGCTGATCACCGGCTGCTGAAATTTAACAAGGTAAAGAAACATGCCTAAAATAAATTTCTACGTAGATTATTCCGGAGAGAGTGCTGAATGTTTTTTATGATTTCAACGGCGGCGGATAGAACTACTATCTATATCGTTGTGAACTCAAAATACGATATCGTAACTTTGGAAGATATCGTAACTTTGGAACTCGATGATATTCCATCAGTAGCTCTATGTGCTCTTCAACCCGCTGTTCGAGATCCTAAACCTTTACGCAAAGATTTTCCTATTTGCATTAAACCCAAACAAGACTTTCATTGCGCAGCTCCCCGATTTCACCGCCGCTTGCTGCCGTCTTTCAAGAATAGAAATTCATAAACTATTTCTTAAGAAATAGTTTTTCGAGGTATAAAAGAAAAATGAAAACACTCTCCTTTGAGGTTAAAAACCTGCCTGAAGCCTGGTTTGTAGCTATCCGGGAACTCATGGAAAGAGATCCGCAAAAAGAAAATTCGGGTACCCATCAATATAAAATTGATGCCGGCAGTTTTGCCGGCCAGCACCGAAGAGAATTTGATTACATCACCATGTTTATTGAGTACCCGGGAACTCTCCCCAGAATTCCGGATGTTCCTCCTGGTATCCCGCTGCCCTGCAATGATACCTATGTCGAAGAGTATGTGAATAAGCTCATGACGCCTTACAAGGACAAGAATGAGCAATATACATACGGAGAATTCCTTACTCCTCAAATTGACAAGGTTATTGAAAAGTATAAGAGCGGGCCGGGTAACAATCAATGCTATATGGTTATAGGCAATGAGGAAAGCATAAACTTGTCCGATCCTCCCTGCCTGCGCGGAATAGATACCCGGATCTTAAACGGAATGCTTCATTTTGTGGTATATTTCCGTTCCTGGGACCTGTGGGCCGGTTTCCCTAATAATCTGGCTGCTATCCAGATTCTAAAGGAATATATGGCTTCCTCACTGAATGTCCAGGATGGTACCCTCATAGTAGCAAGTAAAGGTCTGCATCTCTACGAATATTCATGGGAACTGGCAAAATCTATAATCGATAGATAAATTTAATAATTTAACAAGGACCTTTTTGATATGAGATTCCAGGATATTCTTGCCAAATTACAAAAAGTCATGGGTCCAAATTCAACCGGAAGATTTACCGCTCTATGCCCCGGCCATGAAGATAAAAGAGAATCTTTGACCGTTTGGTTGGATAAAGATAAAATTCTGGTTAAATGCCAGGCGGGATGCTCTTTTGAACATATAGTTCAATCGATGGGACTCGAGGAGAAAGATTTTTTCGTCGAAGATCCAAAGAAAACTGCTTATGAACACAAAGAACGCAGAGAACGTAGAGAGATTGAAAAAATCTATACGTATACGGACGAAAATAATAAAGAGCTCTTTGAATGTGTCCGTTTTAGGCCCAAGGATTTTCAGCAGCGTCATATTGAAAATGGCAAATACGTCTGGAATCTCCTGGGTGTGCGGCGTGTACTCTATCACCTTCCCCAGCTCATACAGGCAACCAGGGATAACAGGATTATTCTGCTTGTTGAAGGTGAAAAGGACGTAGAAACTGCGGAACGCCTGGGGTTTGCAGCGACAACCTCTCCCATGGGCGCCGGCAAGTGGCATACCGAATATAATCCTTATTTAATCGATGCCGATGTAATAGTTGTCCCGGATATCGATAAGCCTGATCCTAAAAAACCAGGTGTATTCCCGGGTTTGGTGCATGCCAATCGAGTACTGAACAGCCTGTATAATGACGGAGCCAGAAAACTTAGACAGCTTATCTTATCGGAAAACAACGAAAAGAAAATAGACCTTACCGACTGGGTGGAAGCCGGGGGTACCCGCGAACAGTTACAGGAGTGGATTGCCTCGCTTCCACTATGGGAGCCCGAAACAAAAGGGGCCGAAGCAGTTAAAAACCTCCCGGTTATTGATGTGAGTTATACCCATATCCGGGATAAAACTGCAGCAGCTCTCGAAGCCCTGTGCAATGTTAATGACCCTCCGTTTCTTTTCGTTCGAAGCCGGGAACTCTCGAGAATAGTTTGTGACGAAAATAATATGCCGCGTATTGATATATTAAGCAAACCTGCCCTGCGCGGAATCCTCGACAGATCCGCTAATTTTATAAAAACTACCAGCAAGGGTGGTGAGGTACCGATGGACCCTCCGTTGGAAATGGTTGAAGATATTTTATCTTTGCATACCTTACCTTTTCCTCCGCTTGCTGCTATTACCGAAACACCTATTATTAAATCGGACGGCAGTATCCGCGGTGAACCCGGCTATGATCCGGAAACCAAGCTTTATTATTATTCCTCCAATAATCTGAAACTACCTGAAATTATCGATGAACCAACTTCCGATGATGTCAAGGACTGTTCCTGTCTTTTAATGGAAATGATCTGCGATTTCCCTTTTGAGGATAATGCTTCAAAGGCTAACGCTATAGGCGCAATTATGACTCCGGTACTGCGGCCCCTTATCCATGGAATGATCCCTATGGCCCTTTTTAACAAACCCCGCGCAGGTACCGGAGCCTCCCTGCTGGCCAGCCTGGTCTACCTGGTTGCTACCGGCCGCTCAAGTGCAATTACAACAGCTCCTGAAGATGATGAGGAATGGAAAAAGATTATTACCTCCCTTCTACTGCAGGGCAGGAATATCATAACCATTGATAATATAGAAAACAAACTGTTCTCTCCTTCACTGGCCGCCGTCCTTACTAATGAGGTCTGGGAAGGGCGAATTCTCGGTCTGTCTAAAACCGTGCCGCTTTCAGCTAAGGTTGTCTGGCTGGGTACCGGAAACAATATCCGCCTGGGCGGAGATCTTCCCCGCCGCTGCTACTGGATACGACTGGACGCAAAGGAAGCCCGGCCATGGCAAAGAGAAAAATTCTCCCATCCCGACCTTGCGGCCTGGGTGGAGGAAAACCGCGGAAACCTGCTGGCCGCTATCCTCACTATTGCCCGGGCATGGATTCAGGCAGGCAAACCCCGTTATAAACTTCCTATAATCGGCGGTTATCAGGGTTGGATTAACGTAGTTGGAAATGTCCTGAAATTTGCCGACATTCCCAACTTTCTGGATAACCTGGATGAAATGTACGACTTTGGCGACGAAGACGCCCAGGAGTGGGAGAACTTCGTTAAGGTCTGGCATGATGCCCTTGGGGATACCTTTTTTACTGTTCCCGGCCTGGTTAAATGTGTTCAGGCCCATGCCGAACTCTCGGAAGCTGTTCCAATAGATTTACTGGAAAACAAAGGATTCGAGAGTACAGGCTTCACCCGGAAACTGGGAAAAGCCCTGGCTAAGCGGGCAGGAGTCCATTACACTAATGACCTGGTAATTGTAAAGGGACCCCCAAAACACAAGGCCGCAAGCTGGGCAATCAAGACAAAACAGCAGGTACTCGAAGCAAAGGAAAAAGCCAGGGAAGAAAAACAATCTCAATCAGAATTTGATATTGATGTGCAGGTATAAATGAGTAAGATGATTAAACTCTACATTATCTGGATAATCTTATATTTTGCAATCTCTGTTCTATTTATTCAATTTAAACTGGTAAATTTTTTAATCTCTTACGGATCTCTTACTTTCGTACATATTTGTATAACCGGATATATAATACGATCAATGAAAAAAAGGAGTAAGAAAAATGATAAACCCGGGACCAATCAAAGTTAAATATGCCCGAGCTGTAACCCACTATCTCTCAACACTCAAAAATGAAACTCCAAAAAAAGAAGTTGAAAAAGCTTCAACTCAATGTAAAGCTGCCCTGGAAGAACTACTGAATGCCGGACTAACCACACAAAATGTTTTCTATATAAAAAAATGTCACCTTTGCCCTCTGATTATCAGCTCTGAAGAATGTTTCAAACGTATCGAGAAAAACGAATGCTGAAGTATCATACTTACCTGCTGCATTTTGACCCGACCTACAAACACGCCGGCCATTACTCCGGATACTGTTCCATTCCGATAGAAAAACGTCTGGAAGCTCATCAAACCGGGAATGGAGCCAATCTGTGCAAAGTTGCTATTGAATCCGGATGCAAATTAATACTGGCTGATTCCTGGAATCATGAAACTATGCGAGCTGCCCGGGACCATGAACACTTGCTTAAGGCTTCCCATCAACTGTCAAGGTACTGTCCTATCTGTAAAAAATCTCGAATAATTGAAAAAGGGAAACGATCCCTTCTGGAGAAAAGATGAATAATTCAGAAATTCCGGAAGATAAACCGATCATGACAGAAATTGAAATGGCAACCAGCCTGGTAAATCTGCAATTGAACCATGATATTGTCTATCTGCCAGATGAAACGGTAGTCCTGTCAAAGAAAGGCTTAAGACAGGCTTATGCAGCTCTGTTCTCACTCGATCCCCAAAACCGTTTACTGATCTGGATGCTCTACGATTATCTGGCAGATAAATATGATGAAGAACAGGAAGAAGAAACAACGGATAATTAAAGATATGAAAACAGTAGAAGAAAAATTATTCATTAAATGCCCACGCTGCGATATCAATGTTCTGGTTAACGAATGTACCGATGATTTCCGATGCCCGGAATGTGGAGCACGGATTGATATCGTAGCCGATTTGTTCTGCGGAGCGGGCGGCTCGAGTACTGGAGCTGTCAGGGCAGCTCAAGAGATGGACCATGAAATCTTTTTGGTATGCATCAATCATTGGCCAGTGGCCATTGATACCCACCGGAAAAATCATCCGGAGGCAATGCACTACATAGAAAATGTTACAATAGCCGATCCATACAAAATTGTTCCCTGGGGATTTCTGCACCTGCTTATGGCTTCTCCGGAATGCCGTTATTACTCCCGTGCCCGGGGTGGTAAACCGGTATACGACCAGGCTCGTATGAATCCCTGGGTGGTACTCAAGTGGTTAACAGCTCTCGAAGTGAGATCCTTACTGGTTGAGAACGTGCCTGAATTTGTTCAATGGGGACCACTTCTCCCTAATGGCAAACCGGACCCGAAACAGAAAGGTATTTATTTTCAAGCCTGGTACAATGCAATCCGAGATCTCGGTTACAAGATTGAATGGAAATACCTTTGCGCTGCGGACTACGGAGACGCTACAACTCGAGTTAGGTTCTTCTTGATTGCCAGGAAAGATGGAAAGTCTATTAGATGGCCGTCCGCTACTCATTCAGAAACCGGCAACCCGGACATGCTTGGACAACTTCCCAAATGGAAGGCTGCCAGAGAGGTTATAAACTGGGGCAACCCTGGACGCTCAATCCTGGATGATCCTAAATATAAAAAACATCCTCTGGCTGCTAATACCATGCGAAGAATTGCCAGAGGATTTGAAAAATTCGGAGGAGCCCTGGCACCTTATTATATTCGATTGCTGAAAGATCCGGGACAAAATATCACAGATTGTCATATTGCAGGACAGCCTGAACCATTCATAATGGGAAAACAAGGACACAGTCCGGCATATCGTAAATTAGATCAGCCTATGCAAACTATTACTGCCGATGGAAGACCTGTACTGATTGAACCGGATTTGAGACCTTTCATCCTCAATAGAAATGGAGAGAACGGAAGTGATAGAATCCATGATCCGGATAAACCCTTGCCTACCGCTACAACCCGGGGAGCCGGGTACCTGGTTACTCCGGAAGCAAGACCCTTTATTGTCCAAAATCGAATCCGTCCGGACGGAGATAGAATATTTGATATCGATAAACCGGTAATGACCGTAACCGGTCACGGAGCCGGGGCCCTGATTGAACCAATGATGGTTAAATACTACGGTACCGCGGATGTTACTCCCGTAGATCTTCCTCTCCCTTCTATAACCACAAAGGGACGTTTCGGCCTGGTTGATCCCATACTGGTTGAAGTGAATCATGAAGGGCCTGACCGTACTGGATCGGTTAATAAACCATTAAAAACAATTACCAGTAAGCGCGGTACTGCTATTGTTTCTCCCTTTGTCGTTGCCTGGGACAATTCAAAAGCTCACGGAGATCAGGTATGGTCCGCGGAACAACCTATTCCAACTATTGTCACCAAAGCCAACAAGGGAATTCTTATGCCTATCATCGAAGCAATCAAGTCCGGTCAGGTGGATCCACGCCGGCTTATTTTGATCGATGGTATCCCTTATATGTTGGATATCCTTTTCCGGATGATCTCAAATCCGGAATTGGCTAAAGCTATGAGCTTCACTAATGAAGAATTCACCTATGAATTTGTAGGGACCGGGGAGGATATCACCCGCCAGATTGGTAATGCCGTTCCGGTGGAAACTGCTAAGGCCCTGGTAAAAGTAATACTTTAAAGGAGTAATATCATGGAAAAAAAGATCAATATCTAAAAGCCTGTCACGAGTTTAACTCTATAATTGTGGCACTTAATTTAAAAACATAAAGGAGTAAATTTTGAGCTATCCTATCAATTCGAAACTGGGACTGCCTGATCAATATCAGGAATGGAGAACTGAGCAATATCAGGCTTTTTCTGCAATGTGCAAATCAGAAAAAGAAGTATTTATGCTGGACGCTCCAACCGGAGTTGGTAAAAGTGTTCTCGGAGTCGGTTTACATCGACAATCTAAATTAAATTTGGGAGAAGATTTTAAATCTGTATACCTTTGCGGCACAAAACAACTTCAAGATCAAATTATGCGCGATTTCGGGGATATCGCCGTTACTCTCAAGGGTAGGAATAATTATCCCTGCGCTCAAAAATTTGATCTCTTTCCGGATGTAACCTGCGATGATTGCAGTTTCACATCTCCGCATGATTGCGGTTACTATGCTGATTGTGAATATCATAAACAAAAATTACTGGCAAAAGAAGCGGACCTGGTTGTACTGAATAATGCCTATTTTCTTAATGAAGCTAATGGCTTCCGCCCATCTTTCAGCGGCCGAAATATGATTATCGCAGATGAAATTGACGCAATTGATAATGCCTTAATGTCTTTCATTGAGTTTAGATTAACTACTAAACAAATTGACAATTATGGTTTAAAATTACCATACGAGACCGAAAATAAAGACGCATGGATGGCCTGGATGCCAGCAACGATAGAATCCATGAACGAATATATTTCATCTTTGAAATTATCGCTTCCGCACGGTGATTGGTCAATCGCTGATATTCAGATTAACCGCCGCATAAAATCCATGGAAAAAATGGTTGATAAATTTAACCTGATTCTCATGGAAGGAAACAGCGGCTGGATCTTCTACCCGAATAAAACTGACAAGGGTACTGAATATATTTTCAAACCGATCAATGTTAATAAATACGCTAACTGGTATCTCTGGCGCCATGCTGAATTTAACGTAGGTATGTCTGGTACGATCTGGGACGCGGAAACGGTTTGCCGGGAGCTGGGTGTGGAAGAATGTGATTATATGAGTTTGGATTCACCTTTCCCGATCGCTAACCGTCCAATCTATTTCCAGCCGGTTTGCAGTTTGACTAAGAGAACTATGCATGAAGAATTACCTCTTCTCCTGCAGGCGATTCATGAAGATCTCCCCAAGTACAACAATCGAAAAGTTCTGATCCATACTACCAGCTACGAGATACAACGCTATCTGCGTGCAAATCTGGACTGGGAATATCAAAATCTGATCATGGACCATACCAGCGAAACTCGAGAGCAGGCCCTGGCTCAATTTCAGGCCAGTAAAGATCCAAATATCATGCTCAGTCCATCCTTTGACCGCGGCGTAGATCTCCGAGAAAAAGACAACGTTGGCCTGCAAATTATCTGTAAGGTCCCATTCTTGAATCTCGGGGATCCTCAGGTGTATGCCAAACTTCATTCTCCGAATGGTGAACGATGGTATATGCTCAAAGCAGCTCAAACCATGGGACAAATGACCGGCCGCAGTGTGCGCTCCCCTACTCAAAAATGTGATACCCGGATTTACGATAGTCAATTTCAAAGGATCTTAGATAAACTTGGACGGATTATTCCCCAATATTGGACTGGGGCAATACAGAAAATACCCAAGAAAATGAACTATAAGAAATTTGGCGCAATGATCTAAAGGAGTAAAAATGTTAGTAGTCACTCCCAAACCAACCGGTATCTGTATTCAATGTGAGAAATCAGACTGGTACTGGCATGATTTAATGAAAAAATGGACCTGCAAAAATTGTTTTCCTTATCGAAATGGATTTGCGAACTATGTCGAACCTGATTATCCGGGAAAGCCAATCAAAAACCAAAAAGAAAACACCGAACAACCAATCCAGGAATCTTTACCCTTACAAACTCAAGAATCTAAACCGGGTCATGTTCGATACAGTAAAGAAATTGAAGAACTCCGTTTACGAATTGCTAATGGAACTAAAAAACTCAACAACGCATTTCCGGTAATTAGAAAAATGCCAATCGAAACCGAGGAAGAAAAAAAGAAATTCCGTACTGCATGGAATGCCTGGGCCGACTCCTCAGACACTTTAAGAAACCTGGGAGAACAATTACAGAAAAAGGGATTCTGGGATTGTCTATTCATAGGAGAGCCTGAAAGATACAAAAATTGTAACGGATGGCCCAATGAAATGTGGTGTTATTTTTGCCCTATGATGTTGCCAAATAATCTGTTTGAATTTCTTTTTGGCGAAAAACCAAGAGAAATTAAACATCATCGTACCGAAGATCAAAAAGCTACAATTAAGTTTTTGAAAACTTTAGGAGGTAAAATATAATGCCAGAAGTCCAGGTAAGCCCCCATATACACCATATAGAAGTTGATCCATCAGGAAAAACAGGAAAGTGCAAGTGCGGCAGAGTGGAGGCATATGACTATTCATCCGGATATTTAAAAAATGCTCAAGTAAAGGTAATTCAGGAAGGTAACCCTAACTATGTTGATGTACCTGTTACAAAACTCACCCAAAATGTTACAAAAAAATCCGTAAACGATACACCTGACCCTTTTAAGAATATCAAAGAAAATCACCCGGGTTCCTGGTGGCACAAATTTTACAAGGACCATCAACAAGAAATCCTTGAAGATGTTGAAAAACATGGTTTACAAGAAACAGCTAAGCTCTGGCATATACATTCAGTATCTACACTTAAACGCAACATAGAGGAATGGAGTAAAAAAGAAAAACCATCCCGCCGTACAAGAAAACCGGCTCTCCCGTCCCATGATAACACTCAACCCAAAATTAAAGTTTCACCAGCTACTTTCCAGGACGGGAAAATGGTAATAATTATCCATATCCACCTACCGTCAAAAATGTATTCCAGCTAAACGCAGCTGCCCTGGCTTGTATAAGTAGTACCTATTAACCAAGCTGCTACACGGCTTGAAATTCTATACCCTAAATTTGGCAAATAGAGCGTCTGGGAGTAATTTAACAATAATGGACTACTTCGACCTAAAAAAAATAATGGCTAATGAAGATGTTGCTAGCCGCAACCCGGAGCTGGCGGAAGAAATTAAAAATGTTGCCAAACCATCAAAATATCACAACGTTGTAACCGGAGATTTTTCCGGAGAAAGATATGGATCTAAAAAAGAAGAACAGGACGCAGCTGATTTCCGAATGCAGGTCTTTGCCCGTGAAATTTACGCTTATATTCATCATCTAGTAGTGGACCTGCCAGGCGGCGTAAAAATGGAACTGGACCACTTTATTATCACCAAAGACCTTAAAATTGAAGTGTATGAAACCAAAGCTCTAAACAAAAAAGGCAAATTTATAAAAACAAGAGACTGGCGCAACAAACAGAAACAGTTTGAAGATAAATACGAAATTCAAATTAAACTGATTTGAAATATTTCTTATGTTTTTGTCCTGAGAGCTCAGGACGCCCTTGCGCCTTATATCATTGGTCGATACGCTGATTTATACTTATCAGCTACTGGAGACGCGAACGGCTATATTAATATTATGAAGCAAAAACAACGATTTGAAGCCTGGCCGAATCGAAAACTGCCGGATTATTAAAGATCCTCAAAAGTGAATCTATCCGTAGTGGTATATCTACGGATAGATTCACGTCATGCTCTAAAATCCCAAATTCAGGAAAAATTACACACGACGAAGATGTTGTATATCAGACCTTTTTAGGCTTTTCAAGTATCTTTTGAATTGCCCAGAACGCAAGTCCCCCGGTAAAAGAAGCCAAAGCTGAAAAAACAAAAACCTTAAATCCCATTTCAGATTTCATCAGCCTTTCCTCTTGGCTTTATCAGCCAACTCACCTTCATTTAAAGTTGAAACCCCAGAATACAGGCCGGCAGCTGCCAGGCCGACAATCAAACCCACAATCACAGATGTAATAATCCCGGCCCCAATCGCTGCACCTATTCCGATTTCCAGAACAATACCGAGAATGATTGCGATAATTGGATAAATACGAGTATCGGAAAACCACATTTTCGCAACCTGCACAAGAGCAATCACGAGCGGAACCCCACCAAGGTACCAGAGTGTAGCAATATCAAATTCCATTTAGCTCCTCCTATCCTCGATTTTATTTTTCAGGTAACAACTTAAAATTGCAATAGTTTCCTGGATAGTTTGTTTATTTTGTTCAGCTAAATTCATCAATTCATCCATGGGAAACAACTGGGAAACAACATATCCAGTAACAATATTTTCATCATACGCACTTACCACAGAATCCAGTTTATCCCTGAATTCAACAGGGATAAACTGCAGACCGATTTCAGTTAAACGCACGGGAGAATGATGCTGAGATATCCCCGGCCGGCAATGCAAAGGATCGATCACGTATGCATCCCAGAGCGTTTTAATCATACGGTACATTTCAGGCTGTGAATACTTTTCTCTTTCCTGATCCACGACTTTAATATGATTATCAACCTTTCCTTTCCAAACCCCGGCTAAATAAATCAACATGAGTAATGAAAGGGATCCGCTTATGGCGCCTATCAGAGATGCGATTTCTTGAGTCATGTTAAGGCTCCTTACCTGAAATAATTCATTACCTACCCGCACTCCTCCTTCTTATTGAAGTATAAAATCCGGATTATTGTCTACTTCGGTCCATCTTCTGAAGCTCTCCGTATATCCTGAATGCGGATCATTAGGATTACTTAAATATCGGATAAAGTAATATCCATCCCCTCGGATCGTAATGGTTACTGTCTGGTTTCTTCTTACCCAGAATAATACATCTCCTACTTCATACCAGGGGGACGGAGGTGGAGGCGGAGGAGCTTCAGGATCAGGCCATTTAAGATTTACACTAAGATTCGGCTGGACAGTTGACACCAGTTGCGCGTGTATATTTACTTGAATATTGGGATCTGTTACCATTACCTCTTGCGAATAAGATGTGTAATCATTTAAGGAAATGTTCACAAGATACGCAATGCCAAGTGGGGCGTCATCCCAATAAAGGGGAGCGATACCGGATTTAGAAAATTCTCCGGTAATTTCAACGTTAGCAGCCAGCATCGCCCCGGTATCCCGATCTTTTGCTTCTACGTAAATGTGTCCAGTTGCCCTGACAAGAGCAATATGTACATTGACGGTCTGCCCAGCTTCGATATATAACTGCTGAATAAATCCGTAATGCCATTGCTTTAATGCTCTTATCATGTAGTGACCCGGTTCAACCTGTATGGACGCCGGATTTATTCCGATTCTTTCTTCCGTGAAGAATACCTCCACGCCTTCCTGTTCATAGGTAAAATTAATCAGTGCAATAGCCGGATTCATGGTCACCTGAATGTTTACTTCCTCATTCAAAACCACGGTAAATTGAGTAGTGTAATCAATATATCCTGCTTTCCTGGCAATCAGATCATACATTCCTGGGGAAAGATCAAGAGATGCAGGATTATTCCCGTAACTGCTGAAATTATTTTGCTCTGCAGGAGAGACTAAAATTTCAATATCAGATAATTCCGGAGGATAAAAAAGATTAACGATCCCGGCCCCATCCACGATGGTTATTGCATCAAAGGGGAAGCTAAATTCTACCCCGGTATTAATTTCGATAGCTTTAATTTTACTGGTGTACGCTCTGGTCCCGCCAATAACGATTCCACCTTCATGGATAATTGGATCGAGTTTCATTAAAATTCTCTCGATTGCTGTCCGATCTCCAATTGTAATTATGCCATCCTGGTTTGCGTCACATCCAGGCGTAACCGGGAACGCCGGGTTTTCGTCTAAAACCTGTATGATGTACGCAATGTCTCCAACGTCTATAACGCCGTCGCCGTTAGCATCTCCAACTATGTACCCCGAATTGAACTGGATTTCCGCCTGCAGCTCTATAGTCTGCCCGGGATCAACTGTAATGTTTTCCCATTCAGCTCCTATTTCTCGTCCGAGCAACCACTGAAGATTGTATGTCCATTGTCGGTTAGTCGGATTTGTTACAGAGACTACCAGTAATTGAGATGTGTTCATTACAATTGTTTGCGGGCCGGTTTCACCATTCTCACCCCATTTGAGCATGACCACACTTTGAGATGGTCCGGATGCTTTTGCAGGTTTCCTGTTCAATAAGAATGCACTAAGCCCGGCTAATCCGGCAGTTCCTCCAATAATTATCGCTGTTTTTCCTTTATTAGATATTGTCATATTAACCTCCGGCCCTATTTTTGAAAATTTTACTAAGAGATAATGGTTTATTACATCCAGAATTATTATTTATTTCTCCGAAGGAAAAATCAATATAATATGTATCATACCCACCCAACCGTTTCCAGAGGTCAATAAATTCATATCTGAAAGCGAATTTCCCATCAATACCCCAATCTAATCCCCAGGAGTTTTGTGCCCAGAATAACCCCGCTTTATCGTCATAACCATATATATTAACAGCATGACCTTCTTCATTGAAATCATCAATTGTAACATTAGGCAATATTCCTTCTTTGGGTGAATTCATCCATTTATCGGACCATGGAGAGCCTATGAAAATAACATGTTTATGATATAGAGCTGCTTTAATTCCTTCAATACCGTCATCGACGCGATAATAAGCACAGGAATTATATTTATGAGCTTTGCTCATTCGATCACTGGAAGGAGCTGATTTATCCAGTATCTGACCATTGTAAGGCCAATCCTCTTCATGCAGTTGCCCACTTTCAATAGTCCATTGAAACGCATCCCGAGGATAAACACCTATATTTTGTGAAAGCGTTCCTTCAATAAATCTTGCGCCATTCCAATACCATTGAGGAGAAAAATCTTTGATAGGAAACCCTGACTTTTTAGCAGTGGCCCAAACGGAGCCCCGGAGTGCATGCCCAACGCATGAATTCATTAACTCCTGATTCCTACCAGGAGCGAGAATCAAAAAATTACTATAAGCATCAGGAAGTACTTCCCCATAAATCCGGGCAGGCTTAAAATCTTTTCTATCCCAGGGATCTTTCTTCCATCCACCTGTAAAATCAGACAAAACTATTACCTCCGGCGTCTTCTTTTGTAAAACATAGATGCAGCCCCAGCAATAAATAAACCAGTGCCGGCAACTATTAAACCCATAGATGTTCCAATTTTTTTGTCCGATTGTTGAGATGATCCATCAGGTAACGGATCCCCTTCCTTCCTGAAAAAATTTCCGATAAACCATTCATTGTAAACATCGTAACCTTGATTTTTGATTTGTCCGGAATGACCAACGAATTCCGTCAAATATTCAAGAAAATAACTATCACCCTCGTTATATTCATTTACTTGCAAAATTCCATCATCGGTTTTATACGTATCAGGTCTACAATTAAATCTAATCACGGAGTTTTCAGAAAATTTTCGAAAAGTTTTATTTTTAACTATATCTGATGCAATATTAAGCTCGGTTTTAACACTTTTATCCTTGCACTTTGTTAAAAAGGTATTTTTACCGGAGCCGATAATCTGTCCAGGATCTGCCGGAGTATCAAACCCAAAATAAATAGGAATGACTAACCATGCAGAATTCCACGCTTCTTCTCCGGTAAATTCAATTCTCCGTCCTCCATTAGTAGTATCCCAACCTCTGTAACCGGTATCAAAATCAATATCGAAATCTTCATCTATTAATCCTTCAACCGTAACTAAAATCACACCTGCCATTCGATCAACTGGATATCTACCGAAAGAACGAATATCAAAACTGGAAACAGGTTCCATAATCTCGGGGGTTCCTTCACTCCATGGAGGTTGAATACCCCCTTTCATCTTCCCGAAATATTCATATTTATGATTATTAATCCAAATAGCTTTACCGGTTTGTACTGTTATTTTATCAATTTGCACTGTCATAGCTTCTTAGACCTTAAAATATTTCTTAAGAAATACTTTTCTTTTTGATCAAATACCAGACCAACGATCCGGCTACTAAAACTCCAGATCCGATTCCTATTAACCATTTCATGTTAAAACCAGATTTTTGACTGGGGGGGTTCGGATTATCAGGGATATCCGGAGGAAGATCCTCGGTGCGTAGATATTTAAGCAATAAATTCCCTTCTCCGATACCGATTTTTACAATATCACCCTTTGCCAGGTAATAAACATTATGAGTATTATTCAATACGCGTCCCGGCTCAAGAGCAACTACTTTATATAAATTACCCTTAATACCGATCACCTGTAAAACGGCAACATCCGATTCAACCGGATTACTGAAAGAAATAACATCTCCAATATCAAATAACGGCTCAATTGAAAAGTCTGTTAACTTAGTGAACATGCTGTCATCGTTGGCCATACCATACCAAATACTGCCTAAATCTTGGGTCCCTTCAGTTACTACAATATGACTTCGATAACATGGTAGGCTGCTGGAAGTACCTATGAAATAATTTCTAACCTGGTAAACTTGATGCGGACCATGTTGGATGTAATCTCCAACTTTAAACAAAGGATTAAACATATGCTCAGTTACATCTATGGCTGAATTATTAACACTTAATACCGGATAAGTCACAATCCAATCAGTTAATTCACCATTCCAGTATTGCAAAGAATAATTTTCACCAATTATATCCTTGATTAGAAATACTCTGTTACCCCAGCTGATATATGTTCCTTTGATAAACATTTTTAGCCTTCCTTACGTCATCTTAATCCATTCATCATGTGTAGCTGGAATCCAATCACCATTAGGTTCAAGGAAATCATACATAATAAAAGTATCAATCCACACTATACCCTGATCTCCATGATTGTCTTTCAAGAGAACATATTTACGTTGTTTGTCTATGATCAATTCAGCTACTTCAAAAATGGTATCAGTGAAAACTGGCCCATTGAATTTTGATTGATAATATTTGTATTTACCATCATTGACACCAGGAATACCGGTTTTTTTTGGCTTCTGTACAGCTAAAAATCCCAAAATTCCAGCAAGTGCAAATATACCAAATATCCCTACTACCTTTTTATTCATATTATTATCCTTTAAATCAGACCAGCCGCCATTAATTTCCCCGCTACAGAACCTCTCGCTCCCCCAACCGCCGGAGCTGGCCCTGCACTTTGCGTTTCACTGATTCCGATAATATTTGTATACGGTTGATTAGTCCCGTTAGCAAAAACTCCCTGATAACAAAACAGATCATCCGCAGAAAGGGAATCTGAATTAACTAAATCCTCGAATGTTCCTGTTAGACCCGCACCGATTGTAACTGAACAATTGCCGTTTGCACCATTAACTCTCGTTCGGATAACATCATCAACGTCATGAGTATTAGCGTATGCCCTGACAAATAAATTCTTGACCGTCATATCAGCAGGGACTCGAAATTGCTCGTAGGCTTCAGTTGTCCTGGTATTAAAAGCGTAGTTGTTGCCTTCGGGAGCAAGGTAACACGTAACATTGTTTAATGTTCCAAAACTGCTACCAGAATTAATTAAAAATCTATAATCGGAATTAAATCTTACTGCATAATTAATTGTGTAAACTGAACCAGAAACACCAGTACCACGATAATTAAGTTCATCACCACTGACAATAGCAACTGAATTAACGTAGTCGGTAAACGCTCCACTTAGTCCAGCCCCGATTGTCACGGTCAACGTGGTATCAGCACCGTTTTTTCTCAAGAAAACATCTCTGGCTGAAGCCGCAGCCGTAGTCAGATACACTCTAAATTTATCGATTGTTCCTGAGACACGGGAAATGAATTTAGTGTTTGTTTCAGTTGAAGTACCATACATTCCGCCGATAGCAATTGAAGTATCAGTATTCAGAGTTAATTGGTCATGCGCTATCTGTGGACTATAGGTGTTTGCGTTAGTCAACATGCACTGCAACGAGTGCATGTTGAAACCCCCGGCTACTGATACTTCAGTGAAACGGCATCGGAATTTACGTTATCAGCAAATTCTCCGGTTAGACCGGCACCAACGGTAACAGATTGGTTGCCATCTACACTGTTGATTTCAGATGCTACTACCATATCATCATCATAGGTATTCAGGCTAAGGTAGAATCTGAGCTTGCTCCAGGTATAGTCGGCTTTGCACTCGTGCTGGGCCTTTACCCTCGATTGAGTAGTTAAACGTCCAGCTATCGATAACCACGCCTCGGTTATGGCAGCTAAACCGAGATATTCTTTTGAAGTTCCCAGCATCCAATCGGTAGCCATTTTAGACTATTTCCACCTTGCCGGTTCCAAATTTAGTATCGATTTTTGCCCTTGCACTGGCCTTGTCTTTGATTTCCGGATGAGAAATAACCAGCTTTCGGTTCGCATCAAACATATATGAATAATTTTCAGCAAAAGTATTAAGTTCAATGTTTAAATCTTTTGCAAGATGACCGGCCACGTAATTTTTTAGCTGACATTCGTCTTCTAGTCTGGTTAAATGTTCAGATTTATTTGCGTATGCAGCGTGAGCAGAGCAGGCTTTAATTGTTTTGTTGAATTTCCTGATACCATCCACGACTTCATACAATATTACACATCCGCAGGTATCGGGACTCCATTCAGTGATCTGTTTCGCCATTATTAACTCCTTTTACACCGAGTACCAAATTCTTAAACCGCACTGCACATCGTTAAATTGCAGATTGGCTACATCAGCAATTGCCCCATCCCATTGAAATGAATAAGTATCGTTACCGTCTACTCTAGCTGAAATGTCTTCATCGCCAATAAAAACATCGCCGCCTTGAATTGTACTGGCAGCTATTCCAAACTCATCATCAACAAAATTGATACCATCAACCCAGCCGGTTGCTGCTGAATCGTTAACTTGAATAACCTGAGCTCCGTTTAACTTATTTGCAGCTACGTTAGTGTTTTCAATAACACGATATTTAAACATGGGAGTAGCACGTACTACTGTGGAGCCCGTAGGTAAACCTGCTACGACTACGCTTGGTAAAGATTTATCACCGGCAACGGCTGTTATTGCAACTTCTTCCTGGGATGCAGACCAGAAATCCATCGAGAAGAGTTGCCTATCTTTTGCATCCAAAATTTCTTGAATACGTCCAATTTCGTCTATCATAATTCAAACCGCCCTTTTTCAGCATTAAAGATCATCATCAGTTCTGTATCATTCAGAGCATCATCCAGAATCCGATGCCGATACATACTGCCGTTGGCATAGTAATAGTTGGCCGTAGTATAACGGCCACTCATTGTAAAATTCGCATCTGCGCTTAACGCTCCAACCGCCGCCGCCGGGATACCTTTTACCCCATTCACTACCGGATACAGGTTAGCCGCATCCCAGACCAGCCCTACCAGGTTCCAGGCAGAAGCGGAGCAAGGCATGGTTACAGTAACATCCGCTCCATCGATTCTGAGAGTACAGCGTAATTCTGTTCCGGCTTTATTAACCAGAACACCATTCGAACTATAACCGTTGATTGCAGTGAACAAGGTGTGATAGGTACTACTAGAAGGTCCCCCGCTATCACCAGCTCGTTTCCACCAGACTAAAACGGTACATTTTCCAGATACTATCGATACGAGAGGAAATATTATTCTATCAGCATCTCCACCATAAGTTGAGGTCCAAACATCTGTAGCGAGCTTCGACCAACCTGCGCCAATCGCGGAACCGTGATTATGCTGTTTTGATACATCGTGAAAATCAGTGCCAGTCCCCTCGAAATGGGGAATATCCAGGACGCAAGATCGATTCAAGAAATTATTATCGTATTTTATCGTCATAGTAACTACACCCCCAGAGCGGATTTATCAGATAAAAATGCCAAGTACAGTTCGTTATCCGATAACTTCCTACTCCAAATTTTCGGACCCACAAACCCGCACGCAATAGATCCTGCAAGATAATTACCGGTTGCCTTTTTACCGATATATAAAGCGTCCCCGCCTGCTACGCTCACAGCATCGGATAGAGAGCCAATTGTGGGTTTGGGGATACCGTTTACATAGAACTGACCGACTGCACCAGTTCTTGTTATAGCCACACATTGCCATATAGATTGAGTAAAACAACCAACCGCCGCAATATCAGAGTGCGAACCGCCCTGGTTCAACCGAAATGACATTGTATTGACAGTATCGGTTAAAAACCATTCCCAGCCGTCGGAATCAGTTACGCCCTGCGTCATCAACATGTCAGTCGCTGATAGTGCCACGTTTACCCACATCATCATCGAAAAATCTTCGGTAGTGAAGTTCAGAGCCGTGGAAAATCCGCCTGGGACGCTCAACGCCTTATCACCCGGTAAAACTATAGTAGGTATTCCGGTTGCCAGTTGACTCCAACTTGGAGCGCCGGGCGTCTCAAAAGATACCGGCATATGATTTTTTGAGCGATCATATGCTATAACGCCGGTCATCTCGTCCGCTAATAAAGCGAATTGCAACTGGTTATTCAAGCTGATATCATCAAATTTAATCATCATCTATTCGTACAGAACTTCCCAGCGGTAGGCTTTGTCTACGCCCGCCGTTCTGGTAATTGTCACCTGGACCCCAAAACGGTTAGGTAACAGCGTGATTGGAATCAATTTCTTTCCATTGGTAAGGCCGCCATCATCGCCAGTGTATGATTTATAATCCAGTAATTGAAGACCGCCCCCAGAATACAGCCGGTAATAAACTCTTATTTCGATAATGTCACCATCGGCGGTAGTCATGTTGTCCAGATCGAGAAGAACAACCAGAGGCTTAAAAACCCCGACCGGCGAATCATTGATATAAATGTTTTGCTCAGTGCCGTCAGTTGTTAAATTACCGCCGGTTTCGGTCAAAACTGCTTCAGCGTTGACCCGGGTAAAGATATTATCAACAACTGTTCTGTTATACTCACTGGCTGCTACCGCTCTCTCAATCATAATTACACCTCAAAATGCTGTCCTACGAGTATTAAGTCGAGGACATTTATCGCTCCATCGTTATTACAGTCTTCACGTTTCCATCCCGGCGTTCCGCTTTCCCCAAAACTGACCATGATCACAGCCAGGTCATTATCATCAACCAGTGTATCGAGATTAACGTCCCAGGCAAAAGCGACTACAACCTCCGGGATTACAAACGATTCTAAAGGGAGTGCTACCGCCTCTTTTGAGCCAACAATTACATCAAACAGAGACAAATTAACAGCTTTGCCTGCTTGCAGGGCGGTACAATGAATAGTTGCGAAAATTCCAGGAGCGGTGACCTCTACCCCTGGAACAGTCAGAACGCTAACTATTGGTTTGACTGTACCGAGAACATTATTAATGGTTCCTGGCATGAAAAACGTACTTCCGCCCTTTTTTAAGAACATCCCTTCTTCAACACTATCGACCTGAATAGCTTCAGGATTGAATGAAAAAGTTGCCTGAGCTCCGGCTACCCCAGCCACTGGCTCGATTATCAAATCAATATTGAATTGTTCACCCGGGCTGACTGTCGTTTTTGATACTAACTTAACAATCGTTGCCATCTGCTGTTCGAGATGCGTATTCAAGCTCAGGCTGATTCCCAGTACACTCAGTATCAGGAACCAGATAACGGATATCATGGGCACTATTAATAGCTTGACCCGCACTCTCTCCCTCCTTTTGAATCATTTTTAGCCGCCTTATTTCCGATTCATGAAATTGTATCGTTTCAGTGATACCGGAACTTTCAACTTTGTCCTCTCCGAACCCCATACGGATACCAAGAATAATCGCCTGGCGCTGATTATCAATTTCCAGCTTGTTATAAATGTTCGTCATATGATTTTTTACTGTAGCCTGAGCGATTCCCATTTGAGAAGCTATTTCCCTGGCTGAAGCTCCTCTACATAAAAGATGCATTAACTTCCGCTCCGTCGGGGTTAATTCTTTATTAGTAGGTTTAATATAATGAGATCCTTCCTTGATCTTAAACATCATACACCTATCCCGAACAATGGGGCTTCATTGATATACATACGCATGATTTCGTCTGGATTGTAGACACGATTGACTACTCTGGCTTTTGACATACGACCATAAAGTGATGTTGCTACAAATCCTAAATAAAAGTTTTCCCCATTAGTAATAAATGCTTGTTTACCAGAAATATCCAATCCAGCAGTTGTGGAAACAACACCATCCAAATAAGCTAATGCTAATGAATCTCTATTCATTGTTAATACTATCTGATGATATCTTGAATCAAATGGTGTAGGTATAGTAAATGATTTTACTATATTGCCTGCTGTGCCATCATTGAATGATATGTAGCATGTAGTAGCAGCGTTTATTTGCAATAAGTATCCACCATTAGCAGCACCACCACCACATCTACATAAATATCTGTTTGCTACAAAACCAGCTTCAGTCATTTTGAACCAACATGTGAAACTCTGGTCTTTTGTACCCATGCTCATAGTAGCTATTGAACCAAGTATTATTGATTGGTTTAAAGCTGAACTATGCTCTATCACCCACTGACCTGACTTTTCCTGAACCCATATAGGATTATTTTGAAAAACACCATTATTCTTCTCCCTGCTTTTGTCCTCAAGACTTGAAGCTGGAGCAGTAGTGCCTAATGGTGTCCTTAAATATCTACCGTTAAATATTTCGCATGAATCTCTCATAATTTATAACCCGAATAAACTCCGTTCGCTGTTGTAAATATTGGCTATTTCACCTGCGGATAAGGCACGAACCCAAATGCGAGCAAGAGCGTACATACCACGAATACCCTGACTTGCTCCACGATAACTAGCTAAGTAACATGTATCAGATATAGAAACTGGGTTATTATGTGTTCCAGATAAACTGGTAATATCTACTGCCTGACTAAAAACTTTTGCTGTTATCGAACTGCGATAAAAAGCAACAAAGTACCAAGTATTAATAGAAAATTGGCTAACTGCGCTTCTTGTTTGGTCTAATGTACCATCAGAAGTAGAAAATGATAATCTTCCTGTCGATTCAACAGCAAAATTCCAACCATTATTAGCGATAGTACCTTTGTTAAGTATATAATGATTGGTTGCTAAATCTGTTAAATATATCCACAATACCCCTGAAAAATTCTGTGAAGTGAAATTCAAACTTTCGGCTGTACCTAACGCTACCTTATCCGTTTCAGCATTTTGTGTATGAACCCACAACCCACTCGGTAGCTTTGTATACCCAACACTCGTTTCAGTTCCGTTGTTTTTCTCCCTACTGCGGTCAAGAGACAATGTTCCAGCAGCAGGTGTGGCTTCACCCCTGTAATCCTGGCTGGCATAGACAAGAGAACGATCTATCATAATCCAAACATCCATTTGTCTCGATTGTAGAGCTTTAATATTTCTGCGGCGGATAAAACACGCTGAAAAATATTTACTATTGAATAATATCCCAGTAACCCTAAAACTAATGTTGAATAATTACCTAAATATGCTATAAACGCCGATAAATCACTCGGATTACTATGCACTCCATGCGTATTCGTTACATCTAATCCATTTAGGTATGTGTAACAATCAGTTCCATTTCTTATCATCGATACAAAATACCAAGTATTCAATGAAATTAAACCGTTTGATGAATAAGATACGTCACCACCACCACCACTCAATGAGTACGCTGTAATAGCACCATTAGCATCGATATAAAATGCCCAACCATCATTCCCTGTATTTATCCTTGAAAATATGGTATTAGTTGCAGTAGTAGTTAAATTTATCCATGCCAGAATTGTAAAATTGTGATAGGTAAAATTTATACTGGAAGGAGTTCCTAAACTAACACGGTCTGTATTAGTATTTTGTGTATGTACCCATAACCCACTCGGCAGTCTTGTATAAGTAATAGATGTATTCGTCCCATTATTGCGTTCCCGACTTCTATCAATCGTAGTCGCAACATCGGGCATAGTACCCAAACTGACTTCAGAGCTGAAAACTAATCCTCGTGTTAAACTCATTTATTTACCTATACCAAAATATTGCTTTTCGTTATCGTAGATTGTTCCAATTGCAGCCATTGATAAAGCACGTACCCATATACGAAGTTTGGCGATCATGCCTGTTAGATATGCACCGCCACCAGAAAAACCAATGAAAGAGATACCAACAGTGTTATTAAAATAAGGATACGTAAAAACCTTTCCACCTGAAACTTGAGAGGTTGTATTATAATAAGCCGTAACTGATGAACCAGATAATGAAATAGTCCCACCCCATAAAGACCATTCATAAATGTTAGGAATAAATGCACTATCAATTGATTGAGATGATACCTCATTATCTGATCTGGCTGCTAGTGATATATTCCCTGTTGTGGATATGGAACGTAGTAATAATCTTGTACTTCCAACTCCATTAAGAATTTGTAATATGTATGATGAACTTGCAGGGTTTATAACCGTCCTCTTGACCCAAGCTAAACAAGTTACTTCTTTATACCCATTCAAGCAATAAGCCAAAGTGTTCGGTATTGTAATCTGGTCATTACCATCAAATGTCAAAACCCATAATTTACTAGGTAATTGTGTCCATGTAGCTCCAGTCCAAGCAGATGAATTATTCTGAAATCGGCTTCGATCATACAGCGTAGTCGTGGACGGCATCGCCCCGCCTACCTGACCAGCTACGTCTAATATCAGTCCAGATGCTCGTCTGACTTGCATTTACGGCTCCGTAACAATCGGTTCTTCTTCAGGCTCCGGCTCGGCTATATCAGCATTGAGGGCATCAATTTGGGCATTGACAACTGCTAACTGAGCATTGATATTCGCAATCTCTACCTGCTTGATATCCTTTTCAGCCTGCAAATTCTTCTTCAGTGACTTCAGCCCATTTTTTTGAGCAAGGACAACCTGTTTAGTAATCTTGCTTATAGCCATTTCTACGTACCTCTCTTAGCATCATACCAGCTATGGTCTATCGTCCGGTATGCTGCCCCCGCTGTTTGCTGGAGAGTAATCTTCCAGCCGTACATATTGTAGCCCACCGGATCGATATCTATTCCAGGTGGATCTTGTACTCCGAAATAGGTATTTACAACG
>Ga0265297_10003178_pt1 | contig 30507 bp, 22 predicted proteins | sample Munlanlwell13791_FD_192502 | JGI IMG/M metagenome (GOLD analysis project Ga0265297, IMG submission 192502) | Leachate microbial communities from a municipal landfill in Southern Ontario, Canada - Leachate well 137-91 | ecosystem: Engineered > Solid waste > Landfill > Unclassified | place...
GAAGGCACTCTTATGAGGAGGCTGAACCTCTTCACCAATCATAACTCTGGTTGCAAGATCTATGAAATTTATTTTCAATACTTTAGACACAAAAGGAAAACTTCTTGAAGCTCTCAGATTGCACTCAATGACTTTAATATCATTTTCCTTGGCAAGAAACTGGATATTAAAAGGCCCTGAAATTTGAAGCTCTTCTGCTATTTTCTTCGCAATTTTCTTAATCCTTCTGAATGTCTCAACATAAAGTTTCTGCGGAGGGAACTGTATTGTGGCATCTCCTGAATGTACCCCGGCAAACTCAATGTGTTCGGAAATTGCATACGCAATCATATTTCCTTTATCTGCAACAGCATCACATTCGATCTCCTTGGCATTCTGTATAAACTCAGAGACTACGACAGGGTGTTTTTTTGAAACATTTGCAGCTAGTTGAAGGAATTGCTCAAGTTCGTTGTTATTTGAACACACATTCATTGCAGCACCTGAAAGCACATAGGAAGGCCTTACCAAAACAGGGTAACCTACCTCATTTACAAACTCCTTTACATCAGCCATTGTTGACAACTCTTTCCACCTTGGCTGGTCAATCTGAAGCCGGTCTAGCATAGACGAGAACTTATGCCGGTCTTCGGCATTATCTATACTCTTGGCAGTCGTTCCTAAAAGATTGACACCAGATTTATCAAGTTTCAAGGCTAAATTGTTTGGTATCTGGCCGCCAACAGATACAATCAATCCGTTAGGACGTTCCAGTTCATATATATCCATTACCCTCTCGTATGTGAGCTCATCGAAATAGAGCCGGTCACACATATCATAATCAGTAGAAACAGTCTCAGGATTATAATTAATCATAACACCTCTCCATCCCCGATTACGTATCGACTGCAAGGCATTTACACTACACCAGTCAAATTCGACAGAGCTTCCTATTCTGTACGCTCCGGACCCTAAAACTATAATTGACTTATGGTCACCTAAGTAATTTACATCATTATGAGTTCCGTTATAAGTAAGGTAGAGGTAATTTGTCTGGGCAGGGTATTCAGCTGCAAGTGTATCTATCTGCTTTACAACAGGTGTAATTCCATGCCCTTTTCTATATTGCCTAACCATGAAGGATGACTCATCAACATCTATCTTATCTTTGAAGATGAGCCTACCTATCTGAAAATCTGAAAAACCCTGTCTTTTTGCAAGTTTCAAAAGATTTAGAGAAATGTCTTCCAATTTATCAACCTCTCCAATTTGCAATGAAGTTTGAAAAATATTGAACAACTTGTCGAGGAACCATTTATCAATCTTTGTGTATTCATGTATCTGATCTACCGAGTATCCTTCTTGAAAAGCCTTGGATATTACAAATATCCGATTGTCAGTAGGTTCTCTTAATGAGCGCTCAATATTTTCAACATTGATCTCTCTGTTAGCAACAAAACCATGCGCTCCCTGTCCTATCATTCTCAGCCCCTTTTGGATAGCCTCCTCAAAGCTGCGACCAATCGCCATAACCTCTCCGACACTCTTCATACTGGATCCTATTTCTCTTGAAACTCCCTGGAATTTAGATAAATCCCACCTTGGAATTTTACAAACTATATAGTCCAGTGCCGGTTCAAAAAATGCAGGAGTTGTCTTTGTAACAGAATTCTTCAAATCAAAGAGCCCATAACCAAGGCCCAGTTTAGCTGCTACAAATGCTAATGGATAACCTGTTGCTTTAGAAGCTAATGCAGAGGACCTACTCAATCTTGCATTTACTTCAATAACTCTATAGTCCTCTGATTTAGGATCAAAAGCATATTGAACATTACATTCACCTACGATACCGATATGTCTAACAATCCTTATAGCGAGTTCTCTCAAGAGATGATACTCACTATTAGTCAGAGTCTGAGACGGTGCAACAACTATACTCTCTCCGGTGTGGATACCAAGAGGATCAAAATTCTCCATATTACATACAGTAATACAATTGTCGTATTTATCCCTTACAACCTCATACTCAATCTCTTTCCAACCCTTAAGAGACTTTTCAACAAGTACCTGTGGAGAATATGAGAATGCCTTCTTGGCAAGCACTTTTAATTCATCTTCATTGTCACAAAAACCACTTCCAAGTCCGCCTAATGCATAGGCAGCCCTAAGAATCACAGGGTATCCGAGATTATTTGCAGCAGCAATGGCATCCTCCAGGTTCTCGACAGCATGGCTTTTAATTGTCTTCACCGATATCTGATCCAGTTTTTTAACGAATAACTCTCTATCTTCAGTATCCATGATGGCCTGAACAGGTGTTCCCAGAACACGTATACCATACTTATCAAAGATACCGTTTCTATGCAGTTCAACGCCACAATTGAGAGCTGTCTGTCCGCCAAAGGCAAGCAGAATACCATCAGGTTTCTCCTTTTTGATAACCTCCTCAACAAAAAACGGGGTTACCGGAAGAAAATATATTTTGTCTGCAACACCTTCAGAAGTCTGTACAGTTGCAATGTTCGGGTTTATGAGAATAGTCTCTATGCCCTCTTCCTTCAACGCCTTAAGTGCCTGGGAACCGGAATAATCAAATTCCCCGGCTTCACCAATCTTTAGAGCTCCAGATCCAAGAAGAAGTACTTTATTCAGATTTTTATCCATTTTTAAAGCAGTTTAATAAAGTCATCAAAAAGAAATTCAGTATCGGTAGGTCCGCTTGAGGCCTCAGGATGGAACTGACAAGAGAAAAAAGGTTTTGACTTATGTCGGATACCTTCGTTGGTATTATCATTCATATTTATGAACAATGGTTCCCAGTCTGCTCCTAAAGTGTTGTTATCTACAGCAAAACCGTGATTCTGAGATGTTATAAAACATCTGTCACTATTTGCCATTCTTACAGGTTGATTATGACTTCTGTGCCCATATTTCATCTTATATGTTTTGGCTCCTCCGGCTTTTGCCATTAGCTGATTACCCATGCATATACCGAATATTGGCTTATCCATCTCAAAAGCTTTTGATATATTTTCTACAGCTGTTGTACAAAAATCCGGATTGCCAGGCCCGTTCGAAATAAACAGTCCGTCATATTCAATTGTATGGAAATCATAATTCCACGGAACACGGATAATTTCAACACCTCGTTTGACAAGGCACCTTATAATGTTATGCTTGACGCCACAGTCGACAAGTACAACTTTCTTATTCCCGGATCCATAATGTATAATATCCTTACAACTAACGACATCAACCTGATTTATCAGGTTCGGATCAGAAAAGCCTTCAAGCTTTTTCCCTTCAGGTATAATTTTCCCGAGGAGTGATCCCTCTTCTCTGAGCACTTTTGTCAATTCACGCGTATCTACACCGTAAATGCCGGGGATATTATGCTCTTTAAGCCATTTATCAAGGCTTTTTGCTGCATTCCAGTGGCTGAAATTAAAGGAATAATCTGATATTATCAATCCTCGGACATGGATCCTCTCTGATTCAAAAAGTGTGGAAAGGTTTTCAACTATTGTGTCTTCAGGTACTCCGTAGTTACCTACAAGAGGATATGTGACACATAGAATCTGCCCGGAATAGGACGGATCAGTTAAACTCTCTGGATAACCCACCATGGCGGTAGAAAAAACGACCTCACCATCAATGGCTTGGTCGTTTCCAAATGAGTAACCTTTAAATTCCACCCCAGATTCGAGGAGCAATGTTGCCGGTTTGTTGTCGCTCATTACTATTTCTGATTAAAATTATTAAAATCGGGCAAAGGTAATGAAAAAATAGAGTTATGGAAAACAGTACTACATACTCCGGGCAAAAATTGTCCAAAGTTCAGCCTTTAGTTCTGTCCATCTTCTCATTGCTGATGCTGCAAAATTATTTGTGTAATCTGTAAGAAGTTGTTTAGCTTCCTCTTTTTTTCCTTCCTTAATAAGTTGAACAGCTAACGCCTCAATATGAGAAGCATCTCTGAAATGCATATTCTCAAACATAATGACTTGTGGTTCAATTATTTTTCTGGTTTTATCCCAATTGATAGTAGCAATTCTGTTTGTTTCCCTGAAAGTCCAGATTGCCGCATCCTCTCTGTATCTGCTCTGTCCACATATCGCATAACTTTTAGGTAAATAATTAATACCTGCATAAATCGGGATTTTAGGGCTTTGAGCAGGATTATCAAAAGAAAAATAAGCAACTCCGCCTACCTCATCCGGCAACCACTCTCTAAGTTGAATTACATGTGAATAAGAGCACTGAATTACGGCGATTGTCCTGTTACGCTCTGTTACTCCTGGTTTTAGAGAATTCAGAAGTGCTCTCATATCATTTGTCATAAAAGTTGATACCGGCCTAACTGTATCCTTGTATTCACCCCTGACAGCATCTCTTCTGGTCACAACCACCGAGAGATTTGCTACCTGATCAAACCTTGTCCCGTCGTATGTTTGACGATACAAGGCAAGAACATCTCTGACATCAACTTTTTTATCAGGCTTTACAGAAAAAGGAAGTTCTTCAGCTTCGTACTTAAGGTTAAGAGATGGTGCCAGAGCATTGAAGACGAAGAATTCTCTTACTGAAAACGGTTTCTTACCATTATTTATTTTCCAGAAGACGAACTCCTCTTTTCCATCCCACAACCCCAATTTCTTAACTCTCTCCTTTATATCATAACTATAGAGAAAGTTCTTCGAATCGTTGAAATCCACCTTTCCTATTCTTGGAATGTTGGCAGAAATACCTATATGATCATCAGGTATCCGCTGTGCTACCCAAATAGCGGATGGTTTTCCCGGTCCAGAACCGAAAATCTCCATTTGCCATACCTCTTTCTTATCAGCAATAGTAATACATTCTCCCCAATCTGCATAACCGTACTGTTCAGCCAGTTTTCCAACCAATTTTATGGCATCGACGGCATTGTCACACCTCTGAAGTGCGATTCTTTCCAGCTCTTCTATCAGAAAAAGCCCGTTCTCGTTCAGCAAGAGCTCACGGCCTTCAATTGTAGTTTCACCTATAGCAAGCTGCTTTTCATTTAAGCAAGGATATGCCGTGTTAAGATATGAGTAAGTTGAACTAATAGCCGGGATTCTCCCTTTTTCAATCACTTTTCTCATATCCCACGGTTCTTCATTATGCAGCAGACCCCAATAAACAGGCTCCGTTTCTCCTGCCTTATATGTTTTGGAAGGTGTCATTTCAACCCATGTTCTGTAATTAGCATCGCATGTGTGTGCAGTCATTACGGAACCATCTGTACTTGCTCCCTTTGCAACCATGATAGATGTACAGCTCTCTTTATACAGGTTTGTTTGAGCGTATGAGGCAAAAACCGTCATAGAGAGGAGGAATGTGAAAAGTGTTTTTTTCATTTTAGTTTATTCTGATTTGATTATTATTATCATACTCCGTTCACAAAAATAGAAAAAATCACCCTATCTTTACTTTCATGAAAAGATTAATATTAACATACGTTTTTTTGATTATTCTCATTCCTGTATTTGGAAAAGAGACCTCTTTCTATTTAATTAACCTAAAGGGGGAGGTAGGACCAGGTCTGTTCAGAATAGTGAATAAAGGCATTAAAGAGGCAGAAAAACAAAAAGCTGACTATATTATCTTCGATATTAACACATATGGAGGAGCAGTTGATGCAGCTGACAGTATAAGGACATCCATACTCAAAACCCCAGTTACAACAGTTGCCTTTATCAATCACCAGGCGGTCTCTGCCGGAGCATTGATTTCAATAGCTTGTGACAGTATTTATATGAGTAAGGGAAGTACCTTCGGTGCTTCAACGGTAGTTAACCAGACCGGAGAAGTCATGCCTGACAAATACCAGGCTTTTATGAGAGCCATGATGCGTGCAACAGCCCAGGTTAACGGAAGAGATCCTTCAATAGCAGAATCAATGGTGACAGACAGTATAAAAGTATTGAGTCTTACTCCTGAAGAGGCAATTAACATCGGTTATTGTGAAGGTAAAGCGGAAAGTGTAGACGATGTTGAAAAAATAATTGCCCGTGGCTCAGCATACATAACACTGGAACAAGAGGTATCATTACTTGATAAAATAATATCCTTTCTGATTACTCCGTATTTGCAAGGCATATTCCTAATGTTTATTATAGGAGGCATATATTTTGAAATGCAGAGCCCCGGACTTGGATTGCCGTCGGTAGTAGCAATTCTGGGAGCATTACTTTACTTTTTACCACTATATATAGAGGGTCTTGCTGAAAATTGGGAGATAATTATTTTTGCTATTGGCATAATCTTGATTATCATGGAGATTTTTGTCATTCCGGGGTTCGGTGTTGCCGGTATAACAGGATTGATACTCTCTATAACAGGATTAGTATTTGCAATGATAGACAATGATTTACTATATTATCACGGCAAATTCAATTTGATTCCTGTTATAAAACCATTGGCAATAGTTCTCCTTAGCTCTTTCTTGTCCTTGTTGGCGTCAATCTTTCTTGCCAGCCGTTTTTCGAAAGGCAACAGCTTTATAAGATTAGCATTAAATACTAAGCTAAGTGACAAAGATGGATTTGTTGGAGTAAAAACCGCTGAAAGATTAGTAGGAGAGGAGGGTGTAGTTAAAAGCAGAATGTATCCTTCCGGCAAAGTAGAGGTGAAAGGAATCTGGCATGAAGCAACCATGGAAAACGGAACTGCATTACCCGGGGACAAGGTCAAAATAATCAGATCCGAGGGAGGAAGACTTTATTGCGAGCATCTTTCTCAATAAGTTCCAAAAGCATATCTATAGCCTGTTCTTCAGGAACAGACCTGTATACAGGCTCTTTTCCCCTGTAAATCGTAACCTTGTTCTTGCCTTCTCCAACATATCCGTAGTCTGCATCGGACATCTCTCCCGGACCGTTTACTATGCAGCCCATGACAGCAATATTATAACCAACAAGGTGAGAGGTTCTTCTCTTCACCTCATTAAATACTTTTTCTAAATTAAAAAGCGTCCTTCCACACCCGGGGCAAGCAATATACTCTGGGGACGAGAACCTGCGGCGTGATGCCTGCAAGAGATTGTCTCTAAATCTGCTTATATCTTCAGAAGTGAAATCTTCTGTACAATTTAATTTAAAGCTTACATCATCAATGAGATTGTCAAGAAGCGGTGGCCCTAATTCGCAGGATGCCGTCAGTATGAATTCTTCCCAATTCTGACAATTAAAAGAGGAATTGCATAAACGAACCCCGTCCTCTCGGCTGGTTATATCAGAATCCCGAAACACACCATTTTTCCCGTTGTAAAAATAATCCGCTAAAAACAGAGCAACCGGAATTTCATTTGCCGGGTCCTCCGTGAGAGAAACCCTTATAGTATCACCGATGCCGTCTGATAGAAGTGCCGATATTCCCACAGCCGATTTCACCCTGCCGGCCTCTCCGTTTCCTGCCTCTGTAACACCAAGATGCAAAGGATAAATCTCTCCGACTCCTTTCATTTCCCTGTATAACATCCTGTATGCGTCAACCATTACTCTGGTATTACTTGATTTGAGAGAAATAACAAGTTGGTCGAAATTGTTTTCCCGGGACATTTGTATCCATTCCAGAGCCGCATTAACCATACCCAATGGGGTATCACCATATTTCTCAACTATACGCTCCCCGAGAGAGCCGTGATTTATCCCTATTCTTAAAGCTGTTCCCTCCTTCTTACATATATCTGTCAATTCAGAAAACTTTCTGCAAGCAAGATCAGCATCTTTAGCAAAGTTGCCCGGATTAATCCTGACTTTATCAGCTACTTTTGCAGCAGCAATAGCTACATCTGAAGAGAAGTGAACATCTGCAACAAGAGGAACAAATATTCCATTATCTCTGAGTTTTGATTTGATTACCTTAAGGGCTTCAACCTCTTTTATCCCCTGTGTTGTCAGTCGTATAATTTCTGCACCTTTCTCGTAAAGTCTGACACATTGCCTGAAAGAAGATTCAATATCCTGAGTGGCAGTATTGCACATAGTCTGTACTATAGGCCGATGATTTCCTCCAATAGTCACATTACCAACCTTAACCTCTATTCTTCTCATTTATTCAGATGTATATATAGGGCAGCACTAAACAGAAGTTGCCTCGGATAAGCATATTCCAGTTCAGTTGTACTTGTTCTCTTCGCATTATAGAGAGAAGACAAAGAGTATTGATAATTACCTTCTATATGTAACTCCAATGGTTTAAAAACAATTGCCACACCCCCTCCGGTAATGAAGCCGTAATCAATCTTATAGTCCGTATCTTCAAATCCGCCGGTCTTTTCACTTCTGTATCCGGCAAAACACCCTAGATTCAATAAAAGTCTAAGATGCCAGAAATCCACATGAAACTGGGACACAAGAGGAACCTCCCATACTTTCAAGCGTGTCTCAGCACCATCTATGGAATAGCCCTGTTCCTGAGATGACAAGCCTAATTGAAACCCAAAGTATGGCATGGTTTTCCACAAATCATGATAATATGTATAAACCAGTGAATAGTTACTAATTGTCTTGATATCCTTTACTTGTAATACCTTTGGGGTAAAATCGGCACCGCTGATATTATATGCGGCTTTAAATCCGACCATGTGTTCTCTCATTTGAGCCGAAACAACATGTGACATAAACAAAAAAGCCAGTAACGCTATTATAAATCTCCTAATCACTTGAATATCTCCTTTAAGTTAACACTCTGTTCCAGTTCCATGCCCTCTTTTAATTCTATAAGGCTTTTTCCACCTGGTAATGTAATTAGTCTTACTTTCTCCGGTTGCCGTCTTTCTATAAGATTACCCGTATCCAAAATACCATTTCCGTTCAAGTCCTGAGTAATACGAACATTATAAATACCAGGCTGAATGTAGGGAAATACAAGTACTGTATCCTTTAGAATCTTATATGTCCTGAACACCTTATCCCTTGTCTGGTTGGTCAGTTCAACCACATGGGATCCGTTGGTGCCCTTTATATTCAGCGTTAGCTGTGCTAGTTTGTCCGTGTTGGGTAACATTACAGGGAGGCTGATTGAGTCATTTGTGTACTTATATACGTCGGTAAAAGTCTTTTCAGGAATTGACAAAGTGTATGTATAACCCGGAAGAACTTTATTTTTGAATCGGACATAATACCACAAATTTTCAACACTGTCCTTTACGAATGTATATTCTTCCTCGCCTTTAATGCCTTTCGGGCTTAGAGACTTTATTTTAATCGAATCGGCTTTAATATTCATAGGTAGCGCCGGAAATATCAACTTGTATCCAATCTGTTCAATCATAGATGGCTCTGCCTCCACTTTCAATTCAAGAAGATCTTTGCGTTTCTCCTTTTCATTAGCAGATTGCTTATTCTTTCCTGATGAGAGTTTAACATCCTGAGATGTTCTTTTTTTTGTGACGGATATCAGTTTAATAGATTCTTTTTCGAGCACAAGCTTGTTCAGGGTATCAGTCTTATAATACTTTATATCGAAATGCAAAGTATCCGGCAAGATCATAAGAGTGTCCTTTATCCAAAGTACCAGACTGTCTCTGGTAATGTTAAACTGAGAAAGTACCTTCGATGAATCTATCCCTTTGAACCCCATGGAGTCAATTCTTACTCCCGGAGCACCGAAAGTTATATAGGCCATTTTTCTCTGAGGTCTTTTGCTGTCTTTTATAAATTGGGTCCCAGATACCTCCTTAAACATATATAATACATTCTCATACGGCCTTGACATAGCTTTCAGGGTGTCTTTTACTTGAATATACTCTGTCTCTTTCATCCCCTTTGTTAAAGGCAAGATAGGAGTCTGGAGTGAGTCGAGAAATCCGACAAGCTCTGTCCCGGGATCATAGAGATTGTTATTATTATCATCCTTGAATGCGATGACCCTGTATGGGGAGTTTTTCAGATAACGGGCAACATAATATCCCCACTTATCGCTTTTTGCCATTACTGAAGGGTATGTCTTGCCTATGGAGGAATCCGGTAAATTTTTGTAATATCCGATAACTACATTTTCTATAGGAAGCAGCGTCTTGTAGTTCATCACCGTACCGGCCTGAACCATAGTATCAATAGTCGCCCCGGTTGAAAAAGGATATACATAAGGATAAAACGGATTATTTTCGTTGTTATCAGATATTGAATTACTGAAGTTTATAGAGTAAGTGGCAGCAGAGTCCAACTCCTGAGGAAAGGTAACAACAACGCTCTTTCCCTTTATTCTTGTCTCCAGCATTTTTTTCTGCGGAGGTGAAAGATAAATATATTTTATCGCATCTTTTATAACCACATATTCATTAAACCGAAGTTCAACCTTTCCTCCTTTTCTTGGAAAATTTGTTTTATTTGAATCGGGAATAACCTTAAGAAGCACAGGAGCCAGAGTATCTTTCGGCCCTCCGGAAGGAGGTGCAGATGTATTGGCACATGAGTGGGACGCAGCTATTAGCGCTATCAATAAGATAAATATGAGTATCTTATTTGTTTTCATTAATCGTATTATCTTTTATTTCACTTCTGATTACACTCTCAATACCTTTTACCAGAGAGATTTCCTTAATAAGTTTGTCAAGATCTTCTTTATTATGTACGTCAAGATCTATACATCCTTCAAAAATATTATCATGAGTATCTATACTAACCTTCCTTATATTGATATTCATTACCTTGGCAATAATCTGAGTTAATTCATTAAGAATTCCCTTTCTGTCAAGCCCCTTCATAGTAACTCTGGCCAAAAAGGAGAGATTTGAATGCAGGGCCCATTTTACCTTTACTATTCTGTCTGCAACACTAGCTGCAAGCGATATCGCCTTTGGGCAACTTTTCTTGTGGACAATAACCTTGCCATTCTCATCCTGAAAACCAATAACCGGATCACCCGGAATAGCCCCGCAACATGAGGCTATTACATAAGTAAGCGTTTTATCCATAGGATTTTCCTCCAAAAGAAAATCTTCTTTAGAGTTTTTTTTCACCTTTTTAAAAGGACCTTTGGATTCATATTTATCAAGTTTATCTTTAAGATCGGACAAATCAATTGAAGAGGCACCTATACGGGATACCAGCTCTTCCTTATCCTTTTGATTATATATATCCAGTAATTTTTTATAAATACCGGGATCTGACGCGATATTGAGCTCTTTTAACTTTGCAGTAAGTTTTGCCTGACCATCTCTCATTAAAGCCTTAACCTCTGCATTAAGAACATCCATAATATGGAATTTCGCCTTTGGTGTCTTTATAAAATCAAGCCATTCTCTATGCGGCTTCTGAGATTCCGCAGTAATAACCTCCAGCTGATCTCCGTTTCGTAAAACATAAGACAGAGGAACAAGCTTATAATTTACCTTTGCTGCTATGGCCTTATTTCCTACTTCGCTGTGAATAGCATACGCAAAATCGAGTGCGGTTGCACCTTTCGGAAGAGCAATTGACTCACCCTTGGGAGTAAAGGCAAAAATCTCGGTAGCAAATAACTCTTTATGAAAATTATCAAGAAATGTAAGCGCATTTACATCCGGATTTTCAAGTACTTCCCTGACTCTGTTAAGCCAGTTTTCCAGTTCATTCTCTGTTAGATTGGCTCCCTTATACGCCCAATGGGCTGCTATACCTCTCTCTGCCACATCATCCATTCTCTTTGTCCGTATCTGAACCTCTATCCAGTTTCCCAGTTTTCCTAAAACAGTACAGTGTAAAGCTTCATATCCGTTTACTTTTGGAGTACTCACCCAGTCTCTGATTCTATCCGTCTTGGAAAGATATGTCTCTGTAATAAGAGAATAAATATGCCAGCACTGTACTCTCTCAGGTTGATTATCCTTAGGTTCAAATACTATTCTTACAGCAAAGAGGTCATATACCTGATCAAACGGTATGTTTTTCTCCACCATCTTTCGCCATATAGAGTAGGGAGTTTTTGTCCGTTTAGAAATAGTAAACTCTATATTATCCTGCCTAAGGCTTTCAGCAATCGGCTCTATAAACTGATCAATAGCACATCCTCTCTCTGCCACGGTTTTTGATATCTGCGCCTGAATCTCTTCATACTCGTTCGGCATTGACTGCATGAGCCAGATGTTCTCCATTTCGGATTTTATACTATAAAGACCCAGTCTGTGTGCCAAAGGAATAAAAATGTACATCGTCTCACTGAGAATCTTGTCTTTTTTAAGTTGAGGCATTGACTCTATAGTCCTCATATTATGAAGCCTGTCAGCAAGTTTTATTAAAATAACCCTGACATCATCATTCAAAGTAAGCAATATGCGTTTAAAGTTTTCAGCTTGGCCAGTAGTTGTACTGTCAAAAGCACTCTTGATTTTTGTCAAACCATCCACCAATGATGCTATTTTTGCACCAAAAAGCCTTTCAATATCCTCAATATTGTATTCCGTGTCTTCTACAACATCATGTATAAGTGCACTTACAATCGATTTATACCCGAGGCCTATCTCTTGTACTACAATTTTAGCCACACATATAGGGTGGATAATATATGGCTCACCGGAACGCCTCCGAACGCCATTATGGGCAGAACGAGCAAAATCAAAAGCTTTTAGGACAATTTCATATTCTGCCTGGTCGGCACATCTTTTAAGACTAGCTAACCTTAATTCTTCAAATTCCCGCTCTATAAGAGCATTGTCTTCCGGAGTAAATATATCCATTTAATATAAAAGATCTCTTTTACCTCTTTTTATTTGTTCAATCTTTCCTGAAATTTCTTCTCGTCTTGCAGAATCTTTTATTTTAGCCAGTTCATTGTCAATCAACCTGTAACCGGCTTGTTTTGTCTCCTCGGATGAATAATCTTCAAGATATTCAGTAAGTGTCAGCATTGCATTAGGAGTGCAGAAATTACCGATAAAACCAGGTATTGCATATTCCATGAAGTGTTCTCCTGTTCTTCCCACCCTGTAACATGATGTACAGAAACTTGGAATAAACTCTCTGTTAAGCAACCAACGAATAACAGCATCAAGCTCTCTTTGGTCACCAACTTCAAACTGCTCCCTGTCAAGCTCCTGAGTACGCTCTCGCTTCTCCTGATAACCGCCGATTTCGAGTCTTGTACCCGCATCTATCTGAGAAACCCCGAATTCAATAACTTCATCTCTGATTTCAGCACTCTCCCTGGCAGTCATGATTAAACCGGTATAAGGAACAGACAATCTAAGAGTTGCTACAAGATGTTTGAATTGATTATCGGTAACTTCATAAGGAAGATCAAGATCCAGCCCATAAGCCGGTTTTATACGAGGAAAACTAATCGTATGAGGACCTACACCGTATGTCTTCTGTAAATGTATTGCATGACTTATCAAGCCGAGAACATCATACCTCCAGTCATAGAGCCCGAACAAAGCACCAATACCCATATCATCAATTCCACCTTCAAAAGCCCTGTCCATGGCATTCAAACGCCACATATAATCACCTTTGACAGTATTTGCCGGATGATACTTTGAATAAGTTTCCCTATGATAAGTCTCCTGAAAAACCTGGAAAGTCCCGATTCCGGACTCTTTAACCGTTCTGAATCCTTCCACACTCAATGGGGCGGCATTAATGTTTACCCTTCGTATCTCTCCGTTTCCGACCTTGACATTGTAACAAGTTTTTACAGTACTTGCTATGAATTCAGGTGTATACTTAGGATGTTCACCATATACCAGTATAAGTCTCTTGTGTCCCTCTCTCTCCAGTGAAGCCACCTCTGCAACCAATTCCTGATCAGTAAGAGTTTTTCTTACAGCATCTGTGAGTGAGCTTCTAAAACCACAATAGGTGCAATTATTTATACAATTGTTACCTATATACAGCGGAGCAAAGAGAACAATCCTGTTACCGTATATTGATCGTTTCAAATCACGAGCAGTCTGGTAAAGTTCTTCCAGTCCGTCAGGGGATTCTATTGCCAGGAGCGCAGCTGTCTCTTCCAATGTAAGGGCTTGTTTAGCCTTACTTTTATCAAATATATCCCTGAGACGGGCTTTGTCCTCTTTTGTGTTCTTGATTAATGAATGCAGCAGCGAATCGTCAATAAAGTCAACTGCATTTTCAGATAATATCCTGTTCATGATCTATTGTATAATTGTCAACATTCTGGAACGCATGTGAGAGTTCCGCCCCAAAGAGTATAAGAGTCCAACTGATGTTCATCCAAACCAGAAAAAGAGGAATGGCAGCAAAAACACCATACACTGCATTAAGTCCCGAAACCAGCAATTGCGTTTCAACATAAAACACCTGAACAACTATAAAAGCAAACGCAAGTATCAATGCCGAATTGAATGCCGCAGCAAATTTAACTTTAGTATTTGGTATTAAAAAATACATCATAGTAAATACGATAACCACCACTCCGTAAAGTATAATCCATGTAAACACGGATGTGATAGGAATAATCCAGTCAATCTCCAAACCGATTGATTTTAACGAGTCTGAATATATAAGACCTAATGACATAAAAACCAGCACTACAAATGGGGAGACTAAAAGTAAAATAGGGTAGTAGGTCAGTCTTTTATGTATGGGCCGACCTCCGGAGACCTTCCATATATCATTAAAAGCCTTTTCTATATTTAACATCAGAAAAATAACAGTTGATATCAGCATCAAAAATGTTATCATTCCGAATATACCGTTTTCAAGAGAGGTAACGATATTGCCGGCAAATTTCAGCAGATAATTTATAATCAACTCATTTCCCTCAAAATACTTATAAATGAGATGCTCCATCTCACTTCCATAACCAAATCCGTTTGTAACAGCAAACACTACGGCGACAAATGGCACCACGGACATTGTAGAAAAGTATGTAAGGCTTTGTGCCTGGAGATTAACTTTATCAGAAGTAAAGCCTCTGACTGTCATAATAAAAACCTTCAGATACCGGATCATCCGGGCCCTCATGATACTTAGCTCGGATAAATCCAGATGCCAGATGTCAACCATGATGAACTTGAGCACCCTTTGATAAGTGTGTTTGACAGGTATTTTCTTCAAGATATTTGATCCATGAATTTTGCGGGATTGATAATATACCTCATATGGGTACCCCTTCCTATCTCTCCCATTTCATCGAAGGCAACGACAGAAAATGTAAGTTTTTTATTGTCAATTTCAATTAATTCGGCTTCAGCATATACTTTTGCTCCCAGCGGAGTTGCCCTTGTATGCTTAATATTCACTTCAATCCCGACAGTATCCTGATTTGAAGGTAATGAAAACTTAGCCAATAAATGTGCTGATTTTTCCATCAGTGCTATCATAGCGGGTGTAGCAAAGACCTTGAGCAATCCTGATCCATAATACTCAGCTGTGTCTGTTTCTGTGACAAGCTTTTCAATTATCAATTTTTTGCCTGTTTCCATAATCTATATCAATTTATTAGCAACTGCAAGAAAGCCGTCCATTTTATCCTCATCCGGGATTCCAATAACTTCTACTGGTTTTTCAGCTAATTGCCACGACATTTTTGAAGAGAAAGATTCCAGCATCTTAAGTCCGCCTCCGCTCCAGCTATAAGAACCAAAAAGAGAATATCTCTTGCTTTTGGGAGCAGCAACCTCCAACTCATGGCACAATTGAGCCATCATCGGATGCATACCTGCATTGTAAGCGCAAGATCCCAGTATTACTGAACTATATTTCCAGATATCTCTCAGTATATAAGACACATGAGTCTTTGACACATCATGAATTATGATATTCCTTTCACCCTTTTCTGCAAGGAGTCGTGCAATATAGTCTGCCATTTTTTCCGTATTACCGTACATAGAAGCAAATGCAATTACAACTCCAGAATCAGACTCATATTTACTCCATTTATCGTACAGAGATATTACCTTCATAGGGTCTTTACGCCAAACAGGACCGTGCGATGGACACACAAACCTGACTGGAACCTTTGCAAGTTTTGAAATAGCCTTCTGTACCATATTGCTGTATTTACCAACAATATTTGAATAATATCTGAGCATCTCCCCTTCATATCGGGCTTCAAAGTCGACCTCATCATCAAAAATTCCACCGTCCAAAGTTCCGAAAGCCCCGAAAGCATCACAAGAGAATAATATCTGGTCTGTTATATCGTATGTCATCATTGTTTCAGGCCAATGTACCCAGGGGGTCATTACAAACTTCAGTTTGTGATAGCCAAGATCGAGCTCTTCACCATCGCTTACCTCCATAAATTGCTCAGGTTTTAGCTTGTAGTAAGCTTCAAGTATCTTGAATGTTTTACTGTTTCCTACTATAATCATCGAAGGAAAAACCCTAAGTAACAGGCCTATCATACTGGAATGGTCAGGTTCCATGTGATTTACAACGAGGTAGTCAAGCGGTTTTCCTTCCAGAATCAGCTCAATCTCATCTACATAATCCTCTTTGGAACCAAATTCGAGTGTATCAATTAAAACAGATTTGTCGTCTGAAATCAGATATGAGTTATATGCAACACCTTGAGGTAACGGCCAGTTATTCTCAAAAAGGGATTTTCTTCTGTCATTAACACCTATATAATGTACTTTATTACTTACAATTATCTTTTTCATCAAAACAAAAACTTTTCTTAAAGAGGTATCCTAAATAAGATTTAAATATAATCAAAATTCCTGTGTTTCCAAAACGCAAGTCATCCGATTATAGCCATCAACTCAGCTTCCGAAATAATCTGGACTCCCAACTGTTTAGCTTTTTGAAGCTTGGAAGGACCCGGGTTTTCTCCTGTTAAAAGATATGATGTAGTTGATGTCACAGAACTGACTGATTTCCCAGAGTGAGCTTCTATTACAGACTTCATCTCATCCCTTGAAATTGAAAACACACCAGATATAACAATATTAAGCCCTGCAAGTTTATTTGACTTAGAATTACCTGAACTTTTTTCTTCAAAATTGATACCCAGGCGTTTCAGATCGCTTATGAGAGAGACATTAGAAGGCTCCCTAAAATAAGCGGTTATTGAATCCGCCATTTTTTCGCCTATATCCTCAACCTGAAGAAGTTCTTCCCTGGAAGCAGAGATAATGCCATCAATACTGCCGAAATGCCTTGACAGACTTTTTGCCGTAGTCTCCCCGACAAATCTTATCCCAAGAGCAAACAGCACTTTTGAAAACGGAGCATTTTTTGACTTTTCCACACTTTGCAGAAACCTGTCTGCTGCCCTCTCTTTCCATCCCTGAAGAGACAAAAGTTGTTCTTCGGTTATTTTATACAAATCCGACAAAAAAGAGATGTATCCTTTTTCAAACATTTGGTTTATTGTTGCTTCTCCGGCAAGAATATCCATGGCTTTCCTGCTGCAAAAGTGCAAGAATTTAGCCTTAATCTGTGTCGGACACCCAAACTGATTAGGGCAATAATATTTCGCTTCACTTTCTTCTCTCACAAGCGGAGTTCCGCAATCGGGGCAGTTTTGCGGGAAAACCACAGGAAAAACAATACTATCTCTTCTCGAAAGATCAACTGCGGTAATCTTAGGAATTATCTCTCCGCCTTTCTCGACGAAGACCATATCATTAATGTGAAGATCCAGTGATTTTATCTGATCCAGATTATGAAGAGTTGCCCTTTTGACAGTTGTGCCAGACAACAGGACCGGTTCCAGATTGGCAACAGGAGTTACTGCTCCGGTTCTACCAACCTGAAAATCGACAGAAACAACCCTTGATAATGCCTGCTCTGGCTTAAATTTATACGCCGTAGCCCAACGCGGCGATTTTGACGTGTTGCCCAAAATCTTCTGATCAAGAAGATTATCAACTTTAATTACTACGCCGTCTGTTGGATAAGGCAGGCTGGTTCTTTCCACGTCCCAAAAATCAAGAAAGGCACTTACCTGTTCAATGCTATTGCAAAGGGTTACATACGGCGATGTCGGGAGCCCCCACGCTCTTGCAGACTCAAGTAATTGGCAATGACTAGTATAATTCATCTCTTGATCATATAAAACATGATAGAAAATAGCCTTTAGCCCGCGTTTGCCAATTTCCTCACTATCAATGAGTTTTAAGGAACCGGAAGCAGCATTCCTTGGATTTGCAAATAGCTCCTCCTCATTTTCTTCTCTTTTAAGATTCAGTTCATCGAATGACTTCCATGGCATGAATATTTCACCTCTTACCTCAAACTCATCAGGGAAACCGGAACCACTCAACACTCTTGGTATAGCATTAATTTTAAGAACATTCCGAGTAACATCATCTCCAACAGATCCGTCACCCCGTGTAACAGCACGTATAAGCTTACCTTGAATATATGTCAGACAGATGGCTGTACCATCAATTTTCAATTCACAAGCATAATTTACATTATTTACCTGTAAGATTTTCCTCACTCTTTCATCAAAAACTGAAAGCTCTGCCTTATCATACGTATTGCTTATAGATAACATAGGATACCTGTGAGCCGCCTGAACAAACTGACTGCCGGTGTTCTGATTATGCACATCACTTCCAACAACGACACTCGGGGAAACTTCAGAGGAAAATTGAGGGTAACGTTTCTCTAAAGTTATAAGTTCGTTCATCATTATATCATAATCAAAGTCTGAGATTAAAGGCTTATTATCAATATAATACCTACGATTATGCTCCTCCAGTTCTTTCCGGAGTTTTAAAATTCTTTCAAATGCTAATGATTCTGTTTTTTTCATAAAATATGTTACAAATTTAGATATTTTTTAATTATTGCTACCTTTGCGGCATCAATAAAATATAAGATGAAAGAGACGATAATTATTTTAACAGGAGGGGGACCGGCCCCTGGCATGAATACAGTAGTTGGCAGTATTGCTAAGACATTTATAGCCAAGGGTTATAGAGTTCTGGGGATTAATGGCGGATACAAGGGAATTTTTTCAAAAAATCCGGATGTCGTTGAATTGGATTTTATTTTGGCTGATTCCATTTTCAACAGAGGGGGCTCTTATTTGGTTATGAGCAGATATAAACCAACAGCAGAGGATTTCGAAAAAAATTTCAATCTGGAACTATTCACCAAGAACAACATTAAGCTTCTGATAACTATTGGTGGTGATGATACTGCATCAACAGCAAACAGGGTTGCAAAATTCCTACATGAGCACAATCACAAGATTTCAAACATACACGTTCCAAAAACCATCGACAACGATTTGCCGCTTCCTCTTCAGAGACCTACTTTTGGTTATGAATCTGCAAAAGCAGAGGGAGCACGTTTAGCAACAACCATATATGAGGACGCAAGGACCAGCAACAACTGGTTCATTATATGCGCTATGGGAAGATCCGCAGGTCACCTTGCCTTCGGTATTGCATCTGCAGCACACTACCCGATGACTGTGATCCCTGAGATGTTTAACAAGACTCCTATAACTCTGGACAAGATTATTAAATTATCGATTTCTGCCATAGTAAAGAGAGAGATTCTGGGTATCAAATATGGCACAGTTATGATTTCCGAGGGAGTCTTTCATGAGCTTAGCAATGAAGAGCTTACTAACTCCGGAATAATATTTTCTTACGATGACCACGGACACCCCGAACTTGGCAAGATATCAAAGGCACACATTTTTTGCGAGCTTGTTGAGAAAAGGCTGAAGGAGCTGAAAATAGGAATTAAGGTTCGTCCTGTTGAGCTTGGGTATGAGCTTAGATGTCAGTCCCCTGTAGCGTATGACCTAGTATATTGCACAGAACTTGGAATTGGTGTTTATCAGCTATTTACAGAGGGTAATACAGGATGTATGGTTTACATAGACCATCTTGGAAAGGTCAAGCCGCTATATCTATCTGAAATTCAAGACCCTACCACAGGCAAGATTCCACCGAGAGGCGTTAGCATAGATTCTGACCGAGTTCAGGCTGTGATTAAAAACATTTTCCATTTCATAACAGAAAGTGATTACGCTGCTGCTTCAAAATATCTTGATAATCCGGAAGAATACGATTTCAATAAAATTTTGAACTGGTAAATATTAAATGAGTGCAAAGCTCATAATATACCAGGTTTTACCTAGATTATTTGGGAACACCAACGCAAGTTGTGTTCCCAATTCTTCTATATATGTAAACGGTTGTGGCAAACTATCAGATTTTACCTGTGATGAGCTGAGCTCAATAAAAGATTTGGGTTGTACACATATCTGGTTTACAGGAGTTATAGAGCACTCAACCAAAACAGATTATACAAAATACGGTATATTAAAAGATAGTAATCAAATAGTTAAAGGGGAGGCTGGATCCCCATATGCGATTAAGGATTATTATGATATTGATCCAGATTTAGCTGACAACGTACCATCAAGACTACTGGAATTCAAAGATTTAATCAAGAGGGTGCACGGTTCCGGATTGAGTGTGATTATTGATTTTGTACCAAATCATGTGGCAAGACAATATCATTCAGATTCGTGCCCTGCTAACGTCTTTGATTTAGGGGTTTCTGACAACCCTGAGTACCCGTTTCACCCAATGAACAATTATTATTATTTACCTAATCAAAACTTTATATCACCAGTTAAAAACACCACAAATTCAGATACTTATTTTGAATATCCGGCAAGAGCATCAGGAAATGACTGCTTTAAGCCAAATCCAACAATTCACGATTGGTTTGAAACGGTGAAACTTAATTATGGAGTTGATTATATGAATGATATGAGCTGTTATTTCAACCCTGTTCCGGATACATGGAATAAAATGGGGGATATAATAGAATACTGGCTTGGGCTGGGAGTAGACGGGTTCAGGTGTGACATGGCAGAAATGGTACCGGTGCAATTCTGGAAATGGGTTATAGATAAAACGAAAAAAAAGTATCGTAATTCAATTTTCATAGGAGAGGTTTATAATAAGGAAAAATACTCAGAATACATCAACAATGGGGGCTTTGACTATCTTTATGATAAGGTTGGCTTATACGACACGCTGAAATCGGTAACAACAGGCAAGGCAGCTGCATACGAAATAACAAATCGATGGCAGGAGTTGGGACCAATTCAATCCAGGATGTTAAATTTCATTGAAAATCATGATGAAGTAAGAGTTGCTTCTGCCTTCTATGCAGGAGACCCGTTTAAGGCTATTCCTGCTTTGACAGTTTCTCTGATGTTAAACACAGCTCCTTTTATGATATATTTTGCTCAGGAGCTGGGGGAAAGAGGCATGGACAACGAGGGGTTCAGTGGAATTGACGGCAAAACTTCCATATATGACTATTGGGCTCTGGAATCTATTATTTCCTGGAGATCACGGGAAGATAACAGTATCAGACCAATCTACAGAAAATTACTAAATATAGCGACAAACGAGAGAGCCATATCTGTCGGAAAGAGTTATGATCTGCAATACGCAAATAAAAAATCGGATTGTTATGATCCTGATAAACATTATGCATTTATAAGATCACACGGAAAAGATATGATTCTAATCATTGTAAATTTCTCACATAATGATGCACTTTTGGGAATCAACATTCCTTTACATGCTTTCAACTTTATGGAATCAGAAAGAAAATATGCAGTATCGGGGTCGGATATGCTTGAAGACATAAACATAGATCAACAGATTTACCCTGACAAACAATTCACTGTTTCCGTAAAAAGTCATTGGGTGAGAATACTTAAATTTTCACTTCAATAATATCATCCCAACAAGTTGTAAATCTTTTTGATAAGTGATTAGAGTTTGCTTTTATTTTTGACACTCCCTGTGTTGCCGTAACCAAAGTATTATTACCATATCGTATATTTACATCATCTATTGTATTCATAAGTGCAGAGTGCTTCTGACAATCATACCCGCAAAACAGATCTGCAGGAGTTGACTCTTTTCTTGATATATCAAGCAGTATTACCCCAGCCTTTTTATATGAATACTCCTGTCTGAATATCTTCATCAAGCCTGTAATTGCACTCTTTACAATTACAAGTGTACTATCAGTCGGGGAATCCAATGGAACAATCACACTTCGGTAATAATCTGAAGAAATCTCTTTATATGGGTTTGTCAGAATAAAAACATGCATTGAACTGCATACAGAGTGCTGCTTTCTTAACGCGGCAGCACAAGTTGTTGCAAATGTGGCTACAGCCTGAGAAAGTTCATCAATACTCGTCAGCTCCCTGGAAAAACTCCTGCTTGTGCAAATCTGTTTTTTATCACCGACACTCTCCTCAAAATCAATACTTGGCTCACCACGAAGCTCTTTCCATGTTTTAAGTCCGACAATACTCATTTTTCTTTTTACCCATTCTGGAGATGCCATGGAGAATTCATATGCGGTGTTGATTTTATTATTATTAAGCATCTTGGAATACTCTCTCCCTATGCCCCAAACTTCTGATACTGGATAACTCTTTAATACTTTTTTGATATCCTGTTCTTTTTCCATAAAGCATGCCCCTTTCAGCCCGGGGAACTGCTTTGCAAGTTTACTTGCAATTTTTGCAAGGGTTTTTGTATGAGATATTCCGACACTTATCGGTATTCCGGTGTTTTTTCCAACTTTACGGACAAGGTTCACTCCAAACTCTTTTAATGATTCGTTACTTATGCCGTTTAGGTATAAGAACGCCTCATCAATCGAGTATATTTCAATCGAAGGGACTGAATTTCTCAACGTATCCATAACTCGTTGGGACATGTCACCGTAAAGAACATAATTAGAAGAGTAAATCGCCACACCGTTATCTCTTATAAGATCGAGAATCTTGAATACCGGTTGCCCCATCTTAATACCAAGCTTTACAGCCTCTTTTGAACGGGAAATAACACATCCGTCATTGTTACTGAGCACTAACACGGGTTTATTCAGTAATGACGGGTTAAAGACCCTTTCACAACTCACAAAAAAAGAGTTACAGTCAGCGAGACCTATCATTTAGAAAATAGATGACATTTAAAACAATCGACGCAAAGATAATAGAAAGAATGTTTGCTAAAATGTCATAATAATCAAAATCTCTTGCCGGATTCACAGATTGCAAGAACTCTGTTGCTATGGCAAATATAAGACCGGTCACAGGCACCAAACAACAGACGAACAAATTCTTGTATCTGGAAAATCTCTTATTAAAAGCAAGCCAGAGCAGGAACGGATAAGGGAGAAAAACTATAAAGTGAACAACCTTGTCTATTGCAATTCCCAAGATATAATCAGGTGCATTAATCTCTTCAGTATGTATAGTAAAAACCATAATAGAGAGAATTCCAATTACATAAATAAAGAAAAGACTCTTTGTAATAGAACCGAGAGTATTTACCCTTTTCATCTTTTCTTTATTATATATCTTACTACTCCCCATACAAGGAACTCATTATCATTGTCAACTCTTATGGATTTAAATTTAGGGTTGGAAGGAACTAGCAGAATGAACCCATCCCTGAATCTTACCCTTTTCAGCGTGAATTCTCCATCCAGGTAGCAAACGGCAATAGCTCCGTCATAAGGGGAAACAGACTTGTCAATCACGAGAATATCGCCATCTTCGACTCCGTCATCTATCATGCTTTCTCCGCTTACCTTAGCAAAGAAAGTTGAAGATGGATTCTTTACGAGTAATTTATTCAGATCTAATTTATTCTCCATAATGTTTTCAGCAGGAGAGGGGAATCCTGCATGAACCGGAGACTCTGATACAGAAATAAACAAGGGCTCATTTATATCAGGAGAGAAAATTTCAATATTTCTGTTGTTCATGACATAAAGTTACGGAATGTATATCACATTTGAATTGGATGATTTTTCACGTCCGTTAACAGCTATAACAAAATAGTTTTTACCGCTGACTCCCTGATATGTCAGGCTTGTTCCTGTCTGTTTACAATTGGCGTTCCATTTCTTGGTTTTTCCGCTCCTTTCCAATTCATAAACTGCATAAGAGGTCGCATTATTTACAGTTGACCATGTTAAAGCCTTTATATTTAAAGAGACCACCGGTGCAGACGGAACCGGAGTAGAGTTATCCGAGCCCATCTTAGGAACCAGACTTTTATACGGGTATACTGTACCACGAATATATGAGCTAAGTGCGGAGTTGAATATATGTGCAACCCGGAACCAGCAGTTTCCATTCACACTGGAAGATGATCTTCCCAGATTAACTTCATTCAGAAACTCATTTAATGTATATGCCGGATAAGTCGGATCTCCGTATTTATAGGCTGCAAGTCCTGGGATAATCGGAACAGTGTTTGAATTTGCATTCCAATAATTAAGAACAGTAGAAAAATCTGCCGTTGCATGGCCTATCTGCCAGTATATCTGAGGAGCAAGATAGTCGACCCACCTTTGTTGCAACCATGATTGAGCGTCGGCATATACAGTCATTGAATTCTCCTGTTTTCCCTGAGGAGAGATTCCGTAGAGAACTTTCGGGTTAAGTGTTCTGACAGTATTGCCAATATCCTGAACCATTTCGTCTACATTTGCCTCTCTCCACGCATCGACTGTCTGAGAGCCTCCGTATGTATTATATGTTGCCTGATCGTCAAATCCGAAAGGATTGGTTGAGGACTTGGCGCCTGATGGATAGAAGTAATCATCAAAGTGAATACCATCCACATTGTATTTCTGTATTATCTCTGTCACTACCGCCCTGAGGTGTGATTTTACCGCAGGAAGTCCGGGGTTCAGATATCTGTTTCCATTATATAGTATGGCCCATTCAGGATGAAGTACAGCAGGATGATTTGCGGCTAAGGTAATTGAAGTTGAGCCTATTCTGTATGGGTTAAGCCAGGCATGAACCTCCATACCTCTTTTATGAGCCTCTTCAATTGCAACAGCGAGAGGATCAAATCCGGGATCTGCGCCCTGGGTTCCTGTCAGGTAATATGACCATGGAACCAGATTTGATTGATAAAATGCATCCGATGTCGGTCTTACATGGAAAAGTATAACGTTAAAATTAAGATTTTTCAACTGCTCTATGATAGATATAAGTGCAGCGGTCTGAGATGCTGCCGAAGCTCCTTTTACAGGCCAGTCATAGTTTCCTACTGTTGTCAGCCATGCTGCTCTGAACTCATGTTTAAGAACGATATTGTCCGTTGTTGCATTGTATTCCAGAGGGAGTTCCTCCTCTTCAGGTTCCGGTTTAGGATTGTCATCCTTTGAGCAGGAAACTGCTAATAAAGATATTAATGATAAAAAAAGAAATATTTTCCCAAAGTCCAGTAATCGGTTATTGTTCATTCTGCAATAATTTTTATTTAATCAATTTGTTAATAACAGCATAAAGTTCGTCTTTATCTATAGGTTTGGAAAGATAGGCATTACAACCGGCAGCAATGGTCTTTTCCTTATCCCCGAAAATCGAATATGCAGTCTGAGCAATAATAGTCGTTTCAGGCATAAAACCTTTAATAATTCTGGTTGCATCAATTCCGTTCATTTCAGGCATGCTAAGATCCATCATTATCAAAGATATCTCAGGATGTAGCTTACAGGTCTCAACTGCCTGTACACCATTCTCAACAATAATAGAATCGAAGCCGATTCTTTTCAGAAGAGTACTAAGCAGATATGCACTGTAATTATCATCATCTGCTATAAGGGCTGTTTTTCCAGTATATTTCATAACAGATATTAAAATATTAAATTATCGTCTAAGTTAGAGTTTTTTTTGAAATCCCGTCCTGTATCAATCAGTTTCGCAGAAAGTTCAAATTTACCAGGTTGATAAAAAAGGTTTATATCCGCTCTATCCAGCCACTTTTTCTCTTGATCAGGCTTAAGAATAACCGGCATTCTCTGTTTTGGACTGTGTATTTCACCCAATAAATTGTTTGCGTAAGTAGTTAAAAGGGTAAATGTGCCATTTGGAGAGTAAATTCCTGCAAAAGTAAACAAAGAGTCATCCTGAAGCGAAATCAAATATTTACACTTTTTAATTTTTCCTCTTCCCGTTTCACTTTTCACTTCGCCATTTTCACTATCCACCCCCCACTCATAAAAGCCATCGGAAATTATAAGACATCTGTTTTGTATATAATTTCTGTATGATCGTACTGAGTCTAAAGTCTCAATCCTCCCGTTCAATGTAAATTTTCTGATTGAGATATCAGACTCATAATCAGGAATCAGCCCCCAATTAAATCCGAAAATTCTATCCCTCGCCTTGTCCGTAATAACCGGAACCCTGGGGAAGGTAAAAGCGTTGAATTCTCCTTTGACAAAGGAATCATTCTCATTGACCTTAACTTTAAACCTCTTAGCAAGGGTCAATGCATCTTTTGACTGTTTGAAGTAGAAGCACATATAAGCCCATTGTATTTATCATACATTTTTTTTGCTATCAGAAAGCTGTCACCTTCCGGCTTTGCATTATAATTACCAAAACATTCTCTCCACCATTTCACCTCAAAATCCGCCACTATATCTGCATATACCTTATATTCAAAATTACCGCCTGATGCTATCGCTTTTTCCGCTTCATTAAAGAATTTTTCCCACCTAACGCGATAATAACCGCTTACTAAACCGGCCCAGGTGCGATTTGCATAATCGTTAAGGACCTGATTTTTATCTCCCCATGTTGTAAGAAGGTTTCTGGCATTCATCTCATAATAGGCGCTTTCATTACCGTCAATACCCAAAGACCTTGCATCGGATATCCATTTTCCAAGAAGGAACGATGATTGTGTTCTTAGCAACTCATCAATATCACTCATTAAATCAATCATTGCAGTCCTCAATCCCAGCATCTCTTTGTATTTTTTTGCATTAAGAGCATTTTTATACAACATCCAAAGATCATTGAAATAGTTTCCAAGAACCTGACGTCCTACATTAACAATATCATACCTGTAAGACCATCTGTCCTTAGCAGCACAATCCATCATCTCGCCCCAAGCTTTCAGGAGAGTTTTATTATTGTATGGAATATCTATCTTGGCATATCTTTCTTGTTTGTTTACATTCGGTCTGGAATTTATCATAGAACAATGCCCGGTTTTGGAAGTTCCGGTATAAATTGAATCATACAATAAACTCCAACCGGCGGTATTATTATCGTCAGTCGTTCCGGCCCTTCTTTGTGCCCACTTTTTAATCCATTCATGGTCGGTCATACCCAGATTCCATGCCTTGTCAAATACATACTCATACATCAGGGGATTGCAGTCAAAACCCTCAAGGGTGGAGCCGATACCCCAGAAATTGTCACCACCATTCTTCATTACATTATCAATCTTTTCCCCAACATCTTTAATATTACCTGCAAGCATTGTATTACCTCCGAAATTACCCAGATAACACCAGATATAGGGCTGTCCGAAAAACTTATCGGTAAGCTTCCAGACCTCCTGCCTTTCGCAGAAATAATCAAGCAACACCATTTTATCCTGGGGGACAGCTCGTACAAATGCCTCTATCCTCGGGTTTGTCCAATCCTTGCGCTGATAATAGTACAACCAGCTCATCTGCAACCACACAGCCTTAGGATCAACTTGTTCCAGTGTCTTGAAAATCGTTTTTGAGACTCTTTCCAGATAGTCCGGTTCCCAACTAGGAGGAACAATCTCATTGAAAGGATCAATACCATAAATGTGGTCTGTACCATAAAGTTTGGTCTGTTCGTCAAGATACTCTTTCTGTATCATTTTGAACAATGTATCGGTAGGATCAAGGAAGCTGCTTCTGTATAGAGTGTCAAATCCGCCCCATTGGCTCATCTTATTGATTCTGGCATGAGGATACACTCTCTTTAGCTCATAAGGGACATGGCCTGAAAATGCAGGAAGGACAGGCTTCATACCCAACTCTCTCTCTCTTGAAACGATCTGTTTCTGAAGACTTTCCTGACAATCAAGCCACGAGTGGGGCAGGGGACCCTGCCAATAATCAATATTCAGCATTCTGTGCCATGGCAGATGTGCCGGTCCTGTAAAATATGCTCTTATCTCATTGTCCTCTAAGCCCAGTTTTTTCCATACCCTATACCATATCGACTCCTGTCCGGTAATGGCAAGAGGCATATTGACACCATTGAGTGCCATCCAGTCTATGAAGCGTTCCCAATCCCTCCATTGCCACCAAGGCATTGTATATCCGAATGTGCAGTAGTTAAGAAAAAACCTGTTTTTACACAACGATTTCACAACAATTTTTTTGGGGACAACCGGCAATACTTCCGGAAGTTGTATGGGGTCGTCGGCATACCATGATATTGAGGTCAGGCAATAGAATCTGAGGTAATGATTGAGCCCCACTGCGATGCTGTTAGAGTTGTTACCTCTTATAACAATCTTGTTTTTTATTGATTCAATTTCAAAGGAATCAGCACCTTGGCCAGAGGGAATAATTTCAACAACAAATTGTCCGGATTTCTCTCCAAGGATTCTTTCTAACAATCCTCTGGAAGCCTTATCATCAGAGGCCGCTCGGCATTTAAACGCTGATAGCATTATAATTGCTGAGATAACTAACGACTGTTTGAGTTTTAGCATAGTTATTTTTTATTCATAAAGATAGGTATATTCTAGATATAGATATAACATAACACAAGCGAAGAATGATAATTTATTAATTTTGTAATTCAAAAGATTAGATTGATGAATCGAGCTAAATTCATAATTCTTTACACATTATCCCTACTTCTTCTCGTTGGAAATTTTTCAGCAGAGGCTAAAGTTTCCAACATACAGGACTCCTTGTACAAAACCCTCACTATAAGCAATCAAGGATTAGAACGGGAATATAAGCTGTATATCCCAAAAGGGTTAAAAAGAGGTGCACCTTTGCTTTTTGTACTGCATGGATATGGCAGAAACTTCAACCTGGATAACATAGGTTTCAATGAGGCTGCAAAGCGTTACGGTTTTGCTGTCTGCTACCCTCAGGGTTCGAAGGATGGAAAAGGTAAACATTGCTGGAATGTAGGGTACCCGTTTCAGGCAGATATGAAGGTGGACGATGTGGAGTTTCTATGTTCTTTGGCCGGAGAACTCCAGAGAGAATATGGATTCAGCAGGAGAAAAACTTTCTGCACAGGAATGTCTAACGGAGGTGAGATGTGTTATCTGCTGGCATATTGCGGTCAAAAAGTATTTAAGGCTGTTGCGCCAATAGCCGGGCTTACTATGGATTGGATGCCCGAAAAGTACCCAAATCCAAGGCCTATACCGCTATTCGAAATACATGGAACGGAAGACAGAGTTTCAGAGTGGACAGGAGATCTGGATAATAAGGGAGGCTGGGGTGCATATATTGCCGTCCCTGACGCTATATCATTCTGGGTAAAGAGAAACGGATGCGAAGATCTATCTACCACTACACTTCCCATAAAAAAACAGGGTTCAAATACGGTTATCTCACACAAATACTCCAATAAGAGAGGTAAAAACAGCGTATGGCTATATGAGATAGTAGGGGGAGCTCATAGCTGGGGAGAAAATGATTTAGATATATGTGAAGAGATTTCGAAGTTCTTTTCACTTTCCGATACAAAATTTTGAGAAGATGTTCCCTAGTATCTCTTCTGTGCTTACCTCTCCGATAATTTCGCCAATATGGAACAGGGCTTCACGGATATCCTGGGTAAGCAAATCAGTCGGCAATGAGTCATCCATGCCTTGGAGTACTCTCTCAAGTGCCTGTCCGGCTAACTTTAAAGCCTCATAATGGCGCACATTTGTTACTAAAGTAGCACTTGATGTAAAATCCCTATTTTCCTGACTTTCTAATAGTATTGATTTAAAGATATCCAATCCATATTTTGTTTTCGCAGAGAAAGGTATGGTCCGATCGATTTTCAAATTCTCATCATGTGCCAATTTGTCAACGGAATTTATCTTTTCCGATACCTTTTGTTTTGTAAAAAGATCACATTTGTTCAGAAGTACTACTATAAATTGTCCCTCTTTGACCCTGCTGGAGAGCTCTTTAATACCTGTATTATAAGTCTCCTCCCTTTCTGCATCCAACATGAGGACAACTATAGAAGCACTTTGAATCTTCTCGTAGGTTCTTTCAATCCCGGCAATCTCAATCAGCTCTTTTGTTCTCCTTATACCTGCTGTGTCTATAAATCTGAAGGCCTGACCCGAAATATTGACCACATCCTCTATGAAATCCCGTGTAGTACCGTGAATGTCTGATACAATGGCCCTTTCCTCACCAAGGATAGCATTAAGAAGGGTGCTTTTACCTGTATTTGTTGCACCCACAATTACCACAGGTACACCATTTTTAATAACATTACCTAATTTAAAGGATTCGATAAGGACATTTATCTGACTGATTGATTTATTTAAAAGTGCATACAATTGAGATCTGTCGGCAAATTCCACATCTTCATCACTAAAATCAAGTTCAAGCTCCATCAAGGATACTAGATCTAAAAGGGAGCTCCTCATTTTTCTTAACTCATCCGAGAATCCGCCACGCATCTGTTGCAATGCAACTCGGTGTGCAGACTTGGTTTCAGAGGCTATAAGGTCTGCAATGGCCTCTGTCTGTGCAAGATCCATCTTGCCGTTAAAAAATGCTCTTTGAGAGAATTCTCCAGGTTTTGCCA